>RRZU012695181.1_pt1 | contig 14370 bp, 10 predicted proteins | sample 2165561 | NCBI WGS metagenome assembly RRZU01 (sample SAMN10456909, study PRJNA506462) | wastewater metagenome | isolation source: wastewater sludge | place: USA: Moscow, Idaho
ATCGACGATGCGGCAAACCGGCGGCTGTGCCATCCGGGCAATCTCGACCAGGTCGACTCCCGCTTCCTCGGCCAGTGCCAATGCCGCCCTGACACTCATGACTCCCAGCTGCTCGCCATCTACCCCGACGAGACGAACTTCCGGTGCGTTGATTTCTTCGTTAACGCGTTGCGCCTTTTGCAGTGCGATGGGTCCACTCCTTGTTTCGACAAAAGTTAAGCCGTGCCACTTCGCGCCGCAACTTCATCCAGAAGTTGTCTGGCCAGATCCTCGATGGACATTTGCCCGAGATCCCGACCCCCGCGTGTTCGCACGGCTACCAGATTGGCTGCCACTTCCTTGTCGCCGACGACAATTTGATAGGGCAACTTGTTCAAGCTATGTTCGCGTATTTTATAGGTAATTTTTTCGTTGCGCAAATCACACTCGACACGCAGACCAGCCTGACGTAGTGTTTTTGCAACATGCGCAGCGTAATCGGCCTGCTTTTCCGAGATATTCAGGACCACGATCTGCACCGGTGAGAGCCACAAAGGCAGCGCACCCGTGCAGTTCTCGATGAGCATCCCGATAAAACGCTCCAGCGAACCCAGAATAGCGCGATGCAGCGTCACCGGCGTGTGGCGTGAATTGTCGTCGCCGACAAATTCGGCGTCGAGACGCTGCGGCATCGAGAAGTCGACCTGCATCGTGCCGCACTGCCAGGATCGCCCAATGGCGTCCTTGATGTGAAATTCGATCTTCGGACCGTAAAAAGCCCCCTCACCCGGCAATTCCTCCCACGCCAGACCGGAGGCCTTGAGTGCGGCGCGCAAGGCAAGTTCAGCCTTGTCCCATACCGCATCCGAGCCGACGCGCTTTTCCGGGCGCAATGCCAGCTTGACCGTCACCTCGTGAAAACCGAAATCGGCATACACTTTGCGCACCAGATCATTGAAGACAGTGACTTCGTCCTGTATCTGATCCTCGGTGCAGAAAATATGGCCATCGTCCTGGGTGAAGCCGCGCACGCGCATGATTCCGTGCAGCGCACCCGAGGGCTCGTTGCGATGGCAGGAACCAAATTCACCATAACGCAGGGGGAGGTCGCGGTAACTGCGCAGCCCGGTGTTGAAAATCTGGATGTGTCCTGGACAGTTCATCGGCTTGATCGCGTACTCGCGCTTTTCCGATTCGGTGGAGAACATGTGGTCCTTGAAGTTCTCCCAGTGCCCGGATTTTTCCCACAGGGTACGGTCGAGAATCTGCGGACACTTCACTTCCTGGTAGCCATTGTCCCGATAGACGCCACGCATATACTGTTCGACTTCCTGCCAGATCGTCCACCCCTTTGGATGCCAGAACACCATTCCCGGCGCTTCGTCCTGAAGATGAAACAGGTCGAGTTGCCGACCGAGCCTGCGATGGTCCCGTTTCTCGGCCTCCTCGAGCATGTGCAGGTAGGCCTCCTGATCTTCCTTCCTGGCCCAGGCCGTCCCGTAGATCCGCTGCAGTTGCTCGTTGCGATGGTCACCGCGCCAGTAGGCGCCGGCCAGCTTCATCAGCTTGAACACCTTCAACCTGCCCGTCGAAGGAACGTGCGGGCCGCGGCAGAGGTCGACAAAATCACCCTCGCGATAGAGCGAGACTTCCTGACCGGGCGGAATGGCATTGATCAGTTCCGCCTTGTAGTGTTCGCCGATCGACTGGAAGAAAGCGATCGCGTCGTCGCGCTGCCAGACCTCGCGCTGCACCGGCAGATCACGCCTGGCGAGTTCTGCCATGCGCTTCTCGATTGCCGCCAGGTCGTCAAGCGTGAACGGACGCTCGTAGGCGAAATCGTAGTAGAAACCGTCTTCGATGACCGGACCGATCGTCACCTGCGCCGCCGGAAAGAGTTCCTTGACCGCGTAAGCCATCAGGTGCGCCATCGAGTGACGGATGATCTCCAGGCCCTCGGGATCCTTCTCGGTGATGATGCCAAGCTGCACATCAGAGGTGATCTGGAATGAGGTGTCGACCAGGCGACCATCGACCTTGCCCGCCAGGGCGGCGCGCGCCAGCCCGGCACCGATGCTCTGCGCCACCTCGGCAACCGTGACAGACTCTGCGAACTCCCTTTGTGAACCGTCAGGCAGTGTGACAACCGGCATATGATAACCTCAGCAAGAAATGAAAAAGCCAGAGACCCGGCCTGGCTTGCGTGTCTTCGACCGGCAAAGCCGGCTTTTCCGGCCAATCCTGCCAGCATGTCGCAAATGCTGGCCAGACAATCGATGCAGGCATCAGGACGGCCGGCGCTGCCGCAAGCCGCAACGGCCCCGCCCGCGAGCGCAGCAGTCTAACATACCCCAAAGGTGCCTGCCAAAGGAGCGAACCGACTGCAACAGGCAGAGTTCCCGCCGCCTGCGAGCGCCTAACGGTCATGACTTTTCCAGGCACCCCCGATCATGAAAGTCATAACCGTTCCCCTCTCCCCCGACCCCTCTCCAGCAAGTGGAGAGGGGAGTTTCGTGAGTCGCTGACGCGACTTTCACACACATTAAGGGTCATGAGGAGCGTCGGGCCTGACCAGTTCGATGCAGAAATCGCTCTCATAGGGAGGCACGTGCACTTCGATGATCGAGCCCGGGGCCACCTGCAGCCGCACCCCAGTAACATCGGCATGGACCGGCAGCAGGCTCACCCCACGGTCGACCAGGACCATGCTGCGGATCTCGGCCGCGCCTCGCAGCGCCAGGAATTGCGCCACCCGCAGCAGCGAATGGCCGCGGTACAGCACGTCGTCCACCACCACCACGGTTTTTCCCGAAAGGTCGGCAGCGGTCTCGGCAGGATCTTCCCTGAGCAGGGTTTGCGGGTAGAGCAGCGTGAGATCATCACCGTAACGCTTCACCTCCAGTTGCAGTCGTTGGGCAGGCCGGACTCCCAGCCGCAGCAGCCGTTCGGCCAGCAAACTGGCGAGTGGCACACCACGCCGGAGGATACCGATCAGGACCACGTCGCTGCGTACATCGAGCAAGCCCAGCAGTCGACCGGCCATGCCATCGAGCACGTTCGCCAGTTGCTGCTGGTCGTAAAGACAGGTGTGATCGTTCATCCTGATTGCCTGCGCTCAGGACTGCCTGCTGGCGGAGCGGTCTGCGGCCAGCGCGAGCGAGTGCAAGGCCTGCGAAACCGTTACCGGATACGCCGGCGCCGGATCCAGACTGCGCAAGGGATCGGGCAAACGGGCGAGACCGTCGCACACGCGCGCGCGGATGTCCGCAAGAGCAGGCGATTGCTTGACTCTCCGCCCCTGCCGCATGGCCGGGATCAGCAGATCGTCCTGCTCGTGGCTGTTGCTGGCGACCGTCAGCAGGTCTCCGGACATCCTGCCATCCGCCCCGTACGCTCGCCGGATCTGTTTGCGCCCGGGCCAGGTGGCCTTGCCTTCCGAGCGTTTGCGACGCGGCGAACCGGCATATTCCTGCAACTTGTAGGCGCAATCGAGATAGGGTTTGTCGGCGGAGGTATTCATGCGCGTTCCGACTCCAAAGCCGTCGATCGGCGCGCCACTTTGCAAGAGATCGCGAATCCGGTATTCATCGAGATTGCCGCTGGCAAAAATTCGCACCTCCGATAGCCCACCAGCATCGAGGATCGCGCGCACGCGTCTTGCGTGCTCACCCAGATCACCGCTGTCGAGGCGCACGGCCTGGATGCTCGGAGCAGCCAGTTTTGGCATCAGCGCCACCAGCTTGCGTGCCGCCTCTTCCGTGTCATAGGTGTCGATCAAGAGCGTCGTGCCGCCGGGCTGCGAACGGGCAAAATTTTCGAAGGCCTGCGTTTCGCTGGCATGCGCCTGGATATACGAATGCGCCATCGTCCCGAAGAGCGGAATTCCCCAGCGCATGCCGGCGAGCACCGTCGCCGTACCAGTGAAGCCGGCAAGATAACTCGCACGCGCCGAAAGCAGACCGGCCTCGGCGCCATGTGCGCGCCGCAAACCGAAGTCTACCAGCGTCCGGCCCGCGGCGGCGAGCACGCAACGGGCAGCCTTCGCTGCGACCATGCTCTGGAACTGCAGCAGGTTGATGATCCGCGTCTCGACCAGTTGCGCCTCGCGCATCGGCGCTATGATGCGCAACAAGGGTTCATCGGGAAATACCAGCGTACCCTCGGGCAAGGCATCAACATCGCCGGAGAAGCGCCAATCGGCCAGCGAATCGACGAAATCGCCCCGGAAACGACCGCAGTGCTGTAGCCACTGCAATTCATCGGCCGCAAAACAAGCCTGCTCAAGATACTCGAGAACTTGCTCGAGTCCTGCGGCAATCAGGAAATTGCGCTCCTCCGGCAGCTTGCGAACAAAGAATTCGAATACCGCCACCTCGTTCATGCCGCGCTCGTAATAGGCCTGCAGCATGGTGAGTTGATACAGATCGGTCAGCAGAACGCTCTCGCGGTTCATGGCTGCCCCTTGTCCAGCCTTGCCATGCCGGGTGCTCGCCGGGTGATCGTCGATCGTGCCCGCCAGCGTGTCCGGAAACCAGTCTGCCCTTTCTGGCAATCGATCATGGTCCATCCCTCCCGTCGGCAGTTCAGTTCGGCAGCGGCGCGAACAGTGCAGCAATGTCGTCGCGACCGAATTTGGCATCAACCCCGCGGTCTGCCGAGAGAATGCGTTCGGCAAGTTCAGCCTTGCGCTCCTGGAGGGCCAGGATCTTCTCCTCGATGCTGCCGGCAACGATCAACTTGTAGACGAAAACCGGCTTGTCCTGACCCAGACGATGCGCGCGATCGGTGGCCTGGTTTTCCGCTGCGGGGTTCCACCAGGGATCGTAGTGGATGACCGTGTCGGCCGCCGTCAGATTCAGTCCGACACCACCTGCGCGCAGGCTGATCAGGAAGATCGGCACTTCGCCGGTTTGGAAGCGGCGCACCTGCTCCTCGCGGTCGCGGGTATCGCCGGTGAGAATCACATAGTCGAGGCCGACCAGCTTCAATTCCTTTTCAATCAGTGCCAGCATGCTGGTGAACTGCGAGAACAGCAGGATGCGCCGACCTTCCTCGACCTGCTCCGGCAACATCGTCATCAACAGATCAAGTTTGGCCCGCTCCTTGATTTTCTGGGCGGCCTTGGCCTTGACCAGACGCGGGTCGCAGCACACCTGGCGCAGCTTGAGCAGCGCGTCGAGGATGACGATCTGGCTGCGGTTGAAGCCCTTGCTGGCAATTTCCTCGCGAACCTTCTCGTCCATCGCGACGCGCACGGTCTCGTAGAGATCGCGCTGGCTGCCGACCAGTTCGACCTTGCGCACGATGATCGTTTTCAGTGGCAACTCGCGCGCCACCTCTTCTTTCTTGCGACGCAGGATGAATGGGCGAACCCGGCGCGCGAGCAGGTCACGGCGCTGGGTATCCCCCTGTTTTTCGATCGGCGTCCGCCAGTACTTGGTAAAGGTCTGGTTGTTACCGAGAAACCCGGGCAACAGGAAGTCGAACTGACTCCACAGCTCACCCAGGTGATTTTCCAGGGGGGTGCCGGTCAGGCACAGACGATGCCGGGCGACGATCTTGCGTACCACTTCTGCACCCTGGCTGCGCGCGTTCTTGACCGTCTGCGCCTCGTCGAGAATCAGCAGATGATAGCGGTGCCGAGTCAGCTCCGCGGCATCGCGCCAGAGCAGCGGGTAGGTGGTCAGCACCACGTCGTGCCGCGTGATTTCGGCAAAACGGCTCTTGCGCTCGGGGCCGTGCAGCGACAGGATCGACAGACCCGGTGCAAAACGCGCCGCCTCGTTCTTCCAGTTGAAAATCAGCGAAGTCGGCAGGACGATCAGCGCCGGATGATCGAGCCGTCCGGATTCCTTTTCGAGCAGCAGGTGCGCCAAGGTCTGGGCCGTCTTGCCGAGACCCATGTCGTCGGCGAGGATTCCCGCGAGATTCTGTTCGCGCAGGAATTGCAACCAGGCCAGACCTTCGGTCTGGTAGTGACGCAGTTCCAGCCCCAATCCGGCAGGCGGATCGATGTGGCCGATTCCCTGTGCGGCCGTCAACTGCTCGGCGAGCGCCAGCACATCACCCTGTCCCTTGAACTGCCAACGACTGCTGTCGTTGAGTTCCGCCAGGCGCGGCGCGTCGAAGCGCGACAGACGCAGGCTGTTGCCTCCGGGAAAGTTGTCGAAGAGATCGATCAGCGTCGCTGCCAGCGGCTTCAGACGCCAGGCCGGCGCACACACGCGCAGGCTGCCCGGCGTCACCAGTTCGATCATCTCCTGGTCGGCGATTTGCGCCAGCAGACCGACGTCGAGCCAGCGTGCGTCACGCCGGAACAGGGCGGCGAGCAGCGGTGCCAGCGGCAGACGTTCGCCTTCGACGATGATGCCCATGTCGAGGTCGAACCAGCCGCCCTCCGCTTCGACGAGATCCGCGTCCCAGGCCTCGACATCGAGCAGACGATGGCGAAAATCCTCGGCGAACTCGACCTGCCAGCCGGCTGCGCGCAGACCCGCCAGTTCATCGCGCATGAAGAGAGGCCACATACCCTCCTCAGCGAGGCCATAGGCATTTTCCGGCGGCCGTCCAAAGGTGTGCAGCACGTAGCCCGCGACTTTCTCGAGGCCGGAGTCGGCCAACTCGTCCATCCACTGCTCTTCGAGCGCTCGCCGACGCTCGACCTGGACCGTTTCCCCGCTGGCCAGCATCGTGAAATCGCGCGCGTCATCGGGGATTACCTCGACATCGGCATAGCGAAAAACCGGCAGGGCGACATCGAAAAGCCCTCCCCCGTAGTTCGCAGGGTATTCACGCCAGCTGCGGTTGCCATGCGTCTTCAGGGTCTGCAGACGCAACACCGGCAGCGGCTCGGCAACGATGCTGCGCATGCTGACGCTGGCCTGTTCGGGGTCGCTCGGCAACTCCAGCGACGATTCGGCGAGCGCTTCGCCAACCAGTGCCACCGCCGTCGCCGACAGCGGCGGCAGCGAGAACAGGCGCGCGACGACCGCCGGATTGCCACGCACCTGCAGCGGGCCGAGCTGGTGCTTTTCGAGATCGACGTACCACGGAGCCTGCAAGGGAACGACCAGGCTGGCTGCGGGTTCGGGCATCAACACCGGCAGCTGGCGCCCATCGCCGCTCGCTCGCCAGCCAACCGTAGCCGGACGCGCCGCCGCCAGCAGCAAGGGCGAAAAGTCATCCTCGCGGCACAACCGACCGGTCTCTGCCATCAGTTGCAGCGCCTCGCCGCCGTGCCGGGGCGTCAGGCCGAAGGCCCGCAAACCGGTGTCGAAGGAACGATCGGCCCACAACAGGCGGAGAATCGGACGATCGTCGTCACTGACGAAACGCGGTGGCTTGCTGAGTGCGCGATCGATGCTCCACAGTTCGTCCGCACCCTCGGGATCGCGGCCCTTGCGTACGGTGACCCCAAAGCCGCGCGCATCCGGCGTCCAGTGCAGAACGTAGAAGATCTGCTGGCGACTGCTGGCGGGATTGCGATCCTTCTTGCTGACCGCCACGGCCACCCGACGCAACTCTTCGGTCCACGAGAGCACGCCGGGATCAGTCTTGTCCGGGGTATCCGGGTCGTCGACCGGCTTATTCAGCATGCGCGCCCTGCCGGCAGCCAGTGCTACTGCGGTGCCACATCAGGAGGTGAGGCGAACTGGTCGAACATGTTTTCAAGATCAGTCGCGAAAATTGCCGTACTTGATCGGAAAATCGCTGATCGCCTTGGTGACCATGGCGATGCAGGCTTGCAGCTCATCACGCTTGGCGCCGCTGACACGCACTGCGTCGCCCTGGATCGAGGCCTGCACCTTGATTCTGGAATCCTTGATCAACTTGACGATCTTTTTCGCCAGTTCCGACTCGATGCCGATCCTGATCTTCAGTTCCTGCTTGACCTTGTTGCCGGAGACGCGCTGCACCGGCTGATCTTCGAGGCGCTTGGTACTTTCCTTCTCCTTCTTCTCCATCGCCGGAAAGAGCAGGTCCTTGATCTGGCCGAGCTGGAAATCGGAATCGCCGTAGAGGGTGATGAGCCTGTCTTTCTCGTTCAACTCCACCTGGGCACTGGTCCCCTTGAAGTCGTAACGATTGTCGATCGCCCGCTTGGTCACGTCTATCGCATTGTGCAGTGCAGCCATGTCGGCTTCTGAAGAAAAATCGAATGAAGGCATTGGGCATCCAGTGGAGAGTTTGTCGGGAAGATCGGTAGCAACAGGCGCGAGCCGCGGCGCATCCAGGTTCCGCAGTGGCAAACATGGTGAAAGGCAAGGCCGCGGTCAATCTGTCCATTCACATTTTCCAGAGTTTTTCCAGGATCGTTTTGGCAATGAAGCCGACCATACCGAAGGACAGCACGAAAAACAACACGATCGTTCCGGTCCTGCCGGCCTTGGCTTTCCAGGCAATCTCGCCAATGATGAAGAGCATGAAGAGCATGAATGCCCCGACCCCGAAGGTCATGCCAAAATCCGAAATCTGCTCTTCCGTCAGCCCGAACATGACGGTTTATCTCCTGATCATCTCTTGCGACTCGCCAGATTGGCGGCAATGCGCATGCGCAATGCGTTCAACTTGATGAAACCACCCGCATCCTTCTGGTCGTAGGCACCGGCGTCGTCCTCGAAGGTGGCGATCGTCGAATCAAACAGCGAATCGGTCTTCGAATCGCGACCGACGACGATGACATTGCCCTTGTAGAGCTTGACCCGCACCCAGCCATTCACCGACTGCTGCGTATGATCGATCAGCGTCTGCAGCGCCAGCCGCTCCGGACTCCACCAGTAGCCGTTGTAGATCAGGCTGGCGTAGCGCGGCATCAGGTCATCCTTGAGATGTGCGACTTCGCGGTCGAGGGTGATCGATTCGATCGCCCGGTGTGCCGGCAGCAGAATCGTGCCACCGGGAGTTTCGTAGCAGCCGCGCGACTTCATGCCGACGTAACGGTTCTCGACCAGGTCGATGCGGCCGATGCCGTGCTTGCCACCGAGCTGGTTGAGTAGCGCCAGCAGCGCATCCGCCGGCATGCGCCGGCCGTTGATCGCCACCAGGTCGCCCTTCTCGAATTCGAGATCGAGATACTCGGCTGCGTCGGGCGCCGCTTCTGGCGACACCGTCCAGCGCCACATCGATTCCTCGGCTTCGGCTGCCGGATCTTCGAGATGGCGGCCTTCGTAGCTGATGTGCAGCAGGTTGGCATCCATCGAATACGGCGAACCGCCCTGCCGGTGCTTCATTTCGACCGGTATGTCATGGCGCTCGGCATAGGCCAGCAGTTTCTCGCGTGACAGCAGATCCCACTCGCGCCACGGCGCGATGATCCGGATGTCCGGGCGCAGCGCGTAGGCGCCCAGTTCGAAGCGGACCTGGTCGTTGCCCTTGCCGGTCGCCCCGTGCGCCACCGCTTCGGCGCCGGTCAGGTTGGCAATTTCGATCATCCGTTTGGCGATCAGCGGCCGCGCAATCGAGGTACCGAGCAGATACTCGCCTTCATAAAGGGTGTTGGCACGGAACATCGGAAAGACGTAGTCACGAACGAACTCCTCGCGCAGGTCCTCGATGTAGATATTTTCCGGTGCGATGCCGAACTTCAGCGCTTTCGGACGCGCCGCTTCCAGTTCCTCGCCCTGACCGAGGTCGGCAGTGAAAGTCACCACCTCGCAGCGATAGGTATCCTGCAACCACTTCAGGATCACTGAAGTGTCGAGTCCGCCCGAATAGGCGAGAACGGCTTTCCTGATGTCGCTCATCACTGCTCCCTGCTTGAATTGGTTTGCGAAGCGCCGCCCAGCACCAGATACTCCAGCAACGCCTTCTGCGTATGCATGCGGTTCTCGGCCTCGTCCCAGACGACGCTGCGTGGCCCATCGATGACTGCCGCCGCGACCTCCTCACCGCGATGTACCGGCAGACAGTGCATGAACAGCGCCTCGGGACGCGCGACGCGCATCATCTCGGTATCGACCTGCCAGGCGGCGAAGGCACGCCGACGCGCTTCGTTCTCGGCCTCGAAACCCATCGAGGTCCATACATCGGTGGTCACCAGATCGGCCAGGCGCGCGGCGTCCATCGGATCGGCGAACTGTTCGAAGTGATCGTTGCCATGCAGGCCAGCCCGGTCGGCAGCCACTTCGTAGCCCGGCGGAGTAGACACCTGCACCTTGAAATCGAGCACCTCGGCGGCCTGCAGCCAGGTATTGCAGACATTGTTCGAATCGCCGATCCAGGCGATGGTTTTCCCCTGAATCGGACCACGATGCTCGACGAAGGTGAAAATGTCGGCCAGAATCTGACAAGGATGATACTCGTTGGTCAGGCCATTGATCACCGGTACCCGCGAGTGGTCGGCAAAGCGCTGGATGATCGCCTGCTCGAAGGTTCTGATCATCACTACGTCGCTCATGCGCGAGATCACCTGCGCCGCGTCTTCGATCGACTCGCCGCGCTGCAACTGCGAGTCGCGGCTATTGAGGTAGATTGCCGAGCCGCCGAGTTGCTGCATGCCGGCTTCGAACGACAGGCGGGTGCGGGTGCTGGCCTTCTCGAAAATCATCACCAGGGTGCGATCGCTGAGCGGCCAGTACTTGCGATAAGCCTTGAACTCGGCCTTGATCCAGCGCGCGCGCTCCAGGAGATGATCAAACTCCGCACGCGTGAAGTCCTTGAACTGAAGAAAGTGTTTTACGCTGTGCATGGAAGTCTCTAGGGAGTTTCGAGGAAATCGCGAATCAGTCTTGTCAGACGCGATACCAGCTCACGCGCTTCATCGATACTGAAGTTCAGTGGTGGCAACAGACGCACCACCTTGTCGGCAGTGACGTTGATCAACAGGCCGGCGTCCAGGCCACGCACCACCAGTTCGCCGCAGGGGCGATCAAGCTCGATACCGATCATCAGCCCCTGGCCGCGGATCGTCACCAAACCTTTGCAGCCGGCCAGCGCCTGCGCCAGATCTTCGCGGATGGCCGTGCCGACGGCAAGCGCACGGTCGATCAGCCCCTCTCGCTCGATGACTTCGATGGTCGTCAAGGCGGCGGTGGTCGCCAACTGATTGCCGCCGAAGGTCGAACCGTGATTACCTGGCTGGAACAGACCACTCGCCCGCCCGGCGACCAGACAGGCACCGATCGGCACACCGCCGCCGAGGCCCTTGGCCAGGGTCACCACATCCGGAGTAATGCCCGCGTGCTGAAACGCGAACCAGTGCCCGGTACGACCCATGCCGCACTGCACCTCGTCGCAGATCAACAGCCATTGCCGATCGTCGCAGAGCGCCCGCAAACCTCGCTGAAAATCGATGTCGGCGGAGTTGATGCCGCCCTCACCCTGGACGATTTCCAGCATCACCGCGACGATGTTCTTGTTGTACCGGGCAATTGCCCGAATCGCTTCGAGATCGTTGTAGGGAACCCGCACGAAGCCCGACACCAGCGGCTCAAAACCCGCCTGCGCCTTGCGGTTGCCGGTCGCCGAAAGGGTTGCCATGGTGCGGCCGTGGAAAGCCCGCTCCATGACGATCGTCGCCGGATCGGCAACGCCCTGCTGATGACCATACAGGCGCGCCAGCTTGATCGCCGCCTCGTTGGCTTCACAACCCGAATTGCAGAAAAATATCTCGTCCATCCCCGACAGCGCAGCCAGCTTGTCGGCGAGTTGCTCCTGCTGCGGAATACGGTAGAGATTCGACGAGTGCAGCAAACGCCCGGCCTGCGCAGCGATCGCCGCAACCAGCGCCGGATGATTGTGCCCCAGAGTGTTGACGGCAATCCCAGACAGGGCATCGAGGTAGACCTTGCCGTCGTCATCAGTCAGCCAGCTGCCCTGGCCATGGCTGAAGGCGACCGGCAAGCGGGAATAGGTATTCATCAGGTGCGACATGGACCACTCATTGCGGAGGCTGTTAAACTGAAACGGCGGCTTGCGCCGCCGGATAACGAGACACGCACTCGAACCCCAGACCTGTACGCCCCGGCAGACTTCACAAAGCCTGACTCGCCGGAAAACAAGTCTTGGATTCTACGGCAAAAGCATCCTCATGTACAGGACTTGGCAGTCGCGAGCGAGCCGGACGATCACGGCAACCGGCCATCAATGATCAACAGTTCAGCTTCGCGAGCGTAGCAATCAGCGCTTCGTGCGTGCTGCATTTGCCGCAACGACTCTTGCCGGTACGGCCGCACGCCCAGCGGTCTGTACGCGTTCGGGCGGTGCGCCCCGCAACCCGGTCCCCGCCGGTTGAAAAAACGGAATCAGTTGCTTCCTGCCGTTGCCGATCAGGTCGGCGCGTCCCATCTGCTTCAAGGCTTCGCGCAGCAGTGGCCAGTTTTCGGGGTCGTGATAGCGCAGGAAAGCCTTGTGCAGGCGGCGCTGTCGGGCACCACGGACGGTTTCGACGAGATCGGAATCGCGGCCGACCTTCTTCAGCGGGTTCTTGCGGCTGTGATACATGGCGGTGGCAATCGCCAACGGCGTCGGCAGGAAGGTCTGTACCTGATCGAGGCGGAAATGGTTACGCTTCAACCACAATGCCAGGTTGAGCATGTCCTGGTCGGTGGTGCCCGGATGCGCGGCGATGAAATACGGGATCAGATATTGCTCCTTGCCGGCCTCCTTCGAAAACTTCTCGAACAGGATTCTGAACTGCTCGTAGGAACTCATTCCGGGCTTCATCATGTGCGCCAGCGGCCCGTCTTCGGTGTGCTCGGGGGCAATCTTGAGGTAGCCGCCGACATGGTGGCTGACCAGTTCCTTCACATACTGCGGGTCGCGCAGCGCAAGGTCGTAGCGCAGGCCGGAGCTGATCAGCACCTTCTTCACCCCCGGCAGCGCCCGCGCCTTGCGGTAGAGCTGCAGCAGCGGCGTGTGGTCGGTGTCGAGGTTCTCGCAGATGCCGGGGTAGACGCACGACAGGCGGCGGCACGCCGATTCGATCTTCGGGTCCTTGCACGCCAGGCGGTACATGTTGGCGGTCGGCCCGCCGAGGTCGGAGATGATGCCGGTGAAACCCGGCGTCTTGTCGCGAATTTCCTCGATCTCATGCAGGATCGATTGCTCGGAGCGGCTCTGGATGATGCGGCCCTCGTGTTCGGTGATCGAGCAGAAGGTGCAGCCGCCGAAGCAGCCGCGCATGATGTTGATCGAAAAGCGGATCATCTCGAAGGCCGGAATCTTCGCATCGCCATAGCAGGGATGCGGCCGGCGCTGGAATGGCGAGGCGAAGACGCCGTCCATTTCCGCTGTCGACAGCGGAATCGGCGGCGGGTTGAGCCAGACATCGCGCTCGCCATGCGCCTGGATCAGCGCGCGCGCATTGCCGGGGTTCGATTCGACATGGAAGGTGCGCGAGGCATGTGCGTAGAGCACCGGGTCGGCGGCGACCTCTTCGTAAGACGGCAGGCGAATCGCTGTGCGCGTCCGATCGAGCTTCGGCATGCGCAGGTGCGACTGGAACTGCATCTGGATCACCTGCGTCCGGGCTGCTCCAGAGCGACTCTCCGACAAAGCCGGCCGGGACGCACAGGCGGCTTCCTTGCCAGCCTCCGGGGTCATTGCGTACGGGTCGGCGTGGCGAACCAGCAGGCCCGGTGTATCGACCTCGCTCGCATCGATCTCGGCCCAGCCGGCGGCGGGCAGCCAGCCGCGCGGGACCATGAACGCAGTGCCACGCAAATCGCGGATCGTGGCGATGGGCTCGCCGGCCGCGAGACGGTGCGCGAGTTCGACGATCGCCCGCTCGGCGCTGCCGAAAATCAGCAGATCGGCTTTCGAATCCGGCAGCACCGAGCGACGCACCTTGTCCGACCAGTAATCATAATGGGCAATGCGGCGCAGGCTGGCTTCGATCGAGCCGATCACCACCTTGCTGCCGGGAAAGGCTTCGCGACAGCGCTGCGCATAGACGACAACGGCATGATCGGGACGCTTGTTCGCTTCACCGTTCGGGGTATAAGCGTCGTCGGAGCGTGGCTTGCGATCGGCGGTGTAGCGATTGACCATCGAATCCATGTTGCCGGCGGTGACGCCGAAGAACAGATTCGGCTTGCCGAGCGCCCGGAAAGCCTTTGCCGACAACCAGTCGGGTTGACTGATGATGCCGACACGAAAACCCTGCGCCTCGAGCAGACGCCCGATCAGCGCCATGCCGAAACTCGGGTGATCGATGTAGGCGTCGCCGGTGACGAGGATGATGTCGCAGGAATCCCAGCCGAGGAGGTCCATTTCGGCACGCGACATCGGTAGATAGGGTGCGGTGCCGAAGCGGCTGGCCCAGTATTTGCGGTACGAAAAGAGATTCAGGGGTGCGCTGCTGCGCGAGGGGCAGCTGAGAGTATTCATGGGACGATTCTACAGGAACAGGCCGCTCCTCGCCCTGGTGAGGAGAGAATTCGGCGAGTAGCG
>RRZU011739018.1_pt1 | contig 14368 bp, 17 predicted proteins | sample 2165561 | NCBI WGS metagenome assembly RRZU01 (sample SAMN10456909, study PRJNA506462) | wastewater metagenome | isolation source: wastewater sludge | place: USA: Moscow, Idaho
ACCCCGCGTTACCTGCAGACCGTCTGGGGCTTCGGCTACGTTTTCGTTCCCGACGGATCGTCAGACACGCTCGGATGACCAGCCGAATCCGCGTCAGCCGGCTTCCCCGCCTTCGCAACGCGCTGCGCACGATGCTGCCGCGCACTCTCCTGGCCCGCACCTTCGTGCTGCTCAGCCTGCTGATGATCGGCTCGGTCGGCATCTGGCTGACGCTTTTTGGCCTGGCCGAACGCGAGCCGCGCGCGCGCCAGCTCGCCCAATTGACGGTCAGCATCGTCAACACCACCAGCGCCGCCCTGATCGCCGCCGCGCCGGAAAAGCGCGCCCAACTGCTGATCGACCTGGCCGAAAGCGAGGGCTTGAGTCTGCACCCGACCTCCCCGGACGACACGATTGCGCCGCTTCCCGACAATTTCTTCTTCCGCATCATGCGCGACACCGTGCGCGACGAGTTGGGCGACGACACCGGCTTTGCCGGCACGATCAACGGCGAAGATGGCATCTGGGTACGTTTCTCGCTCGATGAAGAAGGCAAGGAAGAATACTGGCTCATGCTCCCGGGCGAACACGCCGAGAACGACCTGCCCTTGCGCTGGCTCAGTTGGGGAGGTGCCTCGCTGGCGCTGGCGCTCTTCGCCGCCTGGATTATCGTCTCGCGGGTCACCCGTCCGCTGCGGCAGCTGTCGGGGGCTGTAGCGGTACTCGGCCGCGGACAGTATCCGGACCCGATCCCCGAACAGGGCGCCAACGAGCTGCGTCAACTGGCGGCGGCCTTCAACCGCATGTCCACCGACTTAAAGCGACTCGACAGCGAACGCGCCGAAATCCTGGCCGGCATCTCGCACGATCTGCGCACCCCACTAGCCCGTCTGCGCCTCGAAGCCGAGATGTCAATTGCCGACGACACGGCGCGCCTGGCCGTTGCGGAGGACATTGAGCGCATGGACGCGATCATTGCCCAGTTTCTCAATTTCGCCCGCGGCAGCAACGACGAAACACCCGAGTGGATAAACCTCGATGCCCTGATCTCCGACCTTGCCGAAGCGTATGCCCGCCGCGGCATGCCAGTCATCTTGAAGCTTGACAGCTGCCATCTCCTGCTGCGCCGGCAAGGGCTTCTGCGAGCCATCGGCAATCTGATCGAAAATGCCAATCGCTACGGCGCCCCCCCCATCGAAGTGCGCACCTGGCAAACGTCGCAGACAGTCGGGATCGATGTACAGGACCGAGGACCGGGCATTCCGGCCTCTGAAATTGAACATTTGAAACGCCCCTTCACCCGGCTTGAATCGGCACGATCCAACGCGTGCGGCACCGGCCTGGGACTGGCGATCGTCGAACGCGTGGCCCGCCTGCACGGCGGCAGCCTCGAACTGCTGCCGCGCGACGGCGGCGGACTGATCGCCCGCCTGCGCCTGCCGCGCAGCGCTGAGGTATAGCCAGGAGACGGAAAGCAGCCCTGAAAGGGCCGCTGGATGCGCCTTGCAGAAGTGCTGGAACGGCGTCTGGACGGGCTTTGCGGCCTGCCCTTATTCGGCTGCGCATACAAGCAAGCAAAAACAGCCAGTTGCCAGCGCTCCAAGTTCGGGAATCACAGAGTCACGGAGAACGCAGAGCCAAGACACCAAATCACCCCGAGGTGAACCGTTCCTTCCCCTTTTGTTCCCCGTTCGCGCTTCGCACGCTCTGCCTCAGGAGCGATCAACCACCAATTCAGGCATCACATCAGATCGATGGCATGGCGTTTCAAATCCGCCAGCGCGACGATGTCCAACGTTGCCTCATTCGTCGCGTTGAGCACCACCTTCGGGGCCTTGCCGGCCAGAAACGCTTCGCCCCAGCGCGCGGCACACAGGCACCAGCGGTCGCCCGCTTTCAAGCCGGGAAAATTGAACTCAGGATGCGGCGTCGACAAATCATTGCCCCGAGAACGGGAAAAGGCCAGAAACTCATCCGTCATCACGCAGCAGACAGTGTGGCGCCCGAAATCCTCGTCGCTGGTATTACAGCAGCCGTCACGGAAGAAACCGGTCTTGGGCGCATCGCTGCAGCGCCCGATCGGCCCGCCCAGCACGTTGCGCTGCACCCCGTCGAATTCGCCCGATCTCATTGCACCTCATCGATCCAGGCTTGCTGGATCGCCTCCAGTATTTTTTCACCGCAATGCTTGGGATCATCGTCAAAACCCGGCAAGGCAAGCACCCAGCGCATCAGGTCGACGAAATTGATCCGGGTGGGATCCACGTCCGGATGAGCCTCGGCCAGTTCGATCGCCAGATCGTGCACATCAGTCCACTTCATTGCATGCTCCTCAGCGCTTGCCTTCCTTGGTCATATTGATCGAATAACGCGGGATCTCGACCACCAGAGGCGTTTCAGCCACGATGGCCTGGCATGATAAACGGGAGTTCGGTTCCAGCCCCCAGGCCTTGTCGAGCATGTCGTCCTCAAGTTCCTCGGAAGGATCGAGGGAAGAAAAACCTTCGCGCACGATGACATGGCAGGTCGTGCAGGCACACGATTTTTCACAGGCATGCTCGATGGCAATCCCGTTTTCAAGCAGGGAATCACAGATCGACTCACCAGGTTTGGCGTCGATAATGGCGCCCTCGGGGCACAGTTCAATGTGCGGCAATACGATCATCTGGGTCATGACGACACTCCCGGTGCGGCGCCATCGTGCGTCGCAACCGCCTCAATTTCTTCAATGCGCCGCCCGGCAAAAGCCTGCCGGATCGACTTGTCCATACGCCGTGCCGCAAAATCCTTCGTTGCCAGTTCGAGGGCGTTCATGCCGGCCGAAATGGCTCGCCGATCCTCGCCCAGCGCCGCTACCTGCAAGGCGGCAATCGCCGCCGAGACTTGTCGCGTCTCTTCATCGGAGAGGAGTTCGCCGTCGCTCTTCATGGCCGCCTGAACCGCCTCAATGAGCCGCTGCGCCTCGACCTGGACTTCCTTCAGCGCACGACGCACCGCGTCGTCCTTACTGTGCGTCATCGAGTCCTTGAGCATGTTCGCCACCTCATCGTCAGACAAACCGTAAGAAGGCTTGACCGTGATGCTGGCCTCAACACCTGCCGTTTGCTCGCGCGCCGAAACCGAGAGCAAGCCATCGGCATCGACCTGGAAGGTCACCCGGATACGGGCCGCACCGGCGACCATCGGCGGAATACCGCGTAATTCGAAACGCGCCAAGGAGCGGCAATCGCTGACGAGTTCGCGTTCGCCCTGCACCACATGCACGGCAAGCGCCGACTGACCGTCACGGAAGGTGGTGAACTCCTGCGCCCGTGCGGCGGGAATCGTCGAATTGCGCGGAATGATTTTCTCGACCAGGCCGCCCATCGTTTCCAGGCCCAGGGACAAAGGAATCACATCGAGCAACAGCCATTCGTCCCCGGCTGCGCGGTTACCCGCCAGGAGATTGGCCTGCATCGCCGCCCCCAGAGCAACCACCTTGTCCGGATCGAGGTTGTTGAGCGGCTGCTGACCGAAGAATTCGGCCACGGCCCGCTGGATCTGCGGCATGCGCGTTGCACCGCCGACCATCACCACGCCCTTCACGTCCTCCGGAGCAAGACCGGCATCGCGCAATGCCTTTTTCACGGGCTGCAAGGTCTTGGTCACCAGCGTCTTGGTGATCTCGGTGAAGATCTCGGTAGTCAGCTGCAAGTCGACCACTTCGCCCGACGACAGGCGAACCGCAATCGGTGCCACACCGTGCGGGGTAAGGTATTCCTTGGCTTCGCGAGCGCTGGTCAGCAGCAGGCGAGCATCCTCGGCCGAAAGCGGCTTGAGTTTGGCGCTCTCCAGAATCCAGCAGAAGATGCGCTGATCGAAATCGTCGCCGCCAAGCGCCGAATCGCCCCCGGTCGAGAGCACCTCGAAAACGCCGCGCGTCAGATTCAGAATCGAGATATCGAAGGTGCCGCCGCCAAGGTCATACACCGCATAGACCCCTTCGGCCGCATTATCGAGGCCGTAGGCAATCGCTGCCGCCGTCGGCTCGTTCAGCAGGCGGAGCACGGACAAACCGGCAAGCTTGGCGGCGTCCTTGGTCGCCTGGCGCTGGGCATCGTCAAAATAGGCCGGAACGGTAATCACTGCGCCAACCAGAGAGTCCCCAAGGGCATGTTCGGCGCGCTCGCGCAGGGTGCGCAGGATGTCCGAGGAAATCTCCACCGGGCTCTTGACCCCGGCCACCGTGCGCAAACGCACCATGCCTGGGGTTTCCTCGAAGTGATAAGGCATCGACTCGCGGTGCGCAATATCGGAAAGCCCGCGCCCCATGAAGCGTTTGGCCGAAACAACGGTATTACGCGGATCGGCCGATTGAGTGGCCTGGGCTTCATAACCCACGGCAAGCACACCGTCTGGGCCATAGCGGACAACCGAAGGCAGAAGCGCCCGGCCGAGTTCGTCGGCAATCACCGTCGCCTGCCCGCTGCGCACGGTAGCCACCAGCGAATTGGTCGTCCCGAGGTCAATACCAACGGCAAGTTTGTGCTGGTGTGGCGCAGCAGACTCGCCGGGTTCCGCAATCTGAAAAAGTGCCATGAGGTTCGAATATTCCTGTGCGATAGTGCATTAAAGCAATGCTTAGACATCCAGTTCGGCCAGCGCCTCGTCGATCTCGGCCAGGAGTTTTTCCAGGAACATCAGGCGGCAAACCCGCTCCGCGGCAAAGACATAATCGCGCTTGTCGTCAATGGCCGCCGCCAGTTGCTCGTAACGCTCCGTCTGCCGCACCTTGACCCGCCGCCGCAACTGTTCGAGTTCTTCCTGATCGCATGCCTGCCGCGCTTCAGCGACCGCCTCGCGCCATTCCATCTGCTCCATCAGAAATTCTGGCGGCATGACCGAATTGTTTTCGTCGTCAACCCGGTGGCCAACCAGTTCCAGCAGATAACGCCCGCGCAGCAGCGGTTTCTTGAGTGTCAGATACGCTTCGTTGACCCGCGTCGCCCACTGCATCGAGAGACGACGTTCCACATCGCTGGCATTGGCAAAGCGATCCGGATGAATCAGCGAAAGCAGCTCACGGTAACGTTTGTCGAGCACCGCCCCGTCAAGGCGAAAGGTGCGCGGCAGTTCGAACAGCGCAAAATTGTCGGCGTTGAAGTCCATGGTCGTCGGTCTGCCGTGTCAGGCCGGGCCTGAAACACGCGGATTGTCTGGAATAAAGTATCTGCCCAAAGCCACTCAGGCTAGACGTTGAAACTCTCGCCGCAACCGCAGGCGTCCTTGACATTGGGGTTATTGAACTTGAAGCCTTCGCTCAAACCTTCCCGCACGTAATCGAGTTCCGTGCCATCGATATATGGGAGGCTTTTGGCATCGACAAAGACCTTGACTCCATGCGATTCAAAAGTCAGGTCGTCGCCATCAATGGCATCGGCAAACTCAAGCTTGTAAGCAACCCCTGAACAACCGCTGGTGCGAACGCCAAGGCGCAGCCCGATCCCCTTGCCGCGTTTGGCAATGTAGTTGGCCACGTGCCTGGCCGCGCGTTCCGATAGCGTGACAGCCATCTGTTTTTCTCCTTTACGTCTGCCGGCCGGTGGCCGGCAATCCCTGCCTCGGGCGCCACCGCGGCGGCGCCTCCGCCCTCACTCGCCGTGCTTTTTTTTGTAGTCCGCCACGGCAGCCTTGATCGCATCCTCGGCCAGAATCGAGCAATGAATCTTGACCGGCGGCAAGGCCAACTCTTCGGCAATCGCCGTGTTCTTGATCTCGAGCGCCTGATCGAGCGTCTTGCCCTTGACCCACTCGGTCACCAGCGAGGACGAAGCAATCGCCGAGCCGCAACCGTAAGTTTTGAACTTGGCATCCTCGATCACGCCGTCCTTGCCAACCTTGATCTGCAACTTCATCACGTCACCACAGGCCGGCGCGCCGACCATACCGGTCGCAACCCCATCGTCTTCCTTGGAAAAAGACCCGACGTTGCGCGGATTTTCGTAATGATCCATCACTTTGCTGCTGTACGCCATGCTTGCTCTCCTTGTTTCCTCATTGGTCGAACGCCCACACGGCCTTCAACCCTAACAACCCGCTTTTTCAGTGGGCGGCCCACTGCACCGTATTCAGATCGACACCGTTCTGCACCATTTCCCAGAGCGGCGATAGCTCCCGCAATTTGCCAATCTTGAGGCGCAACAGATCAACCGCGTAATCAATCTCTTCTGCCGTGGTGAACCGTCCGAGCGTAAAGCGGATCGAACTGTGCGCCAACTCATCTTCACGCCCGAGCGCCCTCAGAACATAAGAAGGCTCCAGCGAGGCCGAGGTACATGCCGATCCCGAAGAGACCGCCAGATCCTTGACCGCCATAAGCATCGACTCGCCTTCCACGTAGGCAAAGCTGATGTTCAGATTATGCGGCACGCGTTGCTCGAGATCGCCGTTGATATAGACCGCCTCGATGCCCGACAAGCCCTTGAGCAAACGGTCACGCAAGGCACCGATCCGCGCATTTTCCGCAACCATTTCCTCACGCGCCACCCGGAACGCCTCACCCATCCCGACAATCTGGTGGGTCGGCAGGGTACCCGAGCGGAAACCGCGCTCATGGCCGCCCCCGTGCATCTGCGCTTCAAGGCGGATGCGCGGCTTGCGCCGGACATACAAGGCCCCGATGCCTTTCGGCCCGTAGGTCTTGTGTGCCGAAAAGCTCATCAGATCGACCTTCAGAGTAGCCAGGTCGATTTCAACCTTGCCCGTCGCCTGTGCCGCATCGACATGAAAGATGATGCCCTTCTCGCGACAAATTTCACCAATTTCAGCGATCGGCTGAATGACACCGATCTCGTTATTCACGAACATCACCGAGACCACAATGGTATCCGGGCGAATCGCCGCCTTGAAAACTTCGAGGTCGATCAGGCCGTTCTCCTGTACGTCGAGGTAGGTCACCTCGAAACCCTGCCGCTCCAGTTCACGACACGTATCGAGCACGGCCTTGTGCTCGGTCTTCACGGTGATGAGGTGCTTGCCCTTACCCGAGTAGAAATTAGCCGCCCCCTTGATTGCCAGGTTGTTCGACTCGGTCGCCCCGGACGTCCACACAATTTCCTTGGGGTCGGCATTGACCAGCGCAGCGACCTGATCGCGCGCCGCCTCGACTGCCGCCTCAGCCTCCCAGCCAAAGGCATGCGAACGCGAGGCCGGATTGCCGAATTTCTCAACCAGATAAGGAATCATCTTCTCAGCCACACGCGGATCAACAGGCGTTGTCGCCGAGTAATCCAGGTAGATCGGAAGTTTCATCGTCTTGTTCTCCATCGCGAAGTGAGTTCGAATAATTTGATTCGTTCGAATCGATTTGATCAGACTGCCATCGCAGCCAGTCGTTGCAAGCGCAAATACGTTGCCTGCAACGTCGTTATGAAACCAGCGACATCCTCAGCCAGCGTGGCGCCTCCCAGGCTGATACGCACCGCACCGCGTGCCAGCCCCGGCTCAACGCCCATCGCCTGCAAAACATGCGAAGGCTCCGGATTGGCGCTTGAACACGCCGCCCCGCTGGCCACGGCATAACCTTCCCGGTCAAGCTGGGCAACCAGTGTTTCGCCATCAATACCCGGCAGGGCGAAATACACCGTATTCGGGAGGCGCTCCGCCTGCTGACCGAAAACACGCGCACCGAGCCCAGTGAGTGCCGTCACGAGTTCGTCGCGCAAAGGCACAAGATAGGACTGGCGCTCTTCCTGCAACCGTCGTGCCAACGAACAGGCCACGCCAAACCCCACAATTGCCGCCACATTTTCCGTCCCGGAACGCAAGCCACGTTCGTGCCCGCCACCAGCAATCTGCGGTTCAAGGTCAAGCCGCTTATCGAGCACCAGCGCCCCAACCCCTTGCGGCCCGCCAATCTTGTGCCCGGAAAGCGTCATGGCATTGACGCCAGCCAGGTTGAGCGCCCGAAAATCGAGAGGCAGCTTGCCAAACGCCTGTACCACATCGCTGTGGAACATGGCACCAAGCGCTCGCGCTTTGGCTGCCAGCACAGGCAAATCCTGAACCACGCCGGTCTCGTTATTGGCAAGCATGATCGACACCAGCGCAGGCCGCTGCGCCAGCGCGCTGAGATACGCCGCCATGTCGACCCGCCCCGCTGCGTCTACCGGTACGCTATCGACAACCCACCCGCGCCTCGCCAGTTGCTGGGCGGGCTTGAGTACACACGGATGCTCGCTGGCCCCAACCAGCAAACGTCCTGCGGGCTGCCGTTCTGCAAAGCCCTTGATAAGGAGGTTGTTGGCCTCGGAACCACCGCTGGTAAACACAACCTCGCCAGGCACTGCGCCCACGGCATCGGCCACCTGCTGGCGCGCTTCGTCAATCGCGCGTCGCACCGCCCGCCCATACTCATGGCGACTCGACGCATTGCCGAAACGCTCGCCAAGCCAAGGCAGCATGGCTTCGCGCACCGCAGGGTCAAGCGGTGTCGTCGCGTTATGGTCGAGATAAACGGGGGCAAACATGTTCGTCTGGACAGCCTAGAACTCAGGCCGCGACCACCATCGGTTTGCGCTGAGCAGCAACGGGGCGGATCGCCCGCCGCGCATCCTTGAGCATGGAAACGCCAGTACCGGCTTTACGTGCCTGCTTTTCCACAAGATCGAACAAGGACACCGAGGACAGGTACTCGTACATCTTGTGATTGAGCGTCGTCCACAGTTCGTGGGTCATGCAACGCTCCTTGTCCTTGCAATTCTCATTGCCACCGCACTGCGTGGCATCCAGTGGCTCGTCGACGGCGCGCACGATATCCGCCACGGAGATCTGGTCGGCCGGCCGGGACAGGCAATAGCCACCACCCGGACCGCGCACGCTGTCGACAAGATGGTAGCGACGCAGTTTGCCGAAGAGCTGCTCAAGGTAAGACAGAGAAATATCCTGACGTTCGCTGATCCCGGCCAGGGTCACCGGGCCGTCACTACCGCGCATGGCCAGATCGATCATGGCAGTTACCGCAAAACGTCCTTTGGTTGTCAATCGCATGGGTTATTCTCCTCCAAATACCATATTAGTCATGTCAACTTTTTATTTAGTTCCCAAGCCTAGTCGACAATTTTACTCAGGTAATTTGGGTCAAATTTGTCGGCGGTCGCCAGTTCATCCTCACGGCAGACCCCGGCGGCATCGAGCTTCTTGAGCAGAAGCTCGATCCGCCGGTCGGTTTCCACCGCGTGATCGAGCAAGCCGTGAATCGCCTTGGCCAAAGGATCATCGGGCTTGCCGGCCAACGCATAGGCAGAAAAACCCATCGTTTCGGCCTTCTCCTCGCGTTTCTGGGCCTGCTCAGGGTCAATCACCCGAGCCGGGTTGCCGACCGCCGTGCAGCCGGACGGAACCGGCTTGACGACCACCGCATTCGAACCGACCTTGGCCCGTTCGCCAACGGTGATCGGACCGAGAATCTGCGCGCCTGCACCGATGACCACACCATTCTCAAGGGTAGGATGGCGCTTGCCCTTGTTCCAGGAAGTCCCCCCCAGCGTCACCCCATGATAAAGCGTGACATCGTCGCCGATCACGGCGGTCTCGCCGATCACCACCCCCATACCGTGATCGATGAAGAAACGCCGCCCGATCGTCGCTCCCGGATGGATTTCGATCCCTGTCAGGAAGCGCGCAAGGTGCGAAACAAAGCGCCCGCACCAGCGTAAACCATGCGTCCACAGCCAGTGCGCACAACGGTGCATGATCAGCGCATGTACACCGGGGTAACAGGTCAACACCTCCCAGAACGTGCGCGCGGCAGGATCGCGCTTGAAGACAGAGTGGATATCTTCACGCAACCGGCTAAACATCAGGACGAACCTCCAACGTGGCAGAAACAGGTAAACCGGGAATTCTATGATTCCCGAGTGAATCGATCAACATTTATTCCAACAAAGCCGGACCACGCCGTCAGCCGACGGCAAGCCCCTTCGCTTCACGACTTTGAGGAAAGATCAGCCGTCCGAGCCACCACCTTATCCACGGCATCCAGAACGCCGCGCAGGATGTTGATCTCGTCACGCTCCAGTTCAGCCCGCCCGAACAGCCGACGCAGCTTGGGCATCAGGCGCTTGGGGCGCGCCGGGTCGTGAAACCCGGTATCGACCATCACCCGTTCGAGATGCTCGTAAAACCGCTCGACATCGTCATGTGTCGCCGGTGGCGAAGCGAAAGGCACGGTCTTGGTCACCACCGGCGGCGCTTCAACAAAAGCGGCCATGCGCAACTCGTAGCACAGCAACTGCACGGCCGCCGCCAGATTGAGCGATGTATAGCCAGGATTGGCAGGAATGAACACCGCCCGCTGACAGCGCTGCACTTCGTCGTTGGCCAGCCCCGCCTTTTCGTTGCCGAACAGCAGAGCCACATCGCCCAACGCGCTCTGCGCAACGATTTCCGGCGCTGCCTGACGCGCTGTTTGTGGCACGGGGCCGAGATTGCGCACCCGTGCCGAAAGCGCAACCACATGCACGCAACCCGCCAGTGCCTCGTCGAGGGTGGCGCAGATGCGCGCATTGCGCAACACATCGTCAGCCCCGGCAGAGCGCGCCACCGCCTCGGCAACGGCTTGTGCATCATGCGGATAGGTTTTCGGGCACACCAGAACCAACTGGCTCAGGCCCATGGTTTTCATGGCGCGAGCCGCGGCGCCAATGTTACCGGGATGGCTGGTGTGCGACAGGACGATGCGTACACGTGACAGTACGGCATCTCCGGAAAGGGGGAAAGACGGCGAATGAGACGCCAAGGGCGGGTTCATATAAAATACGCGATTAATCACCGAAACGGAGCGGCGCGGATACCCTGCCCGCCCCCTCGGTTCTCTTTATTAAAGAAACACCATGCACCCAGCCCTGAACATCATGATCAAGGCCGCGCGCCGCGCCAGCCAGATCATCAATCGCGCTTCGCAGGACCTCGAACACGTCAAGGTCTCCACCAAGCAGCAAAGCGATTTCGTCACCGAGGTCGACAAGGCTGCTGAGGCGGCCATCATCAACGTGCTGCGTGAGGCCTACCCCGATTACGGGATTCTAGCAGAAGAGAGCGGTCTCACCGCCGGCAGTGGCGCAGGGGATGATTATCAGTGGATCATCGACCCGCTCGACGGCACAACCAACTTCATTCACGGCTTCCCTCAGTATTCGATCTCGATCGCGCTCGCCTACAAGGGGCAACCGAACCAGGCCCTCGTCTACGACACGATCCGCAACGAACTGTTTACCGCCAGCAAAGGCGGCGGCGCCTTCCTCAACGAACGCCGCATCCGCGTGGCTGCCAAGCAAACGCGCCTGGAAACCGCCCTGCTCGGCACCGGCTTTCCCTTCCGCATGTTCCCGCACATCGACGCCTACCTCGCCATGTACAAGGACTTCACCCAGCGCAGTGCCGGCATCCGGCGCGCAGGCTCGGCGGCGCTTGACCTGGCCTACGTCGCCTGTGGCCGACTCGACGGCTTTTGGGAAATTGGCCTGAAACCCTGGGATTCCGCAGCGGGGAGCTTGCTCGTCACGGAAGCGGGTGGACTCGTCGGCGACCTCTCGGGCGGAGACGACCACCTCGCCACCGGCAACATCGTGGCCGCCAGCCCCAAGGTCTTTGCCCAGATGCTGCAAACCATCGAGCCGCACCGCACCCCGGCACTGCAAGCCTGACCCTTACGCTGCGGACGCACACCGCAGCCGAAACGCAACGCATTGACCACGCCCCGCAGCCTCTGCGGGGCGTTTTTTTAAACGAAAAGAAAGCAAAGCAGAAACCATAGAATGGCACTAGTAGATTGATTATTAAAGGATAAAAAATCATCAAAAAATGCGACTTGACAACATAATAATGCCTATCTAACATGCGCTGAAAAAAAATTTTTACCTTTACATCAACAAACTAAAGGAAAGACTCATGGAGGCTGAAAAAACCGAAAGCAAGCTGGGCATCGGCGCTTACCTCGCGCTGATTTTCGCAATCATCTTTTTCTCCGGACTCGCCAAGAACGAGCATTTCGTCAAGATGCTGCCGGACAAACAGTGGGTCGCCGCCGCGTCCGTATTCGACTTCGGCACCCTCAACGGCCCCTTCGGCAAAGTGCTGACCAGCGCCACCGCCAAACCGGATGGCAAGATCGACGCCAAGAGCGGCTCGTTCCGCGGCACCGGCGGCAACGGGGCGATGGACGGCTTCATGTTCGCCCTCGGCCTCATCCCGACGGTGATGTTTGCCCTGGCCGTCATCAACGTGCTTGAGGGGTATGGCGCACTTGAGGCGGCGCGACAACTGTTAACACCGCTTCTCAGGCCACTCATGGGCATCCCCGGGACCGCCGCGCTCGGCATCATCAGCAGCTTGCAGAGCACCGATGCCGGCGCCTCGATGACCCGCGCCCTCTACGATGAAGGCGGCATCACCGAGAAGGAAAAGGATATTTTCACCATGTTCCAGTTCTCGGCCGGCGCCACGCTCACCAACTTCTTCTCCACCGGCGCCATCCTGTTCACCCTGACTCTCGCCGACGGCAAACTCGCCACCCCGGTCACCATGGGTCTGTGCGTTGGCGTGATGCTCGTGTTCAAGGTTTTTGGCGCGAACCTGATGCGCCTCTACTGGACACTCATCGTCGAGCCGAAAGAAGCCGCCGCTGCGGCTGCCGCTGCGAAATAAGGAGAACTGAAAATGGCTGAAATTCAAACCAAACCGATGATCACCGATGTCTTTGTCGCCGGGGCGCGCAAGGGCTGGACGCTCGCCACGACGAGTACCCTGCCCAACGTCCTGATGGCCTTCGTTGTCATCAAAGCCCTCGAACTCACCGGCCTGCTCAAGCTGATCGGCACGATCTTCGCACCGGTGATGGGCCTCTTCGGCCTGCCTGGCGAAGCCGCGGCCGTCCTGCTCGCGGGCTGGATGTCCATGGGCGGCGGGGTCGGCGCTGCGGCCACCCTGTTCGGTTCCGGCATCTTCAACGGCGACCACCTGGCCATCATCGCCCCGGCGCTGTTCCTGATGGGGTCGCAAGTCCAGTACGTCGGCCGCCTGCTCGGCGTCGTCGGCACCCGCGCCCAGCACATCCCGGTAATGATCGGCATTTCGGTACTGAACGCCTTTGGCGCCATGTTGGTCATGCGCGTGCTGATCTAGTTTCTCCCGCATGTTCTCAAGCACGCGCCTTGTCTCCCACCGGAACAAGGCGCGTGTTGTTTTGATCGCCTATTTTTCCATCCTCTCATACTGACCATGAACCTCAACGACTTCATCGAAGAACTCCGCCCCCTGGTCAACACCGACTGCGGCACGACCACCACGGCCGGCGTCGCCGTGATCGCCCAGAGCATGCGGCAGAAATACCTCGACCTCGGCTGGCACGCCGAACTCATCGACCTCGGCTCTGCCGTCGGCCCCGGCGTCTTTGCTACCAACAAACCGGGCGCCAGCCGGTACGACGTGCTGCTCGTCGGCCACATGGATACCGTCTTCCCGGAAGGCACCGCCGCCGAACGGCCGCTCACGATCGACGGCCACATCGCGCGCGGCCCGGGCGTTGCCGACATGAAGGCCGGCCTGATCAGCATCCTCTGGGCGCTGCGCGGCCTGGACGCCGCCACCCTCGATCGGCTGGCCATCGCCATCGCCATGAACCCCGATGAAGAAACCGGCTCCGTCCACTCGCACGACTGGATCGGCACGCTCGCCAAGCAAAGCCGCTGCGTCCTCGTCGCCGAAGCCGCGCGGACCGATGGCACCTTGGTCAAAGCCCGCAAAGGCGTGGGCATCTACCAGATCGACTTCAAGGGCGTTGCCGCCCACGCCGGCAATGACCATGAAAAAGGTCGCTCGGCCGTCACCGAACTCGCCCACTGGACCCTCGCGCTCGAAAAACTCACCGACTACGCCGCCGGCACCACGGTCAACGTCGGGCAGATCAGTGGCGGCACGGCAACCAACGTCGTCCCCGAGCATGCCACTGCCAAGATCGACATCCGCTTCTGGAAAACCAGCGAATTCGAAAAGATCGAGCGCGCCTTGCAGGAACTGCAGGGAAAACCGTTCACCCGCGACGTGAGCGTCACTCTCCAGCGCCTGTCGTTCATGCCCGCCATGGAAGCTTCGGCTGACACCGAAGCGCTCATGCGCACCGTCGAGGCAGCGGGGGCGGAAATGAACCTGCCGATCGGCTGGAAAGCCGTGGGCGGCGGCTCGGACGCCAACCACACTGCCGCGCTCGGCATCCCCTCGCTCGACGGCTTTGGCCCGATTGGCGGCAACTTCCACAACGAGAGCGAATACCTCGAACTCGACAGCGTCCTGCCGCGCATCCAGCTTTTGCAGAACGTCCTGCGCCGACTATAGCGCACGGCATGGCGGACGG
>RRZU012411403.1_pt1 | contig 14368 bp, 8 predicted proteins | sample 2165561 | NCBI WGS metagenome assembly RRZU01 (sample SAMN10456909, study PRJNA506462) | wastewater metagenome | isolation source: wastewater sludge | place: USA: Moscow, Idaho
ACAATCTAAAGATGAGATTTAACCAAATCAAAGCACAAATTATTCATTGGCTCGAATTTTTAATTTTTGTATTGGCCAGTGTATTTTTAAAAATAAATTTAAAAACTCAAAAAGTGGGTTTTTAAGGAATGACTAATTATAAATTTGTCTAAATTTTTGGATATAGTCTAAATTAAATTTCTTTTAATACTAGACATTATTCTTTTTTTTAAAAATAATTTGCACCTCATATACAGTATCTTTTCTTCATTGCTTTAATTTTTGTCTGAACATTAGTCCCGTTTTTATTTTCTTTCAGAGACCATACTACTTTACACAGTACACTCTAAAACAAAAACATTTTTTGTTCTTCTTTAGCTATTGCAGACCTATATTTAGTGCAACAATTTCTCCGAGCTTCTAAAACTTTCTTTACTTGTTGCTCATCTAAATATTTTAGAATAGACTCGTAACTATGCGCTTTTCTATGTAATATTAGACAAGCTAAATCTTCAATCACTAACCACATTTTTAGCATAAATAAACCCAAATTCAATCTAACTTCTGGGCGACTAATTAATACAAGTACCTAATATAGAATTGAAGCACTATTTAAACCATTATGTAAAAAAAAATAGTAAGTTTGTAAATGAATCCCTTTGATTTTTTTTATAAAAGTACAATGATGAGTTTAAAAGATTTATTAGACAATAGTAAAGACAGAAGCCTTTCTGGACAAAAGTGGCATATCCTTAGACAAGCAATTACAAAACGATTATTATCAAACGGTAATTCAACAATAGCAGAATTAAGTTCTGAACTACAGTCTAGTGTTCCGACGGTCACTAAAGCTGTTAACGAATTATTGTCAGAAGGATATGTTGTCGATCTAGGAAAGATTAGCAATAGTGGCGGTAGACGACCTTCCTTATATAGTATCAATCCAACTTGCGCTTACTTTTTAGGGGTCGAAGTTAATATTGCTAGAATATCTATTGGTTTACAAAACATTAAAAATGAGTTTGTTAGTATTGAATTAGGAACTGCATTTACTTTACAAAACACTCAAGAGTCTTTATTGGAGTTTTGTAATTTGATAAATTCATTTATAGAAGATAGTTTAGTAGAAAAAAAGATGATCGTGGGTGCTTGCATCAACTTTTCAGGTCGAATTAACTCTATGGAAGGATTTAGTTATAATTATTTTTTTAGCGAAAACAGGCCTTTAACAGAGATTATTTCAGAGCAATTAGATTTGTCAGTTCGTTTAGAAAATGACACAAGAGCGATGACTTTTGGTGAATATTGTGAAGGAGCTGTAGATGACGAACAAAATATAGTATTTGTTAATTATAGTTGGGGAATTGGTATAGGGATGATTACTGACGGTAAACTCTATTATGGAAAATCAGGTTATTCAGGAGAATTTGGTCACAGCCCCATATTTGATAACGGAATTATGTGTCAGTGTGGCAAAGTTGGATGTATGGAAACTGAAATTTCAGGATGGTCATTAGTAAAACAGTTCAATGCAGCTATAAAAGAGGGAAAACAATCAAAAGTGGTTCTTGACGATATTGCTTTAGGCTTGCAACACAAAGCTATTATTGCTGGCGCATTAAATTTTGAAGATCCATTGTGTGTTGATTTAATAACACAACAGAGTGAGAAAATGGGGCGTTATTTGTCTATTCTTCTCAATATACTTAACCCTGATTTATTAGTAATTGGGGGTGATTTTTCGCAATTGGGAGATTACGTTCTATTGCCAATTCAATCTGGATTAAAAAAATATTCATTAGGTTTAGTCAACCGAGATATGAAACTTAAAAAATCAACTTTAGGCCGACGCGCTGGAGTCATTGGAGCCTGTTGTGTCGTCAAAGAGAAGATGTTATCTCCGTTAATAAATAACTAAAATCACTTCTAAATCTGACTTGTTAAATTAATTTAATAAGCATGTTGCACTTATTAAATTAATTTATATATTTACAACATTATAAGAATAAAATAAACGGGAAAATTCAATTTTCTACTTTCTCTTCTAACAAAAAAGAGTACGAAAACATCCTTAGTTTAAAAATAAAAAATCATATAAAATTACTATTACAAAAAAGAGATTTGGTTTTTATGAATACTATTCTCTGTATGTGTTTTGACTGTACTATTTTGTATTGATATGATTTTAAAATTTCTAAAGATGGTCTGTAAAGGATTCATACTTATAAATTGCAAACAAGGTTTAACTATTGTTAATTAAAAACAAAAATAAGGGATTTCCTTTTTTATAAAATATTTATTTATTATCCATAAAAAAAGCAAGCACATGTTGCAAACATTGCTAGCTAATTCTTATTAAAAAGAACTGCGATGGATAACAAAGAAATAAACCAAAAAGAACCAATTATTATTAACCTAACCATTACAAAAGTATGAATCAATCACCAAAAAGCAAGCCGAAAAATTATTGGCTTACCCCAGACTTTGGGAAAGCCATGAAATTAACATCCTTATTTCTAGTCGCTTTTACCGCGCAAGCATCAGCTTCAGTTCTCGCAAGAACGGTTGTTTTTTCAGAAAAAAATGTTTCTATTTCGAAAACAACAAACAAGTTAGCCCTAATCCAAAAGAAAGTTACAGGAAAAGTGACTGATGAAAAAGGAGAATCTTTACCTGGTGTTAATATTGTTGCCAAAGGCACTAATATTAGTACACAAACAGATTTAGACGGGAGATTTACAATTGAAGTACCAGATAATGTGACTACTTTAATTGTATCCTATATTGGTCTTCAAGAAGAAGAAGTAACTATTAAAAACGCTCCTCTTTTAATTATTCTAAAAGAAGTAGGTCAACAAATGAATGAGGTTATTGTGGTAGGTTATGAGACTGTTCGTAAAAAAGATGTAACAGGTGCTGTATCACGAATTAGCGGTGCTGAAGTTAGAAATAGTCCCGCAGCGAGTGTAGAATCAGCTTTTCAGGGAAAGATAGCAGGAGTCCAAGTACAACAAAACTCGGGACAACCTGGTTCGGCAATTCAAGTAAGAGTTCGTGGTTTTTCATCTATTGGTGCCGGAAGTGATCCCCTTTATGTTATTGATGGGGTACCAACAAAATCAGGTAGTTTTGGATCCCTTGCGATTGGTCCTGATCGATATGATGGTAATGTTGGATCTAATGCACTAGCAGATTTAAATCCAAATGACATTCAATCTATTGAAGTTCTGAAAGATGCTTCTGAAGCTGCTATTTATGGGGCTAGGGCATCAAATGGTGTTGTGCTAATTACCACAAAAAAAGGGAAAAGCGGACCTGCTAAATTTAATGTAGACGTCTACACTGGAAGTCAAAGTATTACTAACACATTACCGCTATTGAATAAAGAAGAATTCCTTAAGGTTTCTGAAGAAATGTTAAGAAATGCAGGCTTGCCTTTCGGCACAAGAGCAGATCTTGTATATACGAATGCCCCGCAATTTCAAGATGGCAACACAAATTGGCAAGACCAAATATTTAGAAAAGCGCCTGTGACTAGTTTTAATCTTTCTGCAAGAGGAGGAAGTGATGATGTTACTTATGCTGCGAGTTTAGGCTATTTTAATCAAGATGGTATTGTTGTAAGCACGGGTTACCAAAGAGTAACTTCAAGATTTAATTTAGATTTTAAAGCAAGTGATAGATTAAACCTAGGGGCTAATATAGCTTACTCATTTTCTTATAGAGATGGAACAGATGAAGGACCAAGGCAGAACGGAGTTATTTATAGAGGATTAAGAGGGGTTCCCACACAAGAAGTATATGATAGCCAAGGAAATTTACAGCAAGGGATACCATTTAGACCAAACCCAAGAAAGGTGGCCGAAGAAAGTATATTTGATACACGTACCAATCGTACTAGTGTAAATATTTTTGCTCAGTATCAGTTAGCTGAAGGTTTTACCTTTAGAACTAATTTAGCAGCTGATGTTTTAAGCTTAAGACAAGATAATTTTTACCCTGGAACTTTAGCTTATTCTAATAACAGAGAATCTGCGGCTTCTCATAGTCAAGATGTTGGTTGGATAAATGAAAACGTGCTAAATTATAAAACAACTATTAAGGACAATCACAACATAGGTTTTTTAGGTGGTATTTCTTTTCAACGCAACAGGACTGAATTACTTGTCGCTAGAGCTAATAATGCGGCAACTGATGCAGTATATACGGTAAATGGTGGAGCAACTTTATTGCAGGCATCATCTAGTATTACTACAAATTCCATAGCATCTTATTTTGGAAAAGCAAAATATGATTATAAAGGCAAGTACTTCTTAGCTGCCACTGCAAGGATAGACGGATCTTCAAGATTTGGTGCCGGAAATAAATATGGTACTTTTCCATCAGTTTCTGCAGCTTGGAATGTTTCCGAAGAAGATTTTTGGAAATCTTCGGTTATCAATAATCTAAAATTTAGAACAAGTTGGGGTCAAACGGGTAATCAAAATATTGATAATTTTGTGGCTCAAGGACTATATCTACCTGGATATAATTATGCTGGAATTGCCGGAATTGCAACCGCTCCAAATGGTCTTCCAAATTCTGGTTTAACGTGGGAAACTACAACTCAAACAAATTTGGGAGCAGATTTATCTTTATTTAAAGGACGTCTTTCATTATCCGCTGATTATTGGACTAAAGATACTAAAGATTTACTTTTTCAAGTTGCACTACCTAATACATCAGGTTATGAGTCCTTTGTAACAAACATCGGAGAGGTTAGTAATAAAGGATTTGATTTTCAATTGGGTGGAACTATTATAAAAAACGACAATTTCTCTTGGAATTCAGATTTTAATATTTCATTCATAAATAATAAAGTTAAAAAACTTCCTGGAGGCAATGATATTCAACAAACAGAACGTTACCTATTTGGTGGAGTGGTTAGTATTTTAAGAGAAGGAGAATCTTTAGGATCATTTTATTTATATGAATCTAATGGTGTGTTTTCAACAGCTAAAGAAGCTGCAGAAGCTGGTTATATAGATAAGATTTCAAAATCTAATGGAGGACAACCTGTAGCAGGAGATGCACGATGGGTAGATCAAAATAAAGATGGTGTTATAGATACAAAAGATAAAATCATTGCAGGAAACCCTATACCTGATTTTACAGGTGGTTTGAATAATACCTTTAAATATAAAGGATTATCACTTGATGCATTTTTTCAATTTTCGAAGGGTAATGACGTTTATAATAATTTCCGAACAGATCTTGTAAGAGGGTTTAATACAAATTATCTTAAAGAAAACTTAGACGCATGGAAACAAGAAGGCGATATTACAGATGTTCCGCGAAATGTATTACTTGATCCTGCTAATAATTCAGAAGGTGTAGTTGCTAGACCTTCTACAAGATTTTTAGAAGATGGTTCATTCATTAAATTAAAAACAGTAACCTTGACATATGAATTTCCAAATTCTGTTTTAGAGAAATTGAAACTTAGCGGTCTTAAGGTTTATGCCAAAGGAACAAATCTATTGACCATAACTAAATATTCAGGTTTTGATCCAGAAGTGAGTGTTGCACAGAATAACAATGCTGGTCAAAATGGTGGATTCCAATTTGGTATTGATCGTGGTTTATATCCTCTAAGTAAATCAATAACTTTAGGGTTGAGTTTAGACTTTTAGATTTTTTTATAACAATTAATAATCAAATTATGAAAACATTAAAATATATTTCATTAATGATAATCACATTTCTTTTTGTAAACTGTGATAGTTTCATCGAAGAAGAGCCGATAAGTGTAATAACTTCGAATTCTTTTTGGAAAACGCCAGCCGATGCGCAAGCAGGAGTAATAGGAGCTTATGACAAATTGCAACAGATCTATAGAAGTGAATTTGGAGAATTTATTCATTGGACGGACGGAAGGTCTGATGTGGTTAAGGCTGGTCAATCAGACGCTGCCTCTTTTACGGAATCAGTTATTTCAAATAATTTGAAACCAACTACTATTGGTACAGATTGGAGTTATTTATATCAAGCTATAAATATGGCTAATTTGGCTTTGAAAAATATTCCAAATATAAATATGGATGCAGCTGCAAAAGAAAAATTATTAGGAGAAGCTTACTTCATTAGAGCCTATTCTTATTTTATGGCAGCGAGAGTATGGGGCGATGTTCCGTTGATTATTGAAGCGGTAGATGATTCAAAAGTAAATTTAAAACCTACTAGAACCGCAAGGGCAGTTGTACTTGATCAGGTACGAAAAGACATTGAAAGTGCCTTGTCTAGAGTTCCAGCTTCTTATGGCTCTCCAGTTTCTGACAGAGGTAGAGCCACTACTGGTGTTGTAAGTGCATTAAAAGTTGACTTTCTCCTTTGGATGGCTCGTGTTGAAAACAGTGGAAATACGGATCTTCTAGCAGCGGCAAACACAGCTGCTACCCTATTGGCGAATCCAATGTATACAATGGTAAATAATTTTAAAGATATTTTTACCGTGAAAAACAATAGCGAAACTATCTGGGCGATTCAGTATAGTCTAGGATCGCAAGAAAGCAGAAATTTAGGTGCAGATACAACCCCTTTAGCACAAGGACCATACACAGGAGGTAAAATGTATTACCAACTTTCTAATAAAGTAATAAATGCCTACGCAAATGCACCAGCCACAGATTTAAGGGCAGCAGCAACTTTTGTTAGTTTTAATGGATTAGGAGCTACAAATATGTGTATCAAATATATTGGTTCACCTGGTCAGGGAACTCAAAGAAATTTTGACAGTAACATTCTTATTTATAGAGTGGGTGGCATGAAACTAATGTACGCAGAAGCACTTAACGAGTTAGGAAGAACACCCGAAGCTATAATTCAACTCGACAATGTACGAAATAGAGCTGGACTTCCAGGTACTGTGGCAGTAACTCAAGTAGAGGTTCGTCAAGCTATTTTAGATGAGAATTTGGTAGAATTACCTCTTGAAGGCAGTCGTTGGTTTACCTTAGTACGAAGCGGTAGAATTTCACAAGAAGTTCCAAATATTTTAACAAATGTATTTAATGAAAGTTCAAAACTTTTGTGGCCAATTAGTGAAACTTCCCTAAGACAAAATGAAAATTTAACTCAAAATGGAGCTTATAAATAATTATAGTAATTAACAAAGAGATATCAAATATCATGATATATCTTTAATGATTTCCTTTTAAGTATTTTAACAAAAGACAAACCCACTATAAGCCAAGAACTTAATAACTCTTGGCTTAATTAAAAAACCTATAAATCACTAAAACATATTATTATGAAAATTCAACATTTACAAGGACTTATTTCAGCTCCATTTACGCCATTTGACAGTAACGGGAAACTAGATGTCAGTTTAATCCCAGCTTACTACGCTTTTCTAAAACGAAACGGAATAACCGGTGCTTTTATTAATGGATCTACTGGAGAAGGAGTTTCTACAACTCTGGCAGAAAAGAAAGCAGTTGCACAAGCGTGGGCTGATTGCAGTAATCATGACGCCGATTTTAAGGTAATGGCATTTTTAGCAGGTACTTGCCTTGCGGATTGTATCGAATTAGCTAAACATGCTCATGAAATAGGTTTATACGCAGTTTCTTTGACAGGACCTTTTTATTTCAAACCAGCTAATGTAGATATGCTAGCCCAAGTTTGTATTGAAGTAGGAAAAGAAGTGCCTAACATGCCTTTCTATTACTACCATATTCCTGTATTGACTGGTGTAAACTTGCCTATGTTTGATTTAATTCAAGCCTTAGACGGAAAACTTCCTAATTTTGCTGGAGTAAAATATACTCACGAAGATTTCATGGATTTTCAAAGTTGTATGAGCTATGAAAATGGTAAATATGATATGCTTTGGGGTCGTGATGAAAACATGTTGTCAGCATTAGTATTAGGAGCCAAGGGAGCTGTTGGAAGTACTTTTAATTATGCTGCACCTTTGTATAATGATTTAATTGCTGCTTTTAATGCTAATGATTTGGTTAAAGCACGTGCTTTGCAACAAACATCAATCAACATGATTCGTTTATTGGGTAAATATGGCGGAATCTCAGTAGGAAAAGCATATATGAAAGTGGTTGGACACGATTTAGGTCAATTTAGATTACCTGTTAAAAACATGAGTGCCGAACAATTTGAATTATTCAAAAAAGATGTAGCAAGTTTGAATTTTGATGGTTTCAAATCAAAATAATCAATTCGCACGTTTTATTTTAAAATAATGACGATGAAATGAGCATGACTAAAATTAAGTTGTAGTTAAGCCAAACAAGTTCAACGACTCCAAAAATAAAATAAAGCTTGGAGTTAATTACATATGACCGATAAAAAACAATAAATATCAACATATGAATAAATCTATTTTTTCTTTAATTTTAATATCCCTGATTATGTCAACAACTGATGCATTTTCTCAAAAAACAGATGTTAACCATGTTGAATGGAAAACAGCGGCTCAATTACAAAATCCTGACGGCAGTCTTTCATTAGGTTTCGCAGGAGCAATTAATGGCGTAAGTAACGACGTTTTACTTGTAACTGGTGGTGCAAATTTCCCTGATAAAATGCCATGGGAAGGAGGGAAAAAAAGTTATTCTAAAACGATTCATCTATTAGAAAAATGTGGCGACAAATATTCTTGGATTAAAGTCGTAAAAACGGAACTGCCTGAGTCTATTGCCTATTGTGGAACTACAACCACTGATTTGGGTGTGGTATATGTAGGCGGGGAAAATGAAAATGGTCTATCCAACAAAAGCTACATACTAAAGTGGAATGCTGCCAAAAAAGAGGTGGAAATAAAATCGCTACCTAATTTCCCTTTTGCCATAGCCAATATTGCACTTACACAGATTGACAATGTAGTCTATGCTGTAGGTGGTGATGAGGCCACAAAATCATCTGATTATTTTGCCAGTCTTGATTTAAATGACACAAATTCAGAGTGGAAGGCACTCCCAAAATTACCTTTGGCTTTGGCCAATTCGGTTGTAATTGCACAGAAAGGGCAAAATGGAATTGGTATTTATGTTGTAGGCGGAAGAACAAAAACAGCTTCGGGAATAAGTGATTTACACCATACTACTTTTGTTTTTGATGTAAAAACACAGCAATGGAAAAATGCCGCAGCGATATCAGATGGAAAAAACACCACTAACTTTTCTGCAGGTGCTGGAGTAGCTGTTGGCAAACATTCAATCGTAATCGTTGGTGGGGATAATGGCGCTATTTTTCATCAAATAGAAACTTATTTATCCCAAATTGCCCAAGCCGAATCTCCAGAGCAAAAAACAGAACTCATCGCCAAAAAGAATAAACTGGTAACTAATCATCCGGGATTCTACAGCGGTATTTTACTGTACAACACACTTACCGACCAATGGAAAAAAATAGGCGAATTGCCTTTTCTTCCGCATGTTACAACTCCAGCGGTTCTATGGGATAAAAAAATTATCCTGTCAAACGGAGAAATAAAACCCGGAATTCGTACACCAAATATAATGGTAGGAACCGTAAAAAAATAAAATAGTTTTAGTGCGATGGTTTCTTTAAGTAGCTACTGTTCAAGAACTGGAAAATAAATCAGACAATACATGAAAAATTCAAAATATTACCCTTGGTTTGTCGTAGCCTTACTATGGTTTGTCGCCTTACTGAACTATATGGACAGGCAAATGCTTGCAACCATGCGTCCTTCAATGGAGACCGACATTCCAGAGCTAGTTTCAGGTGAAAATTTTGGTCGATTAATGGCTATATTTCTTTGGATTTACGCTTTAATGAGTCCTATATCAGGTATCATAGCCGATAAATTGAATCGAAAATGGTTAATAGTAGGAAGCCTTTTTGTATGGTCAGCAGTGACTTACGCAATGGGACTGGCAACGACCTACAATCAAGTATATTGGTTAAGAGCACTTATGGGAGTAAGTGAAGCATTATACATCCCCGCTGGTTTAGCGCTTATAACCGATTACCATCAGAAAAAAACAAGATCACTGGCCATAGGTATCCACATGACCGGATTATATATGGGTGCTGCCATAGGAGGATTTGGAGCAACTATTGCAGCTTCTTTTACTTGGCACACCACTTTTCACTATTTTGGATTGGCTGGAATTGTGTATGCTGTAGTTTTAGCTTTCCTTTTACACGAGAAAAAAGGTTCCGAACCAGCACTGAATGGCGCTACTGAATTAGTAAAAAAAGGGAAGGAATCCGTATTCAAAGGTTTGGGTATTTTATTTACCAACATGTCTTTTTGGATTATCTTATTTTATTTTGCCATACCCAGCTTACCGGGTTGGGCTACAAAAAACTGGCTACCTACCCTATTTGCCCAAAACTTAAACATTCCAATGGAACAAGCGGGACCATTAGCCACCATTTCTATCTCTTTCTCTGCATTTTTGGGGGTTATTCTTGGTGGAATACTATCAGATAGATGGGTGCAAAAAAATATTAAAGGAAGGGTGTACACCAGCGCTATTGGACTAGGATTAACTATTCCAGCATTGTTACTACTTGGCTTTGGTAGTTCAATGTTTAATGTTGTTGGAGCGGCACTTTGTTTTGGTATTGGCTATGGAATGTTTGATGCTAATAACATGCCTATACTTTGCCAATTCGTATCCTCAAAATATAGAGCAACTGCTTACGGTGTTCTAAACATGACTGGAGTGGGCTGTGGTGCATTGGTAACCTCGTTACTAGGGAAATATTCTGATAGTGGAACATTAGGCGATGGGTTTGCCTTGATGGCAGGAATTGTCTTAGTGGCATTACTAGTGCAAATCAGTTTTTTACGCCCTAAAGTAAATGATTTTGTAGACGAATAACATTTTCGTTAAAATTAACTACCTATTTATAAGTCCTGAATTTGGATTTATTCTTTATTGATTTTTGTTTTAGTTAGAATTATTCATTGAGGCAAAACTATTTGTTTCGCCTCTTCGAATAATGTTTTTCTACTTTAAAAAACTTATGCCTCGACTATGAAACCATTTAAAATAAATCTTTTTTTATTTTTATGTTTAATTTTTATCTCTTTTGGAGACAAAATAGTTGCACAAAAAATCGCTACTAAAGTGGCTTGCATTGGGGATTCCATTACAGCGGGTTATCTACTATCTCACGCTACAAAAGAATCCTATCCGTTGCAACTACAAATCTTGCTGGGCGAAAAATATGAGGTAAAGAATTTTGGTTATAGTGGTGCTACTCTTCTAAAAAAAGGCCACAAACCGTATGATAGAACCAAAGAATGTGCTGATGCAATTGCTTTTAGACCTGATATTGCCATCATTCATTTGGGTTTAAATGATACAGATCCTAGAAGTTGGCCTAATTACAAAGACGATTTTGATGCCGATTACACTTGGTTAATAGACACTTTAAAAAAACAAAATCCGCAAGTTAAAATTTACATCTGTAGATTAACTCCTATATTCAATGAGCATCCTCGTTTTAAATCGGGAACCAGAGATTGGTTTTGGCAAATTCAATCTCACATGCCCAACATTGCAAAAGCAAATCAAGTGGGTTTGATTGATTTACATGAAAAATTATACCGTCGTCCTGATCTTTTCCCTGATGCTTTACACCCAACAAAAGAAGGAGCGACTATTATCGCGAAAACCGTTTATGAAAACATTACTCAAGATTTTGGCGGTTTAAAATTAGCTGCCGTTTTCACTGACAATATGGTTTTGCAACGCAATCAGCCTATTACAATCTACGGAACTGCTAACGGTGGTGATGTTGTTGAAGTATCTTTCAAAAGTCAAAAAAAGTCAGCTACAACTAATCAATACGGGAAATGGGAAGTAGTTTTTCCAGCTCAAACGCATGGCGGACACTATGAGGTGACGATTAAAAGCAATCAAAAAAACATTGTTTTAAAGAACATTCTCATTGGCGATGTTTGGTTTTGTTCGGGGCAATCGAATATGGCTTTTCAACTTCAACAATCTGAAAATGGAAATGAGGAAATAAAAAAAGCTTTGCCTAATACTGCTATTCGTCTGTTCAATTTTAAAGATTTGCGAGAAACAGACAATACAGTTTGGGATTCGATAACATTAGCCAAAACGAATCAATTAGAATTCTTCTCCGGAAGTTGGTCCGTCTGTGACTCCATAAGTGCCAAAGATTTCTCTGCCATTGCCTATTACTTTGGCAAAAACATTGCTCACGCAGAAAACATACCTGTGGGTTTAATTCAAGTTGCTGTTGGTGGATCACCTATAGAATCCTGGATTGACAGATACACATTAGAACACGACGATAAAGTAGTTGATGTATTAACCAATTGGCGTAGATCGGATTTCATCATGCCTTGGGTAAGAGAGCGTGCCAATATGAATTTGAAAAATGCCACAAATGCAAAACAACGTCATCCATATGATCCTTCTTACAATTTCGAAGCTGGAGTTACAGCCTTTACAAAATTCCCAATAAAAGGCGTAATTTGGTACCAAGGAGAAAGCAATGCACATAATGTTGAATTGTATGAACATCTCATGCCAACGCTAGTAGAAAGTTGGCGCCAAGCTTGGGGTACTAACCTACCCTTCTATTATGTACAATTATCAAGCATTGAGCGCCCCACTTGGCCAGCATTCAGAGATGTCCAAAATAGATTGCAAAATAAAATTCCAAACAGCGGTATGGCCATTAGCATGGATTATGGTGATGCTCAAAATGTACATCCAATTAAGAAAAAAGAAGTGGCTGACCGTTTGGCACTTTTAGCCTTGCGATACACCTACGGAAAAGCTGTAATGGCGAATGGTCCTTCGGCTTTGAAAGCCATTCAAAAAGGCGACAACATTCTAGTTTCATTTGAACTTGCAAAACAATTGAGTACTTCGGACAAAAAAGAGCTAACGGGTTTTGAATTGGTAAATGACAAAGGAATTTACATTCAAAGCAAAGCAGTAATAGTTAAAAATCAAGTGCAAATAACAATCCCAAAAGGAGAAAAAATAAAAACGGTTTTATACGCATGGAAACCTTTTAGTACAGCCAATTTAGTAAATGAAGCAGGATTACCTTGTTCAACTTTTAAACTGGAACTCCATGCCATTATTGAAAATTCAAACAGATTCCGTAAAGAATATAAACACATATAAAACAACCAAATGTCTTTGTTTAATGACATTTAAATTATTGCCAAGTACAAAACAAAATACATTAGTTACATAAATACATTTTAAAAATGAGCTATTCAAAAACAGATCTTCTCCGCTTAAAAGATTTCTATCAGAATCAATTAGTAAATGATACGGTACCCTTTTGGTTTCCACGTTCAATTGATACCGAGTTTGGCGGTTATTTATTAATGCGTGATCATGACGGAAGTTTGATTGACGATGACAAAGCCGTTTGGATTCAAGGTCGTGCTGCTTGGCTTTTATCTACACTTTATAACACAATTGAACCTAAGCAAGAATGGCTAGATGGCGCCAAATCAGGGATTGATTTTTTAAACAACCATTGTTTTGATACCGATGGTCAAATGTTTTTTCACGTAACACGTGAAGGACAACCTATTCGTAAACGTCGTTATTATTTTTCGGAAACCTTTGCAGTTATTGCGATGTCAGCTTACGCGAAAGCAAGTGGCGATGAAGCTGCCGCTGAAAAAGCGCGTTTTTTATTCGGGAAATGCATTGAATACTCCACTACATCAGGTTTATTACAACCTAAATTCACCACTACCAGACCGTCAAAAGGAATTGGAACACCAATGATTATGATAAATACGGCACAACAGCTGCGAGAAACTATTGGCGACCCCCGTTGTGACGAATGGATTGATACATGGATCAACGAAATTGAAACGGATTTTGTAAAAGACGATATCAAATGTGTGATGGAGCAAGTAGCTCCAGATGGTTCAATCATTGATCATATTGACGGACGCACTTTGAATCCGGGACACGCCATTGAGGGAGCTTGGTTCATTTTGCATGAAGCCAAATACCGCAATAATGATCCACATTTAATTGAATTGGGCTGCAAAATGCTCGATTATATGTGGGAACGAGGCTGGGATAAAGAGCATGGCGGAATTTTATACTTCCGAGATGTGTATGACAAACCGGTACAAGAATACTGGCAAGACATGAAATTCTGGTGGCCGCAAAATGAGGTGATTATCGCAACGCTATTAGCGTATACTATGACAGGCGATGAAAAATATGCTAAATGGCATAAAATGATTCATGATTATGCCTACGAAAAATTTCACGACAAGGAAAATGGAGAGTGGTTTGGATACCTTCATAAAGACGGAACTATTGCACAAACTGCTAAAGGAAATATGTTTAAAGGTCCATTCCATTTGCCAAGACAAGAATGGTATTGTTTA
>RRZU010477083.1_pt1 | contig 14365 bp, 14 predicted proteins | sample 2165561 | NCBI WGS metagenome assembly RRZU01 (sample SAMN10456909, study PRJNA506462) | wastewater metagenome | isolation source: wastewater sludge | place: USA: Moscow, Idaho
GCATAGCCGCACCCGCTGGTATCACACCAATACCGCTGCACATCGGCGAACCCAAACACCCCACCCCAAGCGTGATTACCCAAGCGCTAGCCGAGCATCTGGATAAGCTGGCGCTGTATCCCGCCACCGCGGGGCTGCCTGAACTCAGACAAGCCTGCGCCGATTGGCTTGCACGCCGCTATAACGGCGTACAGGCCGATGCCGACACCGAAATATTGCCGGTGCTGGGCAGCCGCGAAGCCCTGTTTGCCTTTGTGCAAGCCGTTATCGACACATCCGGCAAACTCAAACCACTGATTCTCAGCCCCAACCCGTTTTATCAGATTTACGAAGGCGCCGCCTTGCTGGCCGGTGCCGATATTGAATTTGTGAACTGCCTGCCGCCACGCTTTATGCCCGACTGGCAAAGTGTAGACGAAGCGCTGTGGCCACGCGTGCAATTGGTGTTTGTGTGCTCGCCCAACAACCCTTGCGGCTCGGTGATGCAGCTGGCCGATTGGCAAACCTTGTTTGAACTGCAAGACCGCTACGGCTTTGTGATTGCGTCCGACGAATGCTATTCGGAAATTTATTTCGACCAACAACCCATCGGCTGCCTGCAAGCCGCCGCACAACTGGGGCGCAGCAAGCAAGGCTTGGTGATGTTTACCAGCCTGTCCAAACGCTCCAACGCCCCGGGCTTGCGCTCCGGCTTTGTGGCGGGTGACGCCCGATTACTCAGCCATTTCCTGCATTACCGCACCTACCACGGCAGTGCCATGAGCGTGCCGGTACAATACGCCAGCATCGCCGCCTGGCAAGACGAAGCCCACGTGGCCGAAAACCGCCGCCGCTACCGCGAAAAATTCGACCAAGTGGTGCCGATTTTGCGCCAATGCTTTGAAGTAAACTGGCCGGATGCCTCGTTTTACCTGTGGCTGAAAGTGCCCGATGGCGACGACTTGGCCTTTGCACAGAAATTATGGCGCGAGGCCGCCATCCAAGTGCTGCCCGGCCGCTTTTTGGGGCGCGACAGTGCCGACGGCAACGCCGGCGCAGGCTATGTGCGCATCGCGCTGGTGGCACCGCTAGACCAATGCGTGGCCGCCGCCCACAGCATGGTTAAACTGTTTCAGGCAGCCTAAAATCAACATGCAAACACCTACCACCCGCAACGATATCCATACGGCCGCCCATAGCGATAAGCCGGACACATAAACATATCGTCCATCATGTGCTCGCGCATACGCAGCTGTTGCTCGGCTTGCAATTGCATTTGGTTGATGTGGTTTTGCCATGCCAGCCGATAGCAGCTTTGAAACAAAGGCTCGCTGATTTTTTGTCGGTAGTTTTGTGCCGCCGCCGCGGTGGCTTCTGCGGTAAAGAAATCAGGATCAGCCGCTTGCTGACGCATCAATGCTGCGGTTTCGGCATCGCATTGCGCCGCTAAGGCAACCGCCAGCGCTTGTTGTTGGCGGTATTGCTGTGCTTGTTGCTCGGCACGTTGTTCCGGCGTCAGCGCACAGGCCGCCAGCAACAGCGCCAATAAACCCATCCATAACTTGAACATGCGTTTCATCGTTCACATCACCTCTACTCAAATAAGCCAAAATAGCAAGTATAGTGAATTAAATGTGAACCAATACTGCGTTGGCTCGCCTTGTTTTGATTCCAATTTAATCCACTATAAAGCTACCACAAAACCGCATGAAAATGCAGTTGGACTCAAAGCCATTGAGCTAAAAAATAGTCGACCGCCACAAATGCAATTTGATTCAAATCAAACCATCCGCCACATTACGCTTTTTTAACCTTTTATTGCATGGCAACAAGTAAAGCGATAAGACTAAACTTGGCTGAAATTAAAGCAATTGCTCAATTTACACTCTATCGGCAGAAGCAAGCCGCTTTGATTTTTACAATCCATACAATCAACAAAGGAGCCGTAACATGAGCATGATGAGAGCTGCTGTTTTTCTGGAAAAAGGCCGCATTGAGCTGGTTGACAAGAAAATTCCCGATGTCGGCCCCAATGATGCGTTGGTGAAAATCACCACTACCACCATTTGCGGCACCGATGTGCATATTTTGAAAGGCGAATATCCGGTGGCGAAAAACCTCACCGTAGGGCATGAGCCGGTGGGCATTATTGAAAAGCTGGGCAGTAATGTGAAAGGCTATCATGAAGGCCAGCGGGTGATTGCCGGTGCCATTTGCCCCAGCTTTACTTCTTATCCTTCGCAAGACGGATTTCCCTCGCAAGACGGTGCTTATCTGCAAGAAGACGGCACTTGCTCCTGCCACGGCTACAAGGCCACGGCGGGCTGGCGCTTTGGCAATATGATTGACGGCACTCAGGCCGAATATGTGCTGGTGCCGGATGCGCAAGCCAATCTGGCGCCGATTCCCGACGGTTTGAGCGATGAAGAAGTGCTGATGTGTCCGGATATTATGTCCACCGGCTTTAAGGGCGCCGAAAACGCCAACATCAAAATCGGCGATATTGTGGTGGTGTTTGCGCAAGGCCCTATCGGCTTGTGCGCCACCGCCGGGGCGCGATTGCGCGGTGCCAGCATGATTATTGCGGTAGATGGCAATGATGCCCGTTTGGCTATGGCCAAAAAATTGGGCGCCACGGTAACGCTGAATTTCAACAATGTGGACGTGGTGGACGAAGTGATGAAGCTCACCGGCGGGCGCGGTGCCGATGCCAGCATTGAATGCTTGGGTTTGCAAACCACCTTTGAACAGGCTTTGCGCGTGCTCAAACCCGGCGGTACTTTGTCGAGCCTAGGCGTTTATTCGCAAGACCTCACCATTCCGATGCAGTATTTTGCGGCGGGCTTGGGCGACCACACCATCCGCACCGCCTTATGCCCCGGCGGCAAAGAGCGTATGCGCCGCCTGATGAATGTGGTGCAAAGCGGCGGCGTAGATTTGAAACCGCTGGTTACCCACACTTATCAGCTGGATGATATTGTGGACGCCTATGATTTGTTTGCCCATCAGCGTGATGGTGTATTGAAAGTGGCGATTAAGCCTTAAATTATTTGATTTTATTGAAAAAAGGCTGCCTGAAATCATTTTCAGGCAGCCTTTATTATGGCTTCAATTGTATATTTGCCGTATTTTCAATGTTTGCCGGTGCTGCCAAATCCGCCTTCACCGCGTTGGCTGGCGGCAAATTCGTCTACCACTTCAAACACCGCTTGCGCCACCGGCACCACCACCATTTGCGCTATGCGCTCCAGCGGGGCGATGGTGAAGGCTTGGTGGCTGCGGTTCCACAGCGACACTTTCAATTCGCCTTGATAATCCGAGTCAATCAGCCCCACCAAGTTGCCCAACACAATGCCGTGTTTATGCCCCAAGCCCGAGCGCGGCAGCAGCACGGCGGCATAGGCGGGATTGGCTAAGTGGATGGCAATACCGGTGGGCACCAGATACACCTCGCCCGGTTGCAAAACGACCGGCGCGTCCAAGCAGGCACGCAAGTCCAGCCCGGCGGCACCGGCGGTGGCGTATTGCGGCAGTTGGTCGGCCATTTTGGGATTGAGGATTTTTAATTCTACGGTGGGGTTCATAAAGGTTTTCCAAGTTGAAGGGTTGCTTACGGCTTGCTTAATTTATTTTCTAATATCCGCACAAAATATAGGCTGCCTGAAACCTTAAATTGCCCTGATACGGAAATAACCGCCACTGATTTCAGGCAGCCTAAGAGTCTGTTTACGGTTTTTTGTAGCGGATTGGTATTGGTAAACCGGCTCTAAGCCAACAAATCCGCCAAATGCGCCACAATCGCGGTGGCGGTGTCGGCTTTGCTCATCTGCGGCAGCGCGGTTTCGCCGTGCTTATCTAAGATGGTAACTTGATTGCTGTCTTTGCCCATGGCTTGCGCTACTTGGTTGGCCACCAGCATGGGGATGTTTTTCTTGGCGCGTTTGATGCGGGTATATTCCAGCACCCGCTCGCTTTCGGCGGCAAAGCCCACGCAAAACGGCGGCTGCGGCAAGGCGGCCACGGAGGCGAGGATGTCGGGGTTTTCGGCCAGCTCAATCAGCGGCGGGCTGCCTGAAAGGTCTTTTTTCAGTTTTTGTGCATGGCTGTTTTTCACTTTGTAATCGGCCACCGCCGCCACGGCAATAAAAATATCTTGGCTGCCGATATGGCGGTGCACGGCGGCATGCATGGCTTCGGCGCTCACTGCTTGCACCACTTGCGCCAATCCGGCCGGAATCGGCGCCTGCACTTGCCCGTAAATCAGGGTTACTTCGGCACCGGCAGCGCGGCAGGCGCGCGCCAAGGCCAAGCCCATTTGGCCGCTGGAAATATTGGTGATGCCGCGCACGGGGTCGATGGCTTCAAAGGTGGCACCGGCAGTAAGCAGCACTTTTTTGCCCGCCAGTGTTTGCGGTGTCCACACATCGGCCAGTAAATCGGCCAATTCCACCGCTTCGAGCATACGCCCCACGCCCACTTCGCCGCAGGCTTGCTCGCCGCTGGCCGGCTCGAAGATATGCACGCCGTCTTGGCGCAATTGGGCGATATTGCGCTGATTGGCCGGGTTAAACCACATTTCCACATTCATGGCCGGTGCCACGGCCAGCGGGCATTTGCGGGCGGCGGCCAGATTGGTGAGCAAATTATCGGCCACGCCGTGGGCGATTTTGGCCAAGGTATTGGCGGTGGCCGGGGCAATCAGCATCACATCGGCGGCGCGGGTGAGGTTGATGTGCGCCATGCCGTTGCCATCGCCGCTGCCGTGGGTGTCCACCAACACCGGATTGCCGCTGAGCGCTTGAAAGGTGTTGGGATGCACAAATTCGGTGGCCGCACGGCTCATGGCCACACTCACTTCATGCCCCTGCTTTTTCAGCAGCCGCACCAATTCGCACGCTTTATAAGCGGCAATGCCGCCGCTGATGCCCAATAGAATATGTTTGCTCATGGTAAAGGCTGCCTGAAAAAAACGGTTTGCTATTAATTAATGGTGATGTTGCTGCGCATCAATCGCCGCCTGCCAAGCCTCGTCGTCGCCGTCAAATTCTTCTACTTCGGCGTATTCGCCGCTTTCCACCAAAGCCACGATTTCGGCCAAATCGTGCGCGCCTTCTACCCAATCGCAGGGAATATCGGGTGGGGTGTCCGGCGCCAACACGGCGGCAATGCCGTTGTGCCAGGCCAGCCAGTAGCCGTTGGCGGTTTGGTAAAACACCGCCTGCGGGTGGATGGCTTCATCGGTGTCGGCCTGCATCTGTGCGGCAATGTCGGCTTGAAAAGGCAAGGTGTTCATGGTGTGCTTTCATGGGATTGGCAAACAGGCGCATGGTACACCAAGGCAGGCTTAGCGTCACGGCAGGCAAAATCAAACCGCAGCGCCAATTTCATTTGCCCTTACCCCGCCGCTCTAATACAATTCCCAGTTGGACAAGGCTGGGCATACACCAACAGATGCGCAGGCTTTTATCAAAACCAGAACAAGCCCACCACATTACCATTCGGAGCACGGAGCAAAATGAGCGAACCCAGCGCAGCCACAGCCGCCAAAACCCCGTATCTGCAAATCAAAGACATCGTGAAAACCTATGGCGACAACTACGCCGTGGATCATGTCAGCCTTAATATCGACAAGCACGAAATTTTTGCCTTGCTGGGCAGCTCCGGCAGCGGCAAATCCACTTTGCTGCGCATGTTGGCGGGCATGGAAACCCCCAGCCAAGGGCAGATTATTCTAGACGGGCAAGACATCACCAAATTGCAGCCCTACGACCGCCCCATCAATATGATGTTCCAAAGCTACGCCTTGTTTCCGCACATGACGGTAGAGCAAAACATCGCTTTCGGCCTCAAACAAGACAAATTAAGCAAAGACGAAATTGCCGCACGGGTAGAAGAAATGCTGCGGTTGGTGCAAATGAGCCGCTATGCCAAGCGCAAGCCGCACCAGCTTTCCGGCGGCCAGCAACAGCGCGTGGCCTTGGCGCGCAGCCTGGCCAAGCGCCCGAAACTGCTGCTGTTGGATGAGCCTTTGGGTGCATTGGACAAAAAACTGCGCCAGCAAACCCAACTTGAATTGGTGAACACACTGGAGCAAGTGGGGGCTACCTGCATTATGGTTACCCACGATCAGGAAGAAGCCATGACCATGGCCACCCGCATTGCCATTATGTCGGAAGGGCAATTGATGCAGGTAGGCCCGCCCAGCGATATTTACGACTACCCCAACAGCCGCTTTACCGCCGAATTTATCGGTGAAACCAATATCATCCCCGGCAAAGTGGCGGTAGACGAAACCGACCACGTGGTGATTGAATGCCCCGATTTGCAAAATCCGGTGCGCCTCGGCCACGGCATTACCGGCCCGGAAGACCAGCAAATCTGGCTTTCCATCCGCCCCGAAGACATCAATCTGCACCGCGAAGAGCCCACGCAGCAAGGCGGGTTCAACTGGGCGCAAGGCACAGTGAAGGAAATTGCCTATCTGGGCAGCTTTGCCATTTTCCATGTGCGCCTGCCCTCGGGCAAAATCATCAAAAGCCAGGTATTGTCGTCTTATTGGGAGCTGAACGAAATCACTCCGCCCACTTGGGACGAAACCGTTTACATCAGCTGGCCCGACAACCAGCCCACCCCGCTGAACCGCTAAGGGCAAGGAGCGTGTTATGACCGGCTTGTTACTCAACCGCATCAAAAACTTCCGCCCCGGCCAAGGGCTGGTGGTGGGCGTGCCTTATGTGTGGCTGTTGCTGCTGTTTTTGATTCCGTTTGCCATTGTGTTGAAAATCAGCTTTGCCGAACAAGCGCTGGCGATTCCGCCCTACACGCCGCTGTACACCGTGGATGGCGATATGGGGCGCGTGAATGTGGCGTTAAGCTACATCAATTACAGCGATATTTTCCGCGACTTTTTCGGCTCGCTGTGGCAGATGTTTCAAGGCGGGCGCGGCGGCAATATTTATTTGCTCACTTATTGGCTGTCGATTAAAACGGCGCTCACCACCACCATTATTTGCCTGCTGCTGGGCTACCCGATTGCCTACGCCATCTCGCGCGCGCCGGAAAGCATCCGCAACGGTTTGCTGCTGGCGATTATGCTGCCGTTTTGGACGTCGTTTCTGCTGCGGGTGTATGCGTGGATGAGCTTGCTCGGCCACAACGGCATTCTGAACAACTACCTGCTCAAATGGGGCATTATCGGCACGCCGCTGGATATGTTTTACAACAGCTTTTCCTTAAATTTGGTGATGGTATACGCCTATCTGCCGTTTATGGTGCTGCCGTTGTATACCCAGTTGGTGAAGCTCGACGGCCGCTTGCTCGAAGCCTCCGCCGATTTGGGCGCGGGGCCGATTAAATCTTTCCTCACCATCACCCTGCCTTTATCCAAAGTGGGCATTATCGCCGGCTCCATGCTGGTGTTTATCCCCGCCGTGGGCGAATTTGTGATTCCCGAATTGGTGGGCGGGCCGGAAAACCTGATGATCGGCAAAGTATTGTGGCAGGCGTTTTTCGACCAAAACAACTGGCCGCTGGCCTCTGCCGTGGCGGTGATTATGGTGATTTTGCTGGTGTTCCCCATTGCCCTGTTCCACCGCTACGAAACCCGCGAAATCGAAGGAGATACCGGCCATGCATAAGCAGAAATTGTCGTGGTTTTTAAAATTCATGCTGGTGTTTGGCTTTGCCTTTCTGTATCTGCCGCTGGTGATTTTGGTGGTGTATTCGTTTAACGAATCGCGCTTGGTTACCATCTGGGGCGGATTTTCCACCAAATGGTATGGCGAGCTGCTGCAAAACGGTGTGATTTTGGAAGCCGCGTGGCTGTCGATCCGCATCGCCTTGGCTTCGGCCACCGCCGCGGTGGTATTGGGCACTTTGGCAGGCTATGCCTTGGCGCGCATCAAACGCTTTAAAGGCAGCACCCTGTTTGCGGGCATGGTGTCCGCGCCGATGGTAATGCCCGATGTGATTACCGGCCTCTCCATGCTGCTGCTGATTATTCAGGTGCAAATGTTGTTGCAAAACAGCGGCTTTTTGCAGTTTCTGTATTTTGAGCGCGGCTGGTTCACCATTTGGCTGGGACACACCACTTTGTGTATGGCCTATGTCACAGTGGTGATTCGCTCCCGCCTCACCGAGCTGGATCAATCGCTGGAAGAAGCCGCCAAAGACCTAGGCGCACGGCCATTGAAAATTTTTTTCCTGATTACCCTGCCCTTGATTGCCCCGGCGATTGCCTCCGGTTTTTTGCTGGCGGTGACCTTGTCGCTGGATGACTTGGTGATTACCTCATTCTTGTCCGGCCCCGGCTCGTCCACCCTGCCGATGGTGATTTTCTCCAAAATCAAGCTCGGGCTGGATCCGCAGATGAACGTATTGGCCACCCTCTTTATTGCCGTGGTGGGCACGCTGGTGATTGCGATGAACTACTTTATTATGCGCCAAACCACCCGCCGCGAACGCGAAATGGCTGAAGCTTATCGGCAAAGCCAATCGTTGGAACAACCAACCGCGAAGTAAAGTCACCATTATCGTGCACGTTTTTCAGGCAGCCTGAGATAGATTGATTTTCTTCACGCCGCCTTTCAGGCAGCCTGAGATGGATTGATGTTCTTCAAGCTGCCTTTCAGGCAGCCTGAACAGACTCTTAGGCTGCCTGAATACTTTGGCCATCTTTCATCAACAGAGCCGCCATGCAAAACCCCGACTTCCAAGAACACATCAACTCCTACTACAGCGCCAGCCGCAATGACCACAGCACCTATCCCGCCCTAAACGGCTCTCTGGATGTGGACACCTGCATTATCGGCGGCGGCTTGGCCGGTATCGGCACCGCTTTGCCGCTGGCGGAGGCCGGACACAATGTGGCGCTGATTGAAGCTGCCCGCATCGGCTTTGGCGCATCCGGGCGCAACGGCGGCCAAGTGTTGGCCGGTTGGGCGGCAGACAGCAGCACCATTGCCGCCGCCAGCAATACCGACACCGCGCAACGCCTGTGGCAGCTCAGCGTAGACGCGGTCGATTTAATTGATACCCGCATCCGCCAGCACCAAATTGACTGCGATTGGCAACGCGGCTATGCCACCGTGGCCATCAAACCGCGTCATCTACAGGAATTGCGCCAAGCGCGGCAAGAAGCCGAAAGCGTTTACGGCTACCACGGCCAGCAAGAATGGAGCCGCGAGCAATTGCAGGCGCAATTGGGCAGCACACGCTATATCGGCGCTCTCTATGATCCCCACGCCGGCCATCTGCACCCGCTCAACTACACCTTGGGCTTGGCGCGCGCCGCCACAGCCGCCGGGGCGCAACTGTTTGAGCACACGCCCATGTTGTCGGTAGCGCCGCACCAAGGCGGCTACCGCATCCGCACACCGCAAGGCCATATCCAAGCACAGCGGCTCGTGTTGGCGGTAAACGTATTCCAACACGCCTTGCAACAGCCGCTGTTTCAGCCCATCACCGGCAAAATTCTGCCGGTGGGCACCTACATCATTGCCACCGAGCCTTTGGGCGAACGAGCCGACGGCATTATCCGCAATAATATGGCCGTGTGCGACACCCGCTTTGTGCTCGACTACTACCGCCTCAGCGCCGACAAGCGGCTGTTGTTTGGTGGCAAAGTCAACTACTCCGGCCGTGAACCCAGCCGCCAAGCCATCGAACACAGCATGCGCCGCGATATGCTCAAAGTGTTTCCGCAATTGGCCGATGTACGCATCGACTACGCCTGGGGCGGCCATGTCGACATCAGCATGAACCGCGCCCCGCATTTCGGCCGCTTAAGCCCCAATCTGTATTTTATGCAAGGCTTCTCCGGCCACGGCGTGGCCGCCACCGGCATTGGCGGCCAAATCACCACCGAAGCGATTTTGGGCGATGACAGCCGCTTGCGCCTGTTTGAGCAGCTGCGCCACCGCAACTTCCCTGGCGGCACCTATCTGCGCCTGCCCAGCCAATGGCTGGGCGTGGGCTATTACCGCTTAAAAGATTTACTGCCTTAAAAGCCTGTTCAAACCCTATTACCGCAGTGGCTGCCTGCACCTCACTGCGGTAAAATAGCCGCTTACATTAACCCACGCCGCCGCGCCGAAATCCGTTTCAGGCAGCCGCAGGAGCTTCATGCACAGCCCCTCTTCGTTTGACTACTCAGCCGCTTTAAGCCAGTGTTTATTACAACAAAACAGCAATATCGCCCGCCATACGCTCGCCAACGGCGAAAAAGTATGGGTGCGCCGCGCCGGTGCGCGTAATCCGGCTTGGCGCTACCGATTGCTCGGCGGCGTGGCGCGAATATTGCGGCTGGGCGTACTCACCCCCGTGCCCAATCTGGGTGGCGCAGCCGGCATTGCCACCGAAGCGGCACGCCTGCAAGCCTTGGCCGCAGTCGGCATCAACGTACCACCCTTATTGGCGCTACATCATGATGCGCTGATGATGGGCAGCATTGGCCAGCGCAATTTGTTTGATGAAATTCGGTATCAAATCCAATCGCCGCCGGTATTGTTACAACGTTGGCAACTGGGGCTGGAAGCCATTGCCCAAGTACACCAACACGGCCAATATTTAAGCCAAGCCTTTGCCCGCAACCTGATGTATGCCGAGCCACAAATCGGCTTTATTGATTTTGAAGACGACCCCGGCAGCGTTTTGCCCTTGCCATTGTGCCAAGCACGTGATTGGCTGTGTTATTTACATTCCAGCGCCCGCTTACTGCAAGAGGCCGGAGTATTGAATCAGGCTGTGCCAATTTGGCAGGCCATCATGGCTACCGAGCCCACCCCCGTGCACAAACCTGTTGCGCAAGCCTTACGCCGCCTGCGGCCACTGCATCGTCTGCAAGCCCGTTTTTGGGGCAACGACACCTTAAGGCTGGCCGCCATGGCGCATTTTGCCAGCCCTGATTTGCAAACCCGCTAGAGGATACCTTATGAGCACCCCGCAAACCGCCATCCTGCCCGAACACATGACTGCCTGCATCGTGATTGAAGCCGATGCCGCCAGCAGCGATATGGCCAAAATCAAGGCCGCCTGCCAGCAAAGCCTGCAACGCTTGCAACAACACCGCGCCTTGCAACCCGAAGCCAAGCTGGGCATGTGCATCGGCTTTGGCGATGCCTTATGGCAAAGCTTGCGCCAGCCCGGCGAAGGGCTGGATCTAAAGCCGTTTACCCCGCTGGGCAAGGGCTTGGCACCCGCCACCCAGCACGATATCGCCATCCATATCCAATCGCTCAGCCACGGCGCCAATATGCTGCTGGCGCTGGACATACTGGCCGCTTTTGGCGACAGCATCCGCCCCGCTGACGAAACCCACGGCTTCCGCTTACGCGAAGAGCGCGGCTACGACGGCTTTGTTGACGGCACCGAAAACCCCGAAGGCGCCGACCGCTGCCCCATCGGCATTATTGCCGAGCCAAACTTGGATGCAGGCGGCAGCTATTTGCTGCTGCAAAAATACCGCCACGATTTACACAAATGGGCCAAAATCACCGAAGAGCAACAAGCCAATGTGATTGGCCGCAGCAAACACAGCAACGAAGAATTGCCCAGCGAACAGCGCTTGCCCGCATCGCACTTGGGGCGGGTGGATTTGAAAGAAAACGGCCAAGGGCTGAAAATCATCCGTCAAAGCCTGCCCTATGGCAACGCCAGCGGCGAACAAGGGCTGATGTTTATCGCCTACTGCGCCCGCTTGCGCAATATCGAACAGCAATTGCTGAGCATGTTTGGCGAGCTGGACGGCAAAACCGATTTGCTGCTGAGCAAAATCAGCACCGCCATCAGCGGCAGCTATTATTTTGTGCCCAGCCAAGAAAGATTGGCGAATTTGTGATGTCCGCTTTTATACCAATCCAAAAAATAACCTGAAATTAAAATTCGCCAAATACGGCATAGGATGCGCCTTGGCGCATCGGCTTTCACAATTTTGAGGCTTGATGCGCCAAGGCGCATCCTATGAGTCAATCTCATTTGGATAAATTTGAAAATAGTTTATTTTTTAGAATTGGTATTATCGCGCAGCATGGCAACTATAAAGCCATATTTAATCACCGTTTAAACACCATTAAGGCTGCCTGAAAGTATTTTCAGGCAGCCTTAATTTATTCCTATCAATCCAACTCAAACCATGTCAATCCAACTCAAGCCATGCGTTGGCGCTGCTGCTCAAACAAACACACGGTGGCGGCCATGGCCACATTGAGTGATTCGGTATTGGCCGCCATCGGAATCTGTACCCGCATATCGGCGGCAGACTGCATGGCAGCCGACACGCCGCTGCCTTCGTTGCCCAGCAGCCAAGCGGCTTCTGTGTGCAAATCCAGCGCATACAGGCTGCGGCTGTCGGCACTCAGGGCGGTGGCGTAGAGCGGTGGGCGGTATTGGCTGTGCCAGGCGGGCAAATCCACATCGCTGAAAATCTGCAACTGCGCATGCGCGCCCATGCCCGCCCGCAATACCTTGGGCGACCACACATCGGCACAATCGGCGCTGAGCAGCACTTGCGCTACTCCGGCGGCGGCGGCGCTGCGCAAAATGGTGCCCACATTGCCCGGGTCTTGCACCCGCTCCAACACCACACAATCGCCGCTTTCAGGCAGCCTTGGCGGCGGCGGCAAGGCAATCAGCGCCATGATGTCGTCGGCTTGAGTGAGGCTGCTGATTTTGCCCAGCGCCGCATCGGCCACCACATATACCGGTGTTTCAGGCAGCCTGTTTAATAAGGCCGCCACTTCGGTATCGGCCGATTTGTGTTGCGGCAGATACAGCGCCTCAATGCGATAAGCCGCGTCCGCAAATGCCTGTGCCAGATGCACACCTTCCAATACTGCTTGCTGCGCCATTTGGCGCGCGCGGCGGCTTTGAATCAGCTTGGCCAATTGCTTTAAACGGACATTATCGCCGGAGGTAATCAGGTTCATAAACATACTTTCAGGCAGCCAATACCGCTGCCACCGCCGCCGGTTCTTTTAAGGTGCGGATGGCATCAAACAGCACCGCCGCTTCGGGATAGGCTTTTTTCATCATCCCCAGCCATTGCTTTAAACGCGCCAGCGGGTATTTATTATTGGCTTCTTTGGCACAGCACAACTCAAAAAACAGCCGTATCCACGGCATCAATTCAGCCCAGCTTAACGGCACCGGCGGGCGGCCCGCTTCATAAGCGGCAATCTGGCGTGCCAAATCGGGCACCATCACCGCGCCGCGCCCCAGCATCACGCTGTGGCAGCCGCTCACTTTTTTGATGTCGATATAGTCTTGCAGGCAAAACACATCGCCGTTGGCGGTGAGCGGTATGCCCACATGCGCACGCACACGCGCCAGCCAATCCCAATGTGCGGGTGGCTCATAGCCTTCTGTTTTGGTGCGCGCATGTACGGTGAGCGATGCGGCGCCACCGGCTTCGATGGCACGGGCGCAATCCAGTGCCAAGGTTTTATCGGTATAGCCCAAGCGCATTTTGGCGCTTAAGGCAATGTGTTCAGGCAGCCTTTGGCGCAAGGTGCGCACAATCGCTTCGATGCGACCAGGCTCCTGCAACAGCACCGCGCCGCCGGCATGTTTGTTGACCGTGGGCGCGGGACAGCCGAAATTAAGGTCGATTTTATCCGCGCCGTGGCGCACCGCTTCCAACGCATTCACCGCCATATTGTCGGCATCGCTGCCCAGCAATTGCAGCGTTACCGCTACACCTGCGCGGGTGCGGTTGCCGTGTTGCAGCTCGGGCATATATTTCAGCCACGTGGGGCGCGAATGCACGGTGTGGGTGATGCGCACAAATTCGGTAACACATTCATCAAAGCCGCCGATGCGGGTAAGCAAATCACGCATTACGTCATCCACGAGCCCTTGCATAGGCGCCAACACCAAGCGGTTTTCGGGTTTATTCATATATCACACACAATACAAGGCTGCCTGAACGCCGGTAATCAATCTACACGTTTCAGGCAGCCTTTTAAATTATCTATCAACAAGCTAGCCCAATACCGACACACCAGACAAACTGATAAACAAGCCGGCAATCACCGCGCTCATCAGATTAGACAAGGTGCCTGCAATCACAGCTTTAAAGCCCAAGCGTGCCACGTCTTTGCGTCGGCTTGGTGCCATAATGCCCAAGCCGCCCACCAACACCGCAATCGAACCGAGGTTGGCAAAACCGCATAAAGCAAAGGCAATAATGGCCTGGGTTTTGGCGCTCAGCACCACACCGCTGCCCGGCTGCATGTATTGTACAAAAGAGGCATAAGCCACAAATTCGTTGACCACCACTTTTTGCCCAATCAGCGATCCGGCAATGGTGGCCTCGCCCCACGGCACACCTATCACCCAAGCCAAGGGCGCAAACAGCCAGCCCAAAATGCCTTGCAAGGTGGCACCGCCA
>RRZU011774345.1_pt1 | contig 14364 bp, 17 predicted proteins | sample 2165561 | NCBI WGS metagenome assembly RRZU01 (sample SAMN10456909, study PRJNA506462) | wastewater metagenome | isolation source: wastewater sludge | place: USA: Moscow, Idaho
CACACCATTTACATACGACTGATGAATAACATTACTTTGTATCATCAGGTTCTCATATATAAATTGTCCCCGATATGTATTGTTCGCAATAATACCGCCAACCTTTGCTGCAGCCAAAAACACATATTGCGGCTTTTCTTTTGCAAAGAACTCAGCTACTGCTCTCTGGTCTGTAAGGTCTAATTCTGCATGAGTTCTTAATACAAAATTTGAATACCCTTTATCTTCGAGGCTTTTTAGGATTGCAGATCCAACTAAACCTCTATGACCAGCTATGTATATTTTAGCACTTTTATCAATCATCTAAACTATTCTTATTCAAAATAATTAAGAATTTTGTAGCCTCCGTTTTTGAGATATTCTTCTTTCTTCATCAATTCAACATCGTGAATAACCATATCCTGACACAAAGCCTCTAGACTGTATACGGGCTCCCATCCTAATTTTGTCCGCGATTTGGTATTATCACCTATAAGGATATCAACCTCCGTTGGTCTGAAATAGGCGGGATCAACCCCTACTACTATTTCACCTATCCTTTTCTTGAAAGATTCAAGATATTCTTCACCGACTACTTTAGAGAACTTTTGTTCATCTATTTCAGCAATGAAACCTTGTTCCTTTTCATTTTCTCCACGAAAATCAACAGTCACTCCAACTTCAGCAAAAGACATTTTAATAAAATCCCGAATCGTAGTTGTTATCCCTGTTGATATAACGTAATCGTCTGGTGTATCTTGTTGCAAGATAAGGTACATAGCTTTGATATAATCTTTCGCATGCCCCCAATCCCTCTTACTGGACAAATTACCCATATAAACCATCCCTTGAAGGCCTAACGCTATACGAGCAACAGCTCGCGTAACTTTCCGGGTAACAAAGGTCTCTCCTCTTAAAGGAGACTCATGATTAAAAAGGATGCCATTGCTGGCATGCATTCCATAAGCCTCTCTATAATTAACTGTTATCCAATAAGCATACAACTTTGCCACTGCATAAGGGCTTCTTGGATAAAACGGTGTTGTTTCTTTTTGCGGAATTTCCTGTACCAATCCATAAAGTTCCGACGTGGAAGCCTGATATATCCTGGTTTTAGAAATTAAATTTAATAAACGTACGGCTTCAAGTACACGAAGAGTCCCTATCCCATCAGCATTAGCAGTATATTCAGGAACATCGAAACTAACCTTTACATGGCTCATCGCTGCAAGGTTATATATTTCATCCGGCTGAATATCTCCTATAATACGAGTCAAATTCATGCTATCGGTCATATCCCCATAATGAAGGATCATATTGCGATTCTCATGATGTGGATCTTGATATAAATGATCGATTCTATCAGTATTAAACAGCGAAGATCTTCTCTTAAGACCATGTACTGTATAACCTTTTTTAATCAAATATTCTGATAGATAAGCTCCGTCTTGACCTGTAACGCCTGTGATAAGTGCTACTTTACTCATATATAATCGCTTAATACGCTGTTTAATAAAAATTTATTAAGGCATGCTCCAATCCGGTGCAATTTATAAAAAACTTTTCTCAGGCACCTTAAAACCAATGAAAAAAGATCTCTCAAGGCACAAAGATAGTTTTTTTTTTAACTAAAACAAATAAAAAAGCTTTTAATTTTAGCTTTTCGATTGTATTTCTCCTTATATAATACCAATAGACATTAACTATGATACTCATAATTAAGAATTTTACCCCTATATCGTACTTGCAAACAAGCTCATATCCCTTTATGATTTTATACATCCCTTTTCCTCAAATCAGAGGATATATGAACATAATAACTATAATAAAGGAGAGAACAAACGCATCACTGATTCTTTAAACTTTGAGAAATGAGACCTTTTATCCCATTCTTCAGACAACAATAATGTAGATCTCTGCATATCTTCGAAGAAAATTTCCTGTGCCTTGCGACACGTTTCTTCATTATAAATAAAAGCATCGATCTCAAAATTATGTTCGAAACTACGAATATCCATATTTGCAGAACCTGTTATGGTCAATGAACTATCTATGGTCATCAGTTTCGAATGCAGGAAACCGGCTTCAAAGAAATAGACACTGACCTTAGCATCCAGCACCTCCTTCAGAAAAGACATCGTAGCTATATGTACAAATGTCGTATCCGAATGACGGGGAAGCATGAGCCTTACATCTACTCCACGCATAGCTGCCATTTGCATTGCCTGTAAAAGAGAATCGGTAGGTATAAAATAAGGAGTCTGTATATATACGCTTTCCTTTGCATTTGATATCGCCTGCAAAATACCTAAGTGAATATCTTTGTATCTGCCGACCGGCCCGCTGGTAGCCAGTTGCATCATATTATCTCCCTTATTTTCCAAGACCGGATAATAAGTATCAGAAGCGAGAAATTCTTTCCGCGAGGAATACCAGTCGATAAGAAAAGAAGTTTGCAATCCTGCCACCGCTTTACCTTCTATTTTGAGATGACTATCGCGCCATATCCCGAATTTAACTCCTTGTATATATCGGTCAGCTATATTCATCCCTCCGAGGAAACCTACTTTCCCGTCTATAACCACTATTTTGCGATGGTTTCGGTAATTAACCCTACTCGTCAATATCTTAAAGGCTACTTTCAGGAATGGTTGTACTTCCACTCCCCGAGCCTGCATATCTTTAAAAAAGTCTCGCTTCGCCTTCCACGACCCCACGTCGTCATATATCAAACGCACCTCGACACCTTCCGATGCCTTTCGCACCAAAATATCTCGTGTTTTGCATCCAATCTCATCATCCAGAAAAATATAATACTGAATATGAATATGTTTTTCCGCCTTTTCAAGTTCGGCAAACAAATCTTCAAATTTAGATACGCCGTCAGAATAAAACTTAACGCTGCTTCCTCCATATAAAGGGGAACTTTTCAACCTATTCAACAAATTCACCAATCCTTTGTATTCATTGGGCGGATTAAGTGTTTCTAACAATTCTTTACGACCAATAGATCTGCGATTCAGCCTCTTATACATCTTATTGGAGATAAGCCGTTGCTTTCGGCTATCCTCCCCGAAAAAGTAATATATAATAAGCCCGACAAGTGGCAGTAACAGCAAAACCAATACCCATGAAATAGTTTTCAGGGGATTCCTGTTCTCCGAGATAACAACAATCATGGTGCCCAACGCAGTGGCAACATAGAGTATCTGGAATATCAGAATTAAATGATTTGCAGCTTCCACTTATTGATAATTATTTAATCCAAAGGTAAAATATATTTTATGATATCCATCAAGACCCATCATCCAGCCTGTGTAGTATATCTTCTTTCAGCACTGTTCTTTCCCATGAGAAAGTTTTATCTGGACTTTCCAGATATCCTAATATAGACAGAGATTTCAATAAACCCTCTCTATCTTTATTTTCGGAAAGGTCATATTCCGTCATTAATAATTTCGCGTATTGCTGCAACAAGTCATAGTCCGAAATTTTTTCTATCAAAATCTCAGTGTTGTCATTCTTTTCGGTTTGCAGATTTTCCGAAAAGAAATCAAAACACTCATCCAAAAGTACCTTCTTTTCGGTGTCGTCCAACACAACTTCTCTGTTCACCATCTGATCAAGCTTCTTGAAAAACTCCTCGATAAGACGTTGTAAATAATCTTTTTTCCGTTGTTGCAGCATAAACCAATACTTTAATGTGTTATCTTATACAGTAACTCTTTTAATAATTCGCCATCAGATGCCGAAACATTACCCACGCCTTTCGATTTGGCATCATACGTACGAAGCAGACTGATTATCTCCATGCTTTTAAAGGCATTATAATTCTTCAGGGCCTGTATATAATCTTTCGCCTGATAAGGATTTCTGAAACCCAGTTCCCCTGCAATACCCTGTTCCGTCTTATTTTTGGCCCAATAACAAACCATCAAGTTGCTAAAGAAATTGAACAAAACAGACATCGTCATCACCAAAGGGTTATTCTTTGGGTTTTTATCAAAATAATCGGCTATTTGGTTTATCTTAAAAATATCTTTCTCTACAATAGCTTTCAGCAATTCAAAATTATTGAAATCCTTACTGATTCCTATATTTTCTTCTATCAGTTCGGCTGTTATTCTCTTTTGGTCGGGAGGCATTGCTATCAGCAATTTGGCAATCTCATTCGTCAGTTTACTCAAATCGTTTCCCAAGTAATCAGATAGCATCTGCGCCGATTTCTGATCTATGCCCAACCCTTTAGTCTGTACATACGAAGAAATAAATCCCGGAATCTTATACTCAGGTATTTTCTTCGACTCGAAAACCGCACCGTTTTTTTCGATTTCGGCATATAGCTTTTTACGTTTATCGAGGGTGCCGTTTTTATAATTCAAAATAAGAATCGTAGTATGCAAAGGATTTTTAGCATACACCTCCAATTCTTCTATTTTACTTAAATTCTGGGCTTCTTTGATCACAACCAACTGATAATCGGACATCATAGGAAAACTGCGGGCAAGAGTGATTACCGATTTCACATCGGTTTCCATGCCATAAAGAATAGTCTGATTGAAATCTCGCTCTTCTTCCGGCAAAACTGTGTCGATAAGTAGACTTGTCAGTTCATCTATATAGTAAGGTTCATCCCCCATCAATAAATAAACAGACTTGAAGTTTCGTGATTTTATGTCGGTTATGATCTGCTCGAAAGTCATATTTTAAAAACGTAAATGGCGTACAGTTTGTCCATTATTGATTAACGTGGTCAAAGCTTTAATACCAATCATCACATGTTCGTCCACAAAGTTTTGAGTCACAATATTGTCACTTTTCTCTGTTTTTACTCCGTCCGAAATCATCGGCTGATCCGAAACAAGCAAAAGAGCCCCGGTCGGGATCTGATTAGCAAAACCGCAAGTGAACAACGTAGCTGTTTCCATATCCACCGCCATTGCGCGTATCTTCCGAAGATATTCCTTAAATGCTTCATCATACTCCCATACCCGGCGATTGGTTGTATAAACCGTACCTGTCCAATAATCTTTCTTAAAGTCGCGTATATTTGACGAAACTGCTCTCAGCAGGCTAAACGCAGGCAAAGAGGGTACTTCGGGCGGAAAATAGTCGTTAGACGTTCCTTCACCTCTGATGGCTGCTATGGGAAGTATGTAGTCGCCCAGATTATTCTGTTTTTTTATTCCCCCGCATTTACCTAGAAACAATACGGCCTCAGGGTCGACCGCACTCAGCAAATCCATAATAGTGGCTGCGTTCGCACTCCCCATACCGAAATTGATGATGGTGATGCCTCCGGCCGAGGCATTTGGCATATTTCCGTCCAGCCCTACGATCGGTACATCGAAATGTTTAGCAAAAACTTCTACGTATTTGCCAAAATTAGTCAGCAATATATGTTTGGTGAACTCGTTTAAAGGCCTCTTGGTATATCGTGGTAGCCAATTATCTACTATTTCTTGTTTCGTTTTCATATTAATTTTACATTTGTTCGAGTTAAAACAAGTATCTCTTATTTTTGTTGAGAACTAACAAAGATAGCAAATGTTGAAGTTAAATTTACCGCCGTTCGATATAAATGTAAAAAAAGTTAACGGAAGAACATCCGTTTTCGACCTTATCCGACGAAAATTCGTTGCACTCACTCCTGAGGAATGGGTTCGTCAACATTTTGTAAATTTTTTATTAACTGAAAAAAGCTATCCGCAAACTTTAATCGCGAACGAAATACAGATCAACCTCAACGGACAAAAAAGACGATGCGATACGGTGGTTTACAACCGCGAAGCGGAACCTGTAATGATAATAGAATACAAAGCTCCGTATGTGAATGTAACCCAGGCTGTTTTTGATCAGATAGCGAGATATAACATTGTGCTCAAGGTCAAATACCTGATTGTATCAAACGGAATAAACCATTATTGTTGCCGGATGGACTATCAAAAACAGACTTACGATTATCTGCCAGAAATTCCATCATACGCCGATTTGCAAATCAAAGATTAGGCATGATTAGAAGTAAATAGTTTTTACACTTACTGCCGTCAATATAATTATGTAAAATAATTACCTTTGTTCTGTCCCTAAAACAATCAAATTATGAAGCCTATATATTTTTCAATTCTAATCTTATTTTCTGTAACAATGTGCAGTAGCAAACCCAAAGAACCGGTTGTGTTGATTCAAACGACCTATGGAAACATCAAAGTGAAACTATACAATGAGACTCCTATTCATAGAGATAATTTTCTTAAACTGGCTAAAGAAGGATTCTATAAGAATCTTATTTTTCATAGAATAATAGATGAATTCATGATACAGGGAGGAGATCCCAAAACAAGAAATATAGCAGAAAAAGATACTATTGCCGAGGATAAAACAATGGGAAGCACAATTCCTGCCGAAATAAAATTTCCAATGTACTTTCACAAAAAAGGAGCTTTAGCGGCTGCACGATGGGGAAACGAAGAGAACCCTGAGAAGGCATCAGACCCTTCGCAGTTCTACATTGTAACGGGAGTCGTGTGCTCCGATAACAAATTGAATGAAATAGAAAAGCAGCGTTTCGAGCGGCTGAAACAAAAAATATATTCGGACTTACAATCCCAAAATATGGACTCCATAAAAAGTATGTATAAGGAAGGCCGAAAAGAAGCTATCTCTGAATTAAGAGCAAAACTTTTGGAACAGGCAAACAAAGAAGCCGAATCCAGAAGACCGGAAATTACATACACGGAAGAACAACGTAAGTTCTACAAAGAAAGAGGGGGAACACCGCATCTGGATAATGAATATACCGTTTTCGGGGAAGTGATAGAAGGTATGGATGTGGTAAATAAAATCCAAAAAGTAAGAACAAATGAGAAAGATAAACCATTGAAAAATATTTTCATGAACATCGTTGTTCTGGAAGAGTAAAAAAATAATGGACAATACCGATAATAAGAGGTGGACAATACTAAGTAGTGAATACCTGTCGCGCGAACCTTGGTTTACAGTACGCCGCGACCACGTCAGGCTACCCAACGGGAACGAAATACCAAACTACTATGTTTATGAATATCCGAATTGGGTTTGCACATTGGCTATCACAAAGGAAAATAAGTTCTTACTGATACGCCAATACAGGCACGGGCTGCGAAAAACCTCAATGGAGTTATGTGCGGGAGTTTGTGACGAAAGCGATGCGTCTCCTTTAGTTTCTGCTCAACGAGAACTATTGGAGGAAACAGGTTACGGAAACGGTGAATGGACAGAAATAATGACAACATCGGCAAATCCTGGCACACACACCAATACGACTTACTGTTATCTGGCAACGGGTGTGGAGAAAATATCGGAACAACATCTGGAACCGTCCGAAGATATTACTGTATTTTTGTTATCTTTAGACGAATTAAAAGAGATATTATTGAAGGATGAAATAAGGCAATCGATGCATGCAGCTGTCATTTGGAAATATTTGGCGATAAACCATCTGATGTAATCGTTTGTTTATATGGTTCAATAATATATAAAAACTACAACAATGAATAAAATGAAAATCGCGATATGGTCTGATATAGCCTGCCCGTATTGTTATATAGGGAAACGGAAACTGGAGATAGCACTGGATCAATTCCCGCACAAGGACAATATAGAGTTGGAATGGCATAGCTATGAGTTGGATCCCGAACTGCCTAAAAAAGCCACAGATCAGACAATTTACAGCTATTTTGCCCAAAAGTTTGATATGAGCGAAGAAGAAGCCCGTATCTCGGAAGGAAAAGTCGCAGAACTGGCGAAAGAAGTCGGGCTTAATTACAACTTCGATAAACTAATCGTAGCCAACACATCTGATGCTCTTCGATTGGTTAAGCTGGCTAATGAATCAGGATTGGCTACCGAAGCCGAAGAAGTGTTGTTCGATGCTTATTTTGTAAAAGGTCTGGACATCAGCAGCCCGAATGTATTGGTACAACTCGGCACTCAGATAGGTCTGAGTGAGTCTAATATATTGTCTTTACTATCAAGTGATAAGTATATTGCTGACATCAAAAAAGATATTGAGTATAGCGAGAATAAATACGATCTGGAATATATTCCATTTTACATATTCAACGACAAACAAATAGTTCAGGGCTCTATTGCATCCGAAAAATACCTTGAGGTATTGACAGAAGCATACAAGGAATGGGAAAGCGGAATATCGTCAGGAAGTGGCGGGATAATAAGCGGGCAATCTTGCTCAATAGATGGAGTTTGCAGCTAGATTATAATTAGTAAGTGAAAAAACAGATCAGCCTTATTATAATCTTTTTGTTCGTTCTGCTTTACGCCTGTAAAGACGGAGACGATTTCTCTACGGATAAAAATCTGACGGTGACTTTTTCGGAAAACACGATCAGTTTCGATACTGTTTTTTCGACTCTTGGTTCAGCCACAAAGCAATTCAAGATTTACAATCGGAATAATAATTCTTTGCAAATAGAATCGATAGAGCTAATGAATCCGGCAAAAAGCGGGTTCAGAATGAATATAGACGGAGAAAAAGGTACAAAACTGACGAATATAGATATTCTGAAAAAAGACAGCCTTTATGGCTTTGTAGAAGTAACGGTTGATCCTACAAATTCAAAAAATCCGATTTTGATAAGAGATTCTATCCGTTTTGTCGTAAATGGGAATACTCAATATCTCCAATTGGAAGCTGTGGGGCAGGACGTGTATATATGGAAGAGCAAGGTGATAAAAGAAGATACTATTCTGACAGATACAAAACCTTTTCTTATCTATGATTCGTTAGTTGTGGATAAAGATGTAACTCTGAACATAGCGGAAGGAACAGTTTTCTTTATGAAAAATAATGCTTCTGTAAAAGTAAACGGAGCCCTCAATGCGAAAGGAACAACGCTAGCGCCGATTATTTTCAGAGGTAGCCGTTTCGATAATATAGAAGCAGATATTCCATACGACAATGTACCCGGGCAATGGGAAGGGTTGGTTTTTCATTCCAACAGCTACAACAATCAGATGGAGAATGTGGTTGTGAAAAATGCAACAAAGGCTATGACTTTTTCGGAGTCGAATGCCGGAAACAAAAAAGCCATATTGAAAAATATCATTGTACAAAACTCATCACAATATGGGTTGCAAGCTGTAAACTGTAATATAGATGTTGAAAACGGACTATTTGCGAATTCCGGAAGATATCTTGTATCCCTGTCAGGTGGTGACTATTCTTTCCTGCATTGTACGCTGGCTAATTATTACAGATGGTCTGCACGCCAAACCGAAAGCCTTTTGCTGAACAACACATACGGAAACCAATTGTACCCTCTCACCAAATGTGACTTCGCCAATTCGATCATATACGGATCGGTGCCGAACGAAGTATTGCTGAAAGGGATAAGCAGTGTTTCTTTTGTATACGATTTTCGCAACTGTCTTATGAAAGGGACTCAGATATCAGACAGCCACTATGTGAATGTTATATGGAACTCCGATCCTCAATTCAAAGACCTGAATAGTACCGGAATTTATTCTTATAATTTTGAGTTGCAATCATCGTCTCCCGCTATAGGTAAAGCTGACAACGCTTATTCTTCTCTTGTGCCTCTCGACCTGAAAGGTAAATCGCGTCTCAATGATTCTGGTCCGGATATCGGGTGCTATGAGAATTAAAACTATACTGTTGATTATCTTACTCCTTTCTTCTTCGGTCATTTGTATCACAGCTCAGGAGAAGTTTCGCATCATGTTTTATAATCCGGAAAATCTTTACGACACCCAAAACAATCCTGATACAAACGACGATGACCTTACTCCAGAGGGAAATCTGCACTGGTCTGGTCAACGCTATTGGGATAAACTGAAAAATGTAAGTAAAGTCATCTATGCCGTGGGAGAGAATTATCCTCCTGCTCTGATCGGTATTTGCGAGGTGGAAAACAAGTCGGCATTGCATCATCTGACCACACAGACTCCGTTACGAAAAGATAAGTATGAATACATTATTACAGACTCGAAAGATCATCGGGGTTCCAACATTGCCTTGTTGTATCAGCGCGACCAGATGAGGCTGATAAGCAAAAGATCGTACAGACCTTCCATTGATTCGGTAAAAACCACGCGGGACATATTGCACGTAACGGGGCGAATAGTCAATGGAGAACTGCTCGATATTTTCGTGTGTCATTTTCCGTCCCGCAGCGAAGGTATAAAAAAGACCGCTCCACACAGAAGCGTTTGTGCTCAACTGCTAAAACAAAAAACAGACAGCCTCTTTCGGATACGGAAGAAAGCCAATATTATCATTATGGGAGATTTTAACGATTATCCCGATGACGAAAGTCTATATGAAATATTAGGCGCAAAGGCCATTGATGGGAATATCGTGGCTAGAAGATTGTATAATCTGTTTTATCACCGGCTAAAGGAGAAAGATTCCGGATCGTATAAATATCAAGGGAAATGGAATTTTATCGATCAGTTTATAGTCAGTAGCAACCTGTTGGATAAATTGAGCAGAACTTCGGTAAGAGATAAAGCCGCAAGTGTTTTTAAGGATGACTTTCTGATGGAAGAAGACCCTAAATACGGAGGCCAAAAACCTTTCAGAACCTATTCGGGATGGAAATATCTAGGCGGATACAGCGATCACTTACCTATCTACTTGGATTTGATAATAAAATAAGTTTGGCTTACCGACCGACAGAGCAAGAGCCACGATTTATGATAACATCTAAATTTCCTTCCTTATCCGTTACTTTTCCTAAATCCATAACCAATGCATAAATCAGCTTGTTACTCCAATTCAGTTCCGTCATTGCAAATTTAGCCCATCCGTTAAAAAAGGCGCTAAGTTCACCTTGCATTACTTCACGCTCTTCGTCCGTTTTAGCCATGAACCAATTATTATTAGTATTTATGGCATCTAATAATTTATGAATATGAGCTAAACTTGCAGCATCCCAATCAAGTTTTGAGGCATCCTCAATCTTTTGTAGCCAAAACGATCGTTGTTGTTCTGGCTTCAATTGCCCAAAAGCAGGCAGACGATGATCTCCATCCAGTTTAAGCCAGTCGTTCCAATCCATTTTTTGAATTTCATCCTTACTTGCCTCTGCCCACATCTTAGGAGTTATAGTTTGAGCAGACAGGATATTTGAAACACCAATAATACAAAGTATAAAAACTAAAGTGCTTATTATCTTTTTCATAGTACTTAATAATTTTTTATTTAAAAACTTTATCTATCCTTCCAAAGCCTCTCTTATATTCCCAAAAACAGCCATCAGTAAAGTACGCACCTGTTTTAGCCCTTCCACATCAATGCCGGCAAGAGCCGAATCCATTGTCTGCTGAACAGCTTTATGAGCCTTATCTTTTATTGATTTCCCAAAATCAGTCAGATAAATAAAATTGGAACGCCTGTCTTTGTCCGAAGTATTACGATATACCAGATTTTGCTTCACCAAATTATCTATAAGGCGGGTCATGCTGGGCTTATCTTTGAATGTGGAATTACACAAAGTCTGTTGGGTAACTCCATCTTTGCGCCACAAAAAGGCTAGGACTGTCCATTGTTCAGGTGTTATTTCCAACCCCTCTTTTCTGAGGTTGCGATACATCATTCGGTTGATCGCCATCGACACTTTTCCATTAATGACCGGAAAAATAAGGTCTAAATCTTGATCTAAATCCAATATTTCTTTATTTTCCATGTGTTAAGCTTTATTTTAATACTACAAATGTAACATAAGAAGTCTGTATTTCAAATATTTTTTACGGCAGGGCAAACGCATGAAAATTATTTACTCTGGTTCTATGTTTAGCAAATCTCTGAGGCATTGATCAGACCAACCGCCCATCTTTCGTTTGGTTTTGACAGAGGGTTGTTTCTTTTTGTTTGGTCTGGGCGTATATTTTTTAAGCATCGTCAAAGCGGTTTTGAACACTACCGAGAAGTTTTCGGGGGAGTTCTTCTGTCTTTTCCGCGAAGCATCTTCACCCATTGTCACATCTAACATCCAATGTAATTTATTCTCTATGCCCCAATGTTTCCTGACCCATGTGTTCAGGCTGTTAGCGTCTGCTTGGAGACTTGAAATATAATAGCGGGTCATTGGCTCTTCCTGTATCTGTTTGGTTTTGTTATAGCGTACAGAAACAATTTTAACCAATGTCTTGGCATCCTTCCATTTTAGAGTATCAATATACTGCAAATCGGAAGAGATAAAGCAAGTCCTGTTTTCTATTCTGCCATGCCCGAAATCAAACTCTTCACTCAAAGAAACATCTCTCTTGGGTTGTAACTTAAATGTATCTTCAAGGGCTTCGAAAAGTGCCGGCTGATTGTTCTTTACTGCCAGAAGATAATCTGCTTTTTGTTTCGTAATTTGGTTGGCAATATCTTCCTGACAACCCATAGCATCAATACTGACAATACATCCGGTCAAATCCAAGACTTTGAGTAATTCGGGGATTGCCGTAATTTCGTTCGACTTTTCATCGGTCCTTACCTGAGCTAAACTTACCCCATTGCTATGGCAGAATGCACTGACCATATGAAAGATGCTTTTTGAACCTGCCTTTGCTCCACGAATAGTTTTGCCATCTACAGATATCAGGTTAGAGTCCTGATTGCAAATGCTTCTGACCCAAAAGCGAAACTCATGCTCCAATACGTTGGGATTTAGATTGGCGAAAAAACGGTTGAAGGTATCATGGGAGGGAATGCCGTTAGGCAGCAGAAGATATTGACGAAAAAATCCCTCTTTACAATGCCCGAAATACTCTATATCTTCCCAATCCTGCGCTCCACAGATTACAGCGGCTACAGTTATAAACACAATATCACAGGCTTGGTGTTGTACTTTTACTTCCTGTCGAAAATCGGGAATACGATGTGCGAAATCTAATATATTCATCTGATATTATTTATTTGATTATCAGATAAATATACGAATTTTTATTGATATAGACAAATAATAATGTATTAATATCCAGATATTTATACTAATTATACTCCACCTTTTCTTGCGGAATTTTCATGCGTTTGCCCTGTTTTTTACGGCTTTAGCGTTTGCAGTATAAAGAAAAAAGGCTATCTTTGCGGCTCATTTGTAAAAATGACATGTTTAATTTATAATTATTTAATTTATGAACAATTACGAAACCGTTTTCATTTTGACTCCCGTTTTGTCTGATGTACAGATGAAGGAAGCGGTAGAAAAATTCAAAACTATTTTGACTAACGAAGGAGCCAAAATAGTGAATGAAGAGAACTGGGGACTTCGCAAATTGGCTTATCCAATTCAGAAGAAATCTACCGGTTTTTATGCTTTATTAGAGTTTGATGCTGATCCGGCTGTTATCGCCAAACTAGAAGTTAACTTCCGTCGTGACGAACGTGTGATCCGTTTCTTGACTTTCCGTCAGGATAAATTCTCACACGAGTATGCACTAAAGAGAAGAAGTTTAAAATCGTCTAAAAAAGAAGAAGTAAAGGAGAACTAAATTATGGCACAACAATCAGAAATCAGATATTTGACTCCGCCTTCAGTTGATGTCAAAAAGAAAAAATACTGTCGTTTCAAGAAAAACGGTATTAAGTATATCGACTACAAAGATCCTGAGTTTTTGAAGAAATTCCTTAACGAGCAAGGAAAGATACTTCCTCGCCGTATTACAGGAACATCTCTTAAATTCCAGCGCCGTATTGCGCAAGCTGTGAAAAGAGCTCGTCATTTGGCGTTGCTTCCTTATGTAACAGACTTAATGAAATAAAAAAGGAGGAAAAAGTTATGCAAGTTATATTAAAAGAAGACATCCTTAACCTGGGATATAAAGATGAGATAGTAACTGTGAAAGACGGTTACGGACGTAACTACCTTATTCCTCAAGGTAAAGCTGTGATAGCATCAGAGTCTGCAAAGAAAGTGATAGCTGAAAACCTAAAACAACGCGCTCACAAACTTGAGAAAATCAAAAAAGATGCTCAGGAACTGGGTGCTAAGATGGAGGGTATTTCTCTTACCATTGGTGCAAAAACCAGCTCTACCGGTACTATTTTTGGTTCGGTAACTAACATTCAAATAGCGGAAGCTCTTGAAAAACTAGGCTACAACGTAGACAGAAAAGTTATCATCATCAAAGATGCAGTAAAAGAAGTAGGAAGCTACAAAGCTGTTGCTAAACTTCACAAAGAGGTTTCTGTTGAAATTCCTTTCGAAGTAGTATCGGAATAAAAATATCCGATGTCCCGTCCTAAAATAGGTTGACAGGATTTATACTAAAATATTATAAGAACCGGTAGATTTTAGTCTATCGGTTTTTTGATGTATAAAGTTAGGAGTTTTCATCTTCAGAGCCAAATGTGGTCTTTTATTGTTGTATATA
>RRZU010812504.1_pt1 | contig 14363 bp, 9 predicted proteins | sample 2165561 | NCBI WGS metagenome assembly RRZU01 (sample SAMN10456909, study PRJNA506462) | wastewater metagenome | isolation source: wastewater sludge | place: USA: Moscow, Idaho
GTCGATCAGCTTCTCGGTGTTGATGACGACCGACATCGGGGTCAGCGGCACCGCGCTGCCGGTGTAACCGGTGCCGACGCCGCGCGGGATGATCGTCAGGCCGAGTTCGATGCAGCCGCGCACCAGCGCCGCAATCTCGTCCTCCGTATCGGGATAGAGCACGACGAACGGGTACTCGACGCGCCAGTCGGTCGCGTCGGTGACGTGCGAGACGCGTGCCAGACCGTCGAAGGCGATGTTGTCGCGGCGCGTGTGGCGCACCAGCGTTCTCAGCACGCGCTGGCGCAACTCGGCCGTCGTTGCGAAGTGGCGCTCGAAGGCATCGACCGCCGCACCCGCCGCCTGGTACAGCCCGAGCACCGTGTCGTTGCCTTGTCGCCGCTTGTCGATCTCGTGCAGCCGGTGGCGCAGCGCCGCGATCAGCGCGTCGCGCCGCTCGCGATTAGCGAGCAGGTCATCTTCCAGATACGGGTTGCGCTGCACGACCCAGATGTCGCCCAGCACCTCGTAGAGCATGCGCGCCGAGCGCCCGGTGACGCGCTGGCTGCGCAACTGGTCGAGGATCGCCCAGTTCTCCGCGCCGAGCAGGCGAATGACGATCTCGCGGTCGGAAAACGAGGTGTAGTTGTAAGGGATTTCGCGCAGGCGGGCGTTCATCGTGCTTCCGGGGCTTGCAAAGGCCGGATTTTAACTGATTGAGGAGCTCCGCCCGGCACGCTCTCAATCGTCAAGTGCTTGCCCGGCTACCAAGCCTCTCCAAGATAGCGAGCTGACTCCGGTTTCAGGATATCGTGCAAGTCACGAAAGCGAAGAGTGAAATATGGGCCGAGGCAATAGCCGAGGGCATGACCCACCCCGGAAACGACGAACGATAGCTTGTCTGGTGCGGTGAAGTGAAGATGGAGGTGGTTGGGTAACGTGTCTGTGCACTCGGTATCGTCCGGGCGTACGCGGTTAGGGTTATGCCGAAGGGCTTCCTGCAAAAAATGCGCGTGGTCCTCGCCATACTTGTCCCTCCGGATGATTCGGGAGAAGTCGAAATAGCCCCCTTTCAGCAAGTCGAGCGTGTAGGGGTCGTAATGATTGTTGGGGTGCGCGCCGCCACAATAGGTGGAACCTGATTCGACGACGCTCATCAACGTTGGCGACAGGTATTCGACGGATATACTCTCTTCGTCGTAGCTCCCAAGCGAACCTGCCGCGTGTCCTGGCTCCAAATAAATCGACGACGCACAAGCCAGCGCTTCGAGATTCATCGCCCAATGACGTTGCTCAAGCAAGCGATTTGTCCTGGCGAGCATTTCGGCGTTTGGATGCCGGGTCAATCGCGGGTAGGGGACCCGGGTTCTCGGGTCTGTGACCATCCTGTAAGCGACTTTTCCCAGCACGACCTCCTTTCCTGGGGTCATGGGTGACTGAACGCGGAGGAAGTCATACGGCGTGTTCATGATCGAAATGGCGATATCGGGCGCAAGGCCGCTGCTGACTCCTTGAACAATTGCGTCGGTAACTGCCTCGACGCCGGTGGCACGTGCTCCCTCGGGGTCGTAGGTCGCGACGCGTTTCAGGTTGAAGGGCAACGATTTCCCCGTCCGGAGGTCGCGCCACTTGCCGGCGTAGCGCTCACCATCCAGGCGTCCGGACCAGACAACACGTGGCTTGTGCGTTCGCGGATCCCGGAATACGTCGTTTTCGGGTTCATCGATCTCTTCCGAATCGGCCGCGTCTCCAATGTCGTTCAACGGAATGCCTTCAGCCAGCGATTGCGGCGTTCCTCTCAACGGGATGTCGACCCCGTGGCGTCGGTAGAAATAGCGTCCGGCCCTTACACCATCCATCGAGTTGGCCGAGAGTTCCATCACGACTTCACTTTTGTTGCCGAGTACGCCTTGGTACACGATCATTGGTGCGGCGCTGACGGGGGCTGACGGGATTGTAAGTGCGATGGACGAGAGTAACGCGATGATTTTGAGGCTCTTCATGGCGGGAGATTCAAGACTCTGAGTTTGGAAATGAGGGCGCGTCAGGCGCTTGGGATGGGCACCGTTGCCGACACTGCGAGACCGCTTTCCTGCTGAAAGTCCACGGTCAGTACTGCCTTGCCCGACTCAGAGCTACGGGTGATTGCTTCAGCCAGCATCACCCAAGCGGTCGCCGCCCCGAAGTCACCGATTGTGTTTGCGAAATTCGTCGCATCATCCAGTGGATGCAGGTCGTGGCCGAGCTGGCGGATGGATGCGGCAAGGGCACCCATGCGCGCCGCGTAACGGCCAACGGTGCCTGCGTTTTGCACCAACCAGCCCAGGACCGGTGGCTTGTCCGCGATACGGTTATCCGGCTCGGTCAGATCACTGGCAATAAGTGCCTGTTCCAACAGTGATTGCACCGTCGGACCGAGGTTCTTCGCATCATCCTGTGTTTGGTGCGGACTAAATGCCGAGCGGTGGACCCGAGCCAATACCGGGCGTTCGCTTAGGGCTTCGCGTTTATCGAGTGGAAGGCGTACCAGCCGTTCAAGTTGTTCCGTCCTCGTCGCGGCCCGTTGCCAGAAAGGTGTCATGGCTGGGTTTGCCGCATCGTCTTCCAGAACGCAGTCTCGAATGGTCGCCAGCATCGCGGCGAGGTCGGGATGGGTCAATAACATTGCGACCACTGCAGTTCCGGGTTTTCCGCACCATTGGGCACGTTCGTCGAGCGTTGTGGCAACCTTTGCACGTTGCCCGCTGGAAAAGGCTTTCGCGTAGTCCATCCGGTCGCGTTGAATCGGTGCATCGAACGAAACGATTAAGGCCCCGGGGAGGTCTGGCGTCTGCTCGAAGAGTGCAATGGCACGATCTGCTACGCCATTGCCACCCGGCGCGAATCGGACTTGAGCCTCCTGGTCATGGGTGAAATCCAATTCGGAACTGAGGCGTTCGCCAATGTCGGAAATGAACCGGCGGATGAGCGCGATTACCTCGGCAGCCGCCAGATGCGCGGGAGGCGCTACGAAGACGGGAAGCACCAATGCCGCGGGCGTCGCGCGGTATATTGCGTCGAGTGCCTGACGCAATGGTTGGGCGAATTCCTGCAGGTCGACAGTAAGTGCCAGCGGCTCTGCGTCATCGTCTTCATCATCGAAGTCGTCATCATCCGTGTCGTCTTCGTCCCCGCCATCTTCCGGCAAGGCCGACATCAAGAGGCTCGTCGGCAGATTGGTGCCGGTGACCGCAGCGGCTCGGCAGTCGCATGCGAAGCGCAGGTGACGCAGCTCTGCCTCGCGTTGTTGCTGCGCCGCGGCCAGCGAGGCTAGCCTTTTTGCTTCTTCTTCGCTTCGTTGCCGTTCCTCGGCCAGTGCCTGTCGCCGCTTGTGCCACATGCGACGGAAGAGCCACATGAGGAACAGAAGAACGGGCGGCGAAGCGTGCAACAGAATCAGACGTGGATACGAGAGGGCGTTCAGCTCAATCGGCAGCGCGAACCACAGCGCGCCGATCCAGGACAAACTCAGAAAGAAAAGCACCGTGACGGACCTGAGCATCGCCACTACTCCGTCCCCGAAACACCTTGCGATGGCAGCAGACGCGCCCCGCAGGCGCACAGATCACCCTCGCGGGCGGCCGGTCGGCCGCCGATGAGGGTACCCGGGTCGCCGGTAACGATCACGGTCGGGCCATGGCCGTCGATCGGGCAAGTCACCGTATCACCGACGCGAGCGATGGGCCGGCCTTCGATGTGGTCCGGTGTCGAGGCGGTGATTACGACACCGCCGTGGTCAGTCGAATCGCCGAGGCGGATAAAGGGGCGCATTTTCTTCAACCGATGAGTGCCAGCTGTTGACTACTCAATGAACTCGAACGATTTCATCGTGCGCAACAAGCGTTCATCGATTTCAACCGACCCTAAGGTGTTGGTTATTGCAAACCGACGTCCGTCGCTAAACACGGCCCAAAGGCATTCACCAGTCGCCCGGATTCCTGTGTCCTCATCCTCCACCCCGCATGCGATAGTAGTACTAATGCCTTTCCAGCGAGTCCCTGAAATCTCCTTTGCGTCGTCATTCTCTCCGGGGCCGATGTTGGCTACCCACTTTCCCTGCCGACGCTCGAAAACGCCCGATTTCAAGATAGCCTTCCTGAGATCGCCACGTCCAATGTTAAAAGCGACGACGTAATCATCTCCTCTCATGATGGGGCTGATGACCTTTACTCTCTTTGTTCCATAATCGACCCGAATTGCCCGATTGCTCGGGTGGTCGAATGAAACTCCAAGTTTCTTGTCGATGAACGTATTCCACGAGTACTTATCGTATTTCCTGACGGCATCAATTCGTTGGTGATACGCGGAATCAAGACACTCGACCGACTTGCATGGGTTCCTCACGTTGATCAGCCAGTCACGCTGAGCCTTCTTGATCTCCGCTGGATTCGCAGCCTCGTCCAAGGCTTGCGTGTAGGCCCACGACAAGTCGTCGTCCAGTGAGGACAGGACTTCAATCGCGCATACCGTACTCTCCGCGAATCCGCTGGCTTTTTCACAGTCATAGCTGGCCGCACCGGATATCCGTGCGAGTAACAGCAGAGCAACCAGACACAATTCTCTAACTCTCACAAAAGCACCCTTTTCACATATCTCGTGTACTTCTTTCGCTTCTCCAAATCCATTTCACCTCCATTAATCGCAAGCGTTACGGTCCGCATGTTTTCTCCTTCAGCATCCGAGCCAACTACCGAATCTTCGTCGCCATCAATCGTTCTCAATACGGTTGATCGCTGAAAGGTCAAATACCATCCACCTATGTCGATGCAATTGTAGGGATTGACTGTGATTCGATGAGGGTCATTGATCACGGGAGGGCATTTCTTCATTCCTGACAGGTTCTTTTGTTTGTATTCCGGGTCGTTATCCCAGCTGCGATCGAAGCTTGAAGAATCTAACCAAGCTCTGTATACCCAATAGCCCGAATAGTTTGTTAATCCCGTCAATTGTTTGAACCCTCGGCCGCGGAACTTTAAGGCATCTACATCACCACAGTTTCCGTTTCGCCAACTGTAAGAGCTTGCGATTCGCTTACCTTTAGACGAATACATGTTGTAACAGAACCATTCGTTCTTCTCCCCTTCTGCGGAGCCATACCAATGCCCTAACTCATATTCGGGGTGCAGCGATATCTTGTCTATGTGTGCGCCATAAGCGTTTCCATTCTCAATTTTCTTTGGGGTCATTGCTTTTTCTTGCATCAAGTGCAGGAAATCCGATTCGACCGCCCCTTGCCCAAGGTAGTGCGCAATTCGAATTGGAGTTATGACTCCGTACTTGTAAAACACCTGATTCAAAGCGACACGATAGAACTCCAATTTCTTTGTGTGTTCCGCTTCGTCTTTCTCACATATCTCTTTTGAATAGGCAATTGAAAGCTCCTCCTTGCTCAACCAATGACACTTCCTGAAGTGCTCGATGAAAGCAAGTGGATGGAAATGCCATACGGTTGAGTCGGCGAGACAGCAGGTGCCGGTGAGTCCATCCCACCACTTGAGCGCCAGCACGTGTTTGGTGAAGCGCTCCCAGGCTTTCTCGGGATCCTTCGCCGGCTGTTCCATCTTTTTCGTTGCCTCGGCGATGGCCTTATCGGCCTCAGCCAGTGAATTCGTCTCGCGTTCCAGCGTGGTTCGGGCGGCTTTGATTTGCGCCTCGATGACACCGATCTCCCGGGTGATCGTCGCGATCGAATCGGTGGTTGTCTTTATGGCTGCGCTGTTTTCTGCGAGAGCCTTCTTCGTCTGTTCCGCCGCCTCCTTGGCCGATTTTGCCTCATCCTCCGCCTTAGCGCGCGCTTCGGCCGTGGCTTTCTTTTTCTTCTTGAGTACTGCCTTGAGGGCGGCCTTTGTCTTGGTAACCTCTGCCTGTGAGGCCTTATCCGCCTTCTCGGCCTCGGCCTTCTCTTTCTTTAAGTCGGCCAGATGCGCTTCTGTGTTGGCCTTGCCATCCTTGGCCTCGAGCAATTCCTTGTCCAGGCTCGCTAATCGGGGAATGGTGGCGGCGGTGACTTTCGAGATCCACGCTTTCTGCTTTTCGGCCAGCTCCTTCTCGCGTTGCGCAGGGTTCTGGAAATACTGTTTGACCCAGCCGAGCTTCTTCTCGACGGCGTCGTCGTCCGCATAATCCCATTCGCTCGGGAAGCGGCAGACGAGGGAGCGGGCGCGTTGCTGGATGGCTGCATCACTCAAGGCGAAGTTGAGTTCCAGCGGTGCCAGCAAGCCGTCGCCATCGGCGTCGAAGATCTTGATCAATTCCGCGGCTTCGCATTTGCTGTCGGCGACGTTGAAGAGTTCTTCGTTCTCTGTGACCGGGCGCCACAGCCACTCGGGGAAGTCGGCATCCGAGAGTTTCTGGATATCCTTTGTGTTGAGATCGATCCAGCCGCGCAAGCCGTGGCCGATCGGTACGAGCTGCCAATCGGGCGCCTCGTCAGGCAGTGCGTCGGGGCCGAAGGCGCGCCCAAAGCGTAGCAGTTCGTAGCCGGCGCTCGTGTGTTTGGGAAACCACTGCTGGGCTCGTTTGTACAGTTGGTATTCGGCGTCGGCCTCGACGAATTCGTCGATCTGCTCACCGGTCGCCCGATACGTCTTGAGGACGCGCGCCCCTTTGTCGTAGCCGAGGGTGACGAGGAGCTTCTGTCCGGTCTTGTGCGGTACGTCCACGGGCTTGCCGGGCTTGGGTGTGGCGAGGGTATACGGCGTCCCCTCGGGAATAACGAAGTGGACGTCGCCCCAGAGTTTCATGGCGCCGTCGCCGACCGACGTTTGTTTGAAGAACTTCGTCAAGCTGTCTTCGTCGGCGAAGATTTCGAAGTGCATCGTATCGGCTTGGCCGTAGATGCGCCCGAGTTCGCCAATCTTCTCTTTGCGCGAGACGCGGATTGTCCCGTTCTTGGTGACCTTGCCGGCCTGATCCTTGCCGTCCTTGCCCTTGCCGATGAGGAGGTCGGTGTTGAGTCGGCTCAGGTGCATGTACAGAGAATAGAAGACAACCGGTACGCCTTCGCCGCTTTCCTTCTCGTGCTTGAGCAGCACGAAACCGTCGTCGCTCCAGCCGCCGCCGTAATTCAGTGGATGCTCGGCGGCCTTGGCGGCATCCGCCGGCTTTTCGGTCGGTACGCGGAAGCCGACGACCACGCCGTCGGCGATTGCGCGCACGTCGTGCGTCTTGCTCGCCGGGCAGCGCAGATGACAACCGCCGTGCCACATCTGGCCGGGACCGACCGGATAGACGCCGGACAGCAATTCCAGCCCGTGCGCGACGAACTCGGGCTTGAAGTTATCGTTGGGTGCCAGGAGTGGCAGGCTGATCAGCATGGGCGGTAAGAAGGCAACGTATCAATGGTTGGAGAAGGGGAACTCGTCGCCGGGTACATCAAGATCGCCCTTGGGCAACGAGGGAAGCGGATGTGGCACGGCGGCGGGGCCTTCGTGGCTCTTTACCGCTGCTTTGAACGTGATCTGCCCCGGGCAGTGCAGGTCGATGTTGCCGTCCTTCAAGCGAATCATGGCGCCGCCGGCATACAGGGCAATCGACTGTTTGCCGCTGACAACAACGTCGCCTTGCACTGCGGAAATCAGGAAGTCCTTTTGGGCAATGGCTTCGATATTGTCGTCTTGTGCCTGCAGTTCGACCTTGCCTTTACCGGCGAAGATCTTGATACCGGAGACCGCCACGAAGACGCTCCAGGCTTCCTTGATGGCCATGACCAGGCGGTTACCGACGGCGAGGTTGGTATCGCGTTCGCTGGAGAGATGGAGGTGTTCGCCGGCTGCCAATTGCTGCGACTTGGGTGTTGCCGCCGTGATCCCGGCGGGCGCGGACAGCGCCAGTATGGGTGCACTGTAACCAGCGACTTCGGTCCCTGATTGTTGATAAGTTGCCTTTGAGACTGACAGCAGATGATCTGCGGTGACGTTGGCATCGAGAGCTGCCGCGCCGTGTTGGGTACTGGCGTTGGAGAGGTTTTTCGATAGTTCCAGGCTGGTCGCGAGCTGCGACGAAAGTTCCTGGCTGTCGAGGTGATCGTTGGCCGCGTTCTCGCGGGCGTTGGCGGAAATCAGCACACCGCGCGCTCCGCGTAGTGCGGCGTAGGCATCGGTCCGTGCTTCGAGACCTTCGCCGCGGGGTTTTCCCTTGCCCTCCGTCCTCGGATGAATCAGATACCCCTGATTCAACTGCGTCTTCCCATGCTCGCTACTGAGCTTGGTCCGGATCTCTCCGGTACTGTCATCGAACAACAGTTCGTTATACCGGCTCCCCTTGTACTCTTTGCTCTTGTGTCCGGATAAGGTCTTGTTCGCCGGTAAGGATCCAACCCCACTGAAGGACGGCGGGTGGTGCGTGCCGTTATGGACGACACCGGTCACCAAGGGCCGGTCGATGTCGCCCTCGACGAAGTCGATGACGACTTCCTGACCGATTCGGGGAATGAACTGGGTGCCCCACGCCGCCCCGGCACTCGGGGTGGCAACCCGCACCCAGGTACTGGAGTGGTCATCCCTGTCGGCCCCGCCTTCGGGATGATCCTGCTTGCGTTGCCAGTGGAACTGGATCCTGATACGTCCATGTTCGTCGGTGAAGATCTCTTCGCCTTCGGGACCGACGACGGTGGCCGTCGTCAGTCCCTTGGCCGTCGGTTTCTGATGTGCCGTCTGCTGATACTCGGGAACGAGCGGGATGTAACGACGGACAGCGGTGAAGGTGTTTCTGTAGGGGGGCGTGTTCTGGCTGGCGGTCGCCGGATGGATGCCCCCTTGCCGATTGAGTAATCCACTCAACGCTTGCTTCGCTTCGCCAGAGCGTTCGCCGAGTAGATTGTTCTCGGCCGTAAAGGACAGCTGCGTGACGATGAACTGCCGATCCTCCGGACCGTCCTGATCGTGGATCGGATGGTCGCCGAGTTCGAACCAGGTGCCGGGGACGAGGTGACGGACCGTGCCTTCACCCTGGAAAGTCTTGCTGGCGAGGTCCTTGGCTTGTTGGCGCAGCGCGGTATAGCGCGCCATCTCGTCGGGGTCGCTGCCGTAGTAGCCGGTCTGTGCGTCGTAGTCTTCGAACCCGTCGGTCAGTGGGGTGCCGGCTTCTCCGTGATTGATGCGCGTATCGTCTTCGCCGACGTGGGTGGACACGGCCTGGTAGTCGTAGCTCGCGAGAGTGCTCTTGCCGGACTGGATCCGGCGTTTGGCAGTCCAGACGTCGATGGCGTCGTCGGTCTCGACGCCGTCGGTGCGGTGGAAGCGCAGGATGTTGCGGATATCGCGCGAGCGGGCGTCGGAGGCGGATTCTTCATCGTCATCGCTTTCCGATCGGCAACCGGGCAGATCGTCGTTGCGGTCGAAGAGGATAAAGGTGTGTTGCGGCAGGGCGTCGGGTTCGTCACGCTCGTCGCGGGCACGACGCCGGCTGGATTTGCTGCCGGCCTTGAGCGAGGTTTCTGGCTCGGGGCCGTGGCTGTAGGAGTAATTGATGCCTTCTTCGGCAAGCAGGCGTTCGATGAAGGCTAAATCCGTTTCGCGGTACTGGAGACAGTAGGAGCGGACCGGGTAGTCCTTGGTCAGGAGACTCCGGTACTGGAAGGTGCCGGGGAAGGCGGCATTCCCGGCGAGGTGTTCGTCGAGGATGCAGGTAACGATCTGGGGGACGGTCTTGTCCTGGAAGACGCGGCTGTTACGGCGGTGGCGCAGGGTACTCAGTGCCGGTTCGAGGGTGAGGACGTACCGGGCAAAGCCGCCGTCGGCCCCGGCTTGCGATGCCTGGGTGACGAGGCCGCAGAGCAGACGAGCGCCGCTGTCGGGGAGGAGTAGGGAAATCTCGGCGGGCTGGCCCAACAGGCTCTTGAGTTCGAGGTGGGTGTCGGCGCTCAAACATTCGAGGACGTAGCGGTAGCCGACGGACAACCCTTCTTCGCCAGTCAGGCGGTGGGGCAGGAGTGTTTCTGCTTCAAAACCGCTTGATTCGGCAAAGCGCAGTTTCAGGAGGCGGGAACCCTGGCCGAAGAGGGAGACGCCGGATGCGGCGAGATCGGCGAGGGTGGCGTACATGGGATAAACACCAAGGACTATTGAGAGTCCGGCATTTTATCGCCATGGGTTGTTTGGCGGTATAGGGCTTATGGCATAGGTTGGTGGTTTGTCTTCTATCGGGGGCTGGACTCGGATCAGCCGCCTTTCCCGATTGCCCGGCCTGAAACCGAGAGCCGGTGTCGATAGGCCGCCTTAAGTCGGTAAAGCTGCGCCGGTCGGTTGGCGCGTCCGGTTTCCATTTCGCCTTCGATGGGTTCGAGCATATCCAGTTCGTCCATCTTGCGGCGGAAGCTGACCTTGTTGATCAGTTCGCCGAGGACGGCTTCGTAGACCTCTTGCAGATAGGGGAGGGTGAATTGCTCACCGCACAGATAGACGGGGAGGGACGAGTAGCTGCTCTTGTTGCGTACCCGGTCTACCGCAGCCTGAATGATCTCCTTGTGATCGAACGGCAGGTTTCCGAGTTGATCGACCCGCTCGAAAAGGAGACCGCTCGACGTCTCTGCGTTGATCAGGCTGGCGGGCACTAGTGCGTAGTAGGCGATGGAAATGGTCCACCCGCGCGGGTCGCGGACGGCGCCGGAGAAGGTGCCGAGTTGCTCGAGGTAGGGACTGCTGATCCCCGTCTTCTCCTGCAGCATGCGGCGCGCCGCATCGAAGGTGTTGCTGTCCTCCTCCGGGTGAATGAATCCGCCGGGAAGGGCGGCAACGCCATCGAAGGGGGCGTGGTCGCGTCGCCACAGGGCAACGTTCAGCGCCTGTTCGCGCAGGCACAGCAGAACGACGTCCACCGTGCAGATGATTGTTCCTTGTACCATCGCTACACACCTTAGTCGCAAAACGATACGAAGATTGTAGCCGCGAGCACGCCATTTCGGGGAAGTGCATTTTGTTAGTTGCAAAACGTATCTAACTATTCTAGACTCGTTTCATTCCGTGGCGTGACGGCACGGACCCATGAGGAGAAGAGCGTGGCCAACCTGCACTTGCTGATCATCGATCCGCAGAACGATTTCTGCGACCTGCCCGAGAACTACCGGCCCTTTGCCCCCGATGGAGAGCGGTTCACGCCGGCGTTGCCCGTGGCCGGCGCGCACGCCGACATGCAGCGTCTCGCCGCGCTGATCGATGCCGGCCGGGATGGGCTCGGGGCAATCACCGTGACGCTCGACTCCCATCAGTACTTTGATATCGCGCATCCCTCGTTCTGGGTGAAGGCGAATGGCGACCCGGTTTCACCCTTCACCACGATCGAAGCGGCGGCGGTTCGTGCCAACGAAGTGTTGCCACGCGATCCGGCGCTTCGCGACCCGGTGCTGGCCTACCTCGATGCACTCGCTCAGGCCGGGCGCTACACCCATATGGTCTGGCCGACGCACTGCGAGATCGGCAGCTGGGGCCACAATATCCAGCATGACCTGCACGCCGCACTCAATCGGTGGGAGGAGGCGCGCGCGAAGTTCGTGACCAAGGTGACGAAGGGCGAAAACCCGATGACCGAGCACTACAGCGCGCTCCAGGCCGAGGTGCCCGTTACCGACGATCCCGCGACTCAGCTGAACCAGCGCCTGTTGGCGCGCCTGCGCGAGTCGGAGCGGATCTACATCGCCGGTGAGGCCGGAAGCCACTGCGTCAAGGCGACGGTCGATCACCTCGTGGCGCACTGGCCGACCGATGAACTCGGGCGGCTGACCCTGATTGAGGACTGCATCAGTGCCGTGAGTGGCTTCGAGGCGGCCTATGCCGACTTCCTCGCCGAGATGCGTAGCCGGGGCGTGCCGGTGGCGACGGCCGACATGGTCAGCCACGAGCTCTTGGCGAACGCGAAACGACTGAACAGGGAGCAATGAAGATGCAAGCCAACAACGACCCGGTGGTGCGTAGCCTGCTGGAGAACGACCTCTACAAGTTCACCATGTGGCAGGCGCTGCTGCACAGCAATCCGGGGGCGCAGGCCGAGTACCGCTTTGTTTGCCGCAACCGGCCGGAGTTTCCCCTTTCCGAGCTGAAGGCGGATGTCGAGCGCGAGATTGAGCAGTTGTGCAGCCTGCACTTCGCGCAGGACGAACTCGACTATCTCGGCAGCCTGCGCTTCCTCAAGAGCGACTTTGTCGACTTCCTGTCAGTGTTCCGTTTGCAGCGGCGCTTTATCGACGTGAGGGCCGTGGGTGAGATGCTTGAGATCGTCGCGCGCGGTCCGCTGGTTCATGTCATGAGCTTCGAGATCTTCGTGCTCTACATCGTCAACGAGCTGTACTTCCGTCGCTTGCCGCAAGAAGGCGTGCTCGATGTCGCACGCGGTCGCCTGGAGGACAAACTGTCGGTGCTGAAGAGCGCCCTGCGCGATACGGCGGAGGCGTCGGTCTCTCCGTTCGCGCTCTTCGATTTCGGGCTGCGCCGTCGCTATTCGGGAGCCTGGCAGGAGGAAGTCGTCACGCGGCTGGCCGAGGAAGTGCCGCAGCACTTTCGTGGCACCTCGAACGTCTATCTCGCCAAGAAGCTGGGTCTCATGCCGATCGGCACGATGGCGCACGAGTATCTGCAGGCCTACCAGTCGTTCGGCTACCGGCTGCGCGATTTCCAGAAGGCGGCACTGGAGGGCTGGGTGCAGGAGTTTCGGGGCGACCTCGGCGTTGCGCTGACCGACGTCGTCGGCATGGACGCCTTCCTGCGCGACTTCGACCTCTACTTTGCCAAACTCTTCGATGGGCTGCGGCACGACTCGGGCGATCCGATCGTCTGGGGCGAGAAAGCCATTGCGCACTACCACAAGCTGCGCATCGATCCGGCGACCAAGCGGCTGGTGTTCTCCGACGCACTGACCATTCCGCGTGCGCTTGAACTGTACCGGCACTTCCGTGGCCGCATCCAGACCAGCTTCGGCATCGGCACCGATCTTTCCAACGATACGCCGCACAGGGCCCTCAACATCGTCATGAAGATCACCGCTTGCAACGGTCAGCCCGTGGCCAAGTTGTCGGACGCGCCGGGCAAGACCCTGTGCGAAGACGAGACCTTCCTGGCGTATCTGCGCCAGGTCTTTCAACACACCCTTTGAGATATGGGCATGAGTTCTGACCTCCGAGTTACCCTCGCGCAGCTCAATCCGACGGTCGGCGACATCGACGGCAACATCGATTTGATGCTCGCCGCGGCAAACAAGGCCGTTGCCGACGGCGCGGCGCTGGTGGTTTTTCCCGAGCTGTCGCTGACCGGCTACTACCCGGCCGATCTGCTCGACGAGCCGGACTTCCTGGCGCGTGTCGACACCGGCCTCGACAGGCTGCTTTCCCTGACGCGGAGTACGCCGGGCCTGCATTGGGTCGTCGGCGCGCCGTGTCGGCGTGAAGGCCCGGGCAAACCGCTTCACAACTGCCTGCTCGTGCTGGCCGACGGCGTGATCCGCCTGCGCTACGCCAAACAGCTGCTTCCAACGTACAACATCTTCGACGAGCGGCGCCATTTTGAACCGGGACCAGACGTGGCGCGCGTGCTGCGCGTCGGCGGTCGGCAGATCGGTTTCCTCATCTGTGAAGACGGCTGGAACGACGAGGGGCACGACTATGCGGTTAATCCCTTCGAACGACTTGCCGATGCCGCACCCGATCTCGTTGTCGCGATCAATGCGTCGCCATCGAATATCGGCAAGCACGCGCAGCGCAGGCGTCTGTTTGCCGCAGCCAGTGCGCGCCACCAGCTTCCCCTGATCTATGTGAACCAGGTCGGCGGACACGACCAGCTCGTTTATGACGGCTCGTCATTCGCGGTCGAACCTGAGGCTGGTGTCGTCTTCGAAGCCGAGCGTTTTGCCGCAGGTACGCATACGCTGGCCTTCGCCGAAGGGCGTTTCGTCAGCGCCAGCGTCGCTGCCTGCGTCCCCGCGGGCGAAACGGGGATGCCGACGATGGAGTTCTATCGTCGCCAGATCATCCTCGGCCTGCGTGACTATGCAAGGCGCTGCGGTTTCTCCCGCGCCGTCGTCGGTTCGTCCGGCGGTATCGACAGCGCGTTGACCATCGCACTGGCCGTCGAGGCACTTGGCGCCGACAACGTCGTTGGCATCACGATGCCCTCGAAGTTCTCCAGCGCCGGGAGCGTGAATGACTCTGTAGCGCTCTGCCGAAACCTGGGTGTGCGTCTCATCGAACATCCGATTCGCGACCTGGTTGCCGCCTACAGCGATGGCTTTGCCGCCGCCTTCGATGCGCCGCTTAAGGGACTTCCGCTGGAGAACCTTCAGGCGCGCGTCCGCGGCACGATCCTGATGGAATACTCGAATGCCTTCGGCCATCTCCTGCTGACCACCGGCAACAAGAGCGA
>RRZU012816182.1_pt1 | contig 14363 bp, 13 predicted proteins | sample 2165561 | NCBI WGS metagenome assembly RRZU01 (sample SAMN10456909, study PRJNA506462) | wastewater metagenome | isolation source: wastewater sludge | place: USA: Moscow, Idaho
ACCGAGCTGCCGCCCTCTGCTTGCTTGAGCACGGCAATGATCTGGCTGTCTGAAAAGCGTGATGTCTTCATGTAAAACTTCCTCGGGCTGCTTTGGAGAAAATTCTACTTGTAACCACCGCTAATTTCCGGGGGGATTACCGTATGAGTTCGGTAAATTAACAATGTATCGGTGGCTTTCTGGGTCAGCAGTAATGGATACATCATCCTTTTCCCCTTGCTGAATTTTCACTTGTTTTGCAGTCATGCTGTTTTCCTTATAGTTATAGTTATAGTTATAGTTATAGTTATGATTTACCTATAACTGTAAAAAATTGCATGTCAAATTAATTCAGAAGAACGGAGTCTTTCCTCTTGTATTTTCGAATGAATTTCTTATGTTGTATTTAGACGAGGAAAATTCATGCGGAAAGAGTTGATACAAGAAAATTTTAGGGACAAAGTTCTAGCTCTGCTTCCAGAAGAAAGAAGGCTAGATATGATGATGGTCATCAACGACGCAGGCTTGAGGTCAGATGATGAAGCCTTCGCTCTTCTTTATGTTATGGGCTACATCAAAACCCTCTATGAAGATATGCCTGATGCTGTAGAACAAATGAACAATGTTGTTTGGCAAATGGCTGAATCCGTGGACGGTGCCATGCAGAAAAAATTGAAGAATTGCATTGATGGTATGAAGATTGAACTTCAGGCTCAAAGCAATCAATCAATTACGGATATCCAGAAGATTGGTCTGCGGTTTGCTGAGTTGCTACAGGCTCACGATGACAAGATACTGGGATATGCCAGTCTGCTTGACGCAGAAAACGAAAAGATACGCGAAAAGAGTAGACAACTGTTCATCAGTACTATGCGATCCAAGTTGCCTGAACTTGTAGAGCCATACCTTCAGAAAATGGCTGAGAGTCCTTACTCAATGAAACGGATCACCCGTGACTTTTTGGTATTGTCGTCCAGTATGGCAATGACGTTGCTTGGCTACGAGCTGATTAAACGGGTGCTGTGAAAACACCTGCAACTCGCTGAGAGGCGTTCGTCTCTTGCACTATCTCAGTCCGGCCAAGAAGAGACGTAGCCACCTCCAGAAACAGAAGTATCTGAAAGGCGGCTAACTCATCAGATACCTGCCTTTGAGGGCAATTGGTTGTCGGCCTGCTGATCGGCCATTGCTGCCGGTGGCGTTGGGTGAATTGAATGACCGTTATTGCGAAGGATGCTGACGTTTATGAAACGGTGCCTGAACGGTTGCTTGTATCAAGGGAAAGCACAGACAACGGAATAAACCATACGATAAGGAATCGCCATCAACCTTGTTTGCCTTGATTGCCCTTCTCCTACTTGGGATTTGCAGCACGCTGATGCGTTCCCCGAACATGGGATGTCGTCTTGCCGCTAGGCACCGTCGCTTGAGACAAGCTGTCAAGAATGCCGCAGTGGGCAGCATCTCGCGCCTCGCCACACCGCTCACGAAGGTCATTTAGTTGCCTCTCCAGTTCCTGTAGTTCTTGCATCCGTTGGGTGACGTGCCCAATGTGTCGCTCAAGCAGACTATTCACATCAGCGCAGTTTTCCAGGGGTGACTCCTTGAAGTGCAGCAAGACCCGGATCTCATCCAGCGTCATGTCCAGACCGCGACAACGCCGAATAAAAGACAGTCGCTGGACATGGGCTTCCCCATAGATGCGGTAGTTGCCGTCGCTTCGGGCAGGTATGGGCAGTAGCCCATCACGCTCGTAATAGCGGATCGTTTCCACATTCGTCCCGGCAAGGCGGGCCAGTTCGCCGATTTTCATCTTCGCATCCTGACGTTCAAACGGGACGAGCCGGTTGGAGCATTATGATCGCCATACCGGCCAATGCGACCGCACTGCCAACAAGATCCCATCGGGTCGGCACAACGCCATCGATCCGCCATAGCCAGATCAGGGCAATCGCCACGTAGACACCCCCGTAGGCAGCGTAGATTCGCCCGGCTGCGCCCGGATGCAGGGTCAGTAGCCAGGCAAACAGGCCCAAGGAAACGGCGGCAGGAATCAAGAGCCAAACTGAACGTTGCTGGGTCAGCACCAACCAAGGCAGATAGCAGCCGAGAATCTCGGCCAGCGCCGTTAATGCGAACAATCCAAGAACTTTGACGAACTCAAGCATTGCTTTGGCTCCGATTATTTTCCTTTATTGTAATTGCTTGACTCTGTAGCCACTAAAGGGTTTCTAATGCAGATAAAGGAGAAACACCATGAGTCTTGAGCCCAACTCCAAGCCCCTTCAGGAACCCGCACATTGCGGATGTGCCGGTGGCTGTTCGGCAGCTGCGCCTGCAGTCGGCGAAATCCCGTCAGCCTCCAATCCCGCTCAGAATAATGGCGTGCCGGTTTTTCTGATTCCAAGCATGGACTGCCCGAACGAGGAGAATGACATCCGTCGAGCGGTGGCCGGTATCGAGGGCATCCGCTCCCTGCGTTTTCAACTGTCGGCACGCACCGTTTCGATAGATGCCTCGACGGATGCCCTTAATGCAGCCTTGGCCGCTATCCGCCAGGCGGGGTTCAGCCCCAAGGCGGTGTCGGCAGATCAGGCAGCAAATGAAAACGTCGGCGTCAGTGAGCTATGGCGAAGCATTCTGGCGCTGGGGCTGGCCGTCGGTGCGGAAGCGCTGGATTTCTTCGCGCCCGACACGTTGCCTTTCAAGGGCTTCGGTATGGCATTGGCCATCGCCGCCATCTGGCTGTCCGGCATTTCCACCTATAGCAAAGGCGTGGCGGCATTGCGGCGCGGGCAGTTGAACATGAACGCGCTGATGGGCGTAGCGGTGACCGGTGCCTTCCTCATTGGACAGTGGCCCGAGGCGGCGATGGTTATGGCCTTGTATGCCATTGCCGAACTGATCGAGGCCCGCTCCGTGGATCGGGCGCGTAACGCCATCAAGGGCCTGCTTGACTTGACGCCGGCGACGGCGGAAGTTCGGCAGGTTGATGGAACATGGCGGGAAATACCCGCCGCAGAGGTAAAGCTGGAAGCCTGCGTTCGGGTCAAACCCGGCGCCAGGATACCGCTCGATGGTCAGGTGACGGCAGGAACCAGTGCGGTCAATCAGGCGCCGGTCACCGGCGAAAGCATCCCGATTGACAAGGTGGCCGGCGACCCGGTATTCGCCGGCACGATCAACGAAACCGGCATTCTGGAGTTCCGTGTGACGGCTGCTGCCGACAACACCACGCTGGCCCGCATCATCCACGCGGTCGAACAGGCGCAGGGGACGCAAGCGCCAACCCAACGCTTCGTGGATCAGTTTGCCGCAATCTACACCCCGGCTGTGTTCTGCATCGCACTTGCCGTGGCCATTTTGACACCCTGGCTCCTCGGCTGGACTTGGACGCAGGCGATCTACAAGGCCCTGGTGCTGCTGGTCATCGCTTGCCCCTGCGCGTTGGTGCTTGCCACGCCGGTAACGGTCGTCAGCGGACTGGCGGCAGCAGCTCGACGCGGCATCCTGATCAAGGGCGGTGTCTATCTCGAAGAGGCCCGAAAACTGCGGGTCATTGCCCTCGACAAGACCGGTACCATTACCGAAGGCAAACCCCGTCTGGTCGCCACGGAAATACTTCCCTCGGCGGTCCCCGAATCGCAAGTGCTTGCCTGGGCGGCCAGCCTGGCCGGACACTCGGACCATCCGGTCTCAAAAGCGATTGCGACCGGTCTCAAGCTTCCAGAGAACGGCTTGACCGATTTTGTCGCACTCGCCGGACGAGGTGTTGAAGCTCGCACGGATGGCCAACTCCTCTTTCTCGGCAACCATCGACTGGTTGAGGAGCGCAAGCTGTGCAGTGCCGAAATCGAGGCGCGCCTTCAGGTGCACGAGATGCAAGGCCGGACGGTGACCATGCTGGCGTCTGCACAGCAGGTGCTGGCGATTTTTGCGGTGGCGGACACCATCAAGGAAAGTTCGCGGGAGGCAGTGGCCGATCTGCACCGTCTCGGTGTCGTCTCGATCATGCTGACCGGCGACAATGTGGCGACGGCCGCGAGCATTGCCAAGGAAGCCGGCATCGACGACGCCCGGGGCAATCTTCTCCCAGAGGACAAACTGGCGGCCATCGAAGATTTGCAGCGTCGCTATGGCCCCGCCGCGATGACCGGCGACGGCATCAACGACGCACCCGCGCTTGCCAGGGCCGACATCGGCGTGGCCATGGGCGCGGCCGGCACGGACACGGCGATGGAAGCGGCCGACGTGGTGATCATGAACGACGATCTGCGGCGCATTCCCGAGACCATTCGCCTGTCCCGGCGCACCCATGCGGTGCTCTGGCAAAACATCGGGCTGGCCTTGGGCATCAAGGCGATCTTTCTCGGGCTCGCCGTTTTCGGCAATGCGACCATGTGGATGGCGGTCTTCGCCGACATGGGCGCCAGTCTGCTGGTGGTGGGTAACGGCGTACGTATCTTGCGGTGGACTTCCGGAAATGATTTTCGCTGATACAATCCGGCCCATGCGTCGCTGGTTGTCTATCCTTCTTCTCGTTTTTCTGCCGTTCCAGTTCTCCTGGGCGGCGGTGGCCGGCTATTGCCAGCACGAGACCGGGGCTGCCGCGCAGCACTTCGGCCATCACGATCACCAGCATCAGGCCGATGCCGATCAAGGGGGCGCACCGGATGCCAAAGCTCTGGGTGGCGGCATCGACGGCGATTGCGTCGCCTGCCATGCGAGTTGTGCTGCGGCGATTTTCAGCATGGCGTCCTTGCCTGCTTCAAGCAGCTTGACCTTTGCGATTCCTTGGTTATCGGGGAATCTGACCGCCCCGCCACTGGCTTATCCCGAACGCCCCAACTGGTCCGTCCTCGCCTAATCGGCGGGGTGGATAGCACTTTTCTGCGCTTCTCCCTTGCGGCTGTGGTGGACTGATCCGCCCTGACGCATTGCGACGCTTCCCGGTCGCACCTCGCCGATTCCCCGTGTGTCTTTTTCATCACTGGAGAATCGGATGTCCAAAAGTAATTCTGTTCCACGAACGACATTTTTACCGGCCCGCCTGCTCGTTACCGGGCTGTGCTCGCTCGCTGCGCTAGCGACCGGCGACCTATGGGCGCAATCGACGCCAGCCCCCGCTGGTGCCACGATTACCTTGCCGCAAGCCTTTGCTGCTGCCTGGGCAAGACAACCTGAGGCACAATCCATCGATCTGCGGCGCGATGCGGCCGAGGCGCGTCGGCAAGTTGCCGACAGTTGGACGGCTCAACCACCGTCGCTGGATTTGGCCGGCAAGACCGACCAACTGAGCAAGAATCAAGGCAGGCGCGAATACGCGGCCGGCGTTGCCTTGCCCCTGTGGCTGCCGGGCGAACGCTCCCGTCAGGGCGCCTTGGCCGATGCTGAATCCAAAGCCCTGGATAGCCGGGTAACGGCCGCCCAACTGCGCACTGCCGCCGCCGTGCGTGATGCTTGGTGGAACTGGCAGCGGGCACGTGGCGAACAGTCACTGGCCCGCGAGCGTTTGATCAGCGCGCAGAAACTGGCAGAAGATGTCCGCCGCCGAGCCAAGGCTGGCGACCTTGCCCGCTCTGACCAGCATCAGGCCAATGGTGCGGCGGCCAGCGCCGAGGTTGCGCTGGCGGAAAGTGGCAGCCTGCTGGCTGCCAGCACTCAACATCTGCGCGCCTTGATTGGCAAGCTGCCCGATGAGAAAGCAGCCGACGGACCGGAAACACCGCCGGCAGTGCCTGCCGACTTCACCGCCCTGGATACGACCCATCCAGCGGTCGTCGAACTGTTCGACCGAGCCGAAGTTGCTCGCCGCAGTGCCGATCTGGCCAGCGTGCAGACCAGGAATAATCCCGAACTGTTGCTGGCCACTACCCGCGAGCGGGGCGCTTTCGGTGACGACTATCAGCAGACGGTCACATTCGGCGTGCGCATCCCGTTCGGATCGGAGAGCCGCAATCGGGCCAAGCTTGGCCTGGCCCGCGCCGAAGCCCTCGAAACCGAGGGGCAACTTCGCCTCGAACGTGAGCGCCTGGCCGCCGATCTGGAAGCAGCAAGAGTGCGCGTCGAGTCCAGCCGCATACAACTGGCGGCGGCCGAGAAACGCGCCCAACTGGCGCGTGAGTCGCGGGGCTTCTTCGACAAGTCCTTCCGCTTGGGGGAGAGCGACCTGCCGACCCGCCTGCGCATCGAACTTGAATCCGTCGAAGCCGAACGGCAAAACGCTCGCACCCGAATTGACCTAGCCGCTGGGATCTCCGCCCTGCGTCAGGCCCTGGGCCTGCTCCCCGAACAAAAATGAGGGACCCGAACATGAGAACAACAAACACACTGGCGACTTTGGGATGGGCCGCCTGGATCGCTCTGGCAGCCCCACTGGCCTGGGCCGGTGACGGGCACGACCATGGCGAGACACCTGCCGCAACTGCTGGTTCCGCCTCGCCGCGTTTTACAGCAACGTCCGAAACCTTTGAACTGGTCGGCGTCGTCAATGGCAAGCAAGTAACGCTTTATCTCGACCGCTATGCCGACGGTAGTCCGGTCAAGGATGCCAAGCTCGAACTGGAACTCGGCGGCGTCAAAATCCCCGTCAAACCACATGCCGAGGGCGAGTTCGAGGCAACGCTGGTGCAGGAACTTAAACCGGGGGTCGTGTCGGTCGCGGCGACCGTCATTGCCGGCGAGGAAACCGACTTGCTGGCTGGCGAACTCGACATGCACGAAGAGGCGCATGCCGAAGAGGCTACCCACACCCATGGCTGGAAGGAGTACGCCCTATGGGCCGCTATCGCTGGCGGGGCCCTCTTTGTTCTTGCCGCTTTGTTGCGCCGCCTGCGCGCTTCCCGTAAACCGCATTTCGGAGGTGCCGCATGAAGCCCCGTCTGTTATTGACCGCCCTTTGTCTCTCCCTGTCGCTTTCTGCAATGCCGGCAGTGGCCGGCGACGGCCATGACCACGGAGACGCCCCGCCCGCTGCCAGCGGCAGCGGCCCCAAGCGCCAGCCGGACGGCAGCGTCTTCCTGCCCAAACCGGCGCAACGCCAGATTGGTGTTCGTACTCTGCTGGTTGAGCCTGGCGAACTGCCCCGCACCCATGAATTGGCCGGCAAGGTGGTCATGGACCCAAATGCTGGCGGCAAAGTGCAAGCCATCGTCGCCGGCCGTGTCACGCCGGGGCCACGCGGTCTGCCGCTGCCCGGCCAGCAGGTCAAGAAAGGAGAGGTGCTGGCTTACGTGACGCCAGAAGTCGGCGGCAATAGCCGCTCGCTGGCGGAAAGCCGCCTGCGCCGCCTACGCGAACTGTCCGATACCGTGCCGCGCAAGCTCATCGAGGAAGCCGAGGCCGCCGTGGCCAACGAACAACTGGTGGCGCCGGTCAGTGGCGTTATCGCCTCGGCCAACGTCGTTTCCGGTCAGGTGCTCGAAGCCCGCGAAACCCTGTTCGAGATCGTCAATCCGGAACGCATGCTGATCGAGGCGCTGGCTTTCGATATGGCCGTCGCCAGCGATGTGGCTGGTGCCTTTGTTGCCGTTGGTGAGCAGAAGCTGCCGCTACGCCTAGTCGGCGTCGCCCGCAGCCTGCGTGAGCAGGCACTGCCGCTGACCTTCCGGGGTGAAGGCGGCGCTTTGGCGGCGTTGGCCGTCGGCCAGCCAGTTCGGGTCTTCGTGCAGACGCGCAGCACGGTGCCGGGCATCCGCGTGCCGATGGCGGCGCTAATGAAGAACCCTGCGAACCAGAGCATCGTCTGGGTCAAGACGGCGCCGGAACGCTTTGAGCCGCGCACAGTCACCGCCGAGCCGCTGGACGGCACCCACGTGGCGGTGACCAGCGGTCTGAAAGCCGGGGATCGGGTTGCCGTCCGCGCGGCCACTCTGATTAACCAGATACGCTGAGCGGAGCCAATCATGTTCAAGTGCCTTCTCGACAACAGCCTTGCCAACCGCCTGCTGGTCATCATCGCCAGCTTGGTGCTGATGGCTTATGGGGCATTCACGCTCTCCCGCACACCGGTGGATGTGTTTCCGGACCTCAACAAACCGACGGTCACCATCATGACCGAGTCCGGCGGTATGGCCGCCGAGGAAGTGGAACAACTGATCACCTTCCCGCTGGAAACGACCATGAACGGTCTGCCAGGGGTGGAAAGCGTGCGCTCGGTCTCCAGCGCCGGCCTCTCTTTCATTTATGTGACCTTCAACTGGAAAACAGAGATTTTCCGGGCTAGGCAGATGGTGTCTGAACGTCTTTCCTCGATGGAGGAAGGGCTGCCAGCGGGCGTCACGCCGCGCATGGGGCCGATCAGTTCGATCATGGGCGAAATCATGCAGATCGCCATTCCCATCGACACGGCGAAGATTTCGCCGATGCAGGTGCGCGAATACGCCGACTGGGTGCTGCGTCCGCGTCTGATGGCCATCGCCGGTGTGGCTCAGGTGATCCCCATCGGCGGCGAGGTCCGCCAGTTCCAGGTGCAACCGAACACGACACGCATGGCGGAACTGGGTATCACACACGAGCAGTTAACCGGGGCGCTCAAGGGCTACTCGGCCAACACCTCCGGCGGCTTCCTCGAACTCAACGGCCGCGAATACCTGATTCGCCATCTCGGCCGCACGTCGCGTCTGGATGACCTGAAGAATCTCGCCCTGGCCGCACGCCACGGTCAACCCGTTTTATTGCGCCAAATCGCCGACGTGACCTTCGCACCGGCCATCAAGCGGGGCGATGCCGGTTTCGAGGGCAAACCGGCGGTCATTCTCGGCATCCAGAAGCAACCGACGGCGGACACCATCCATCTGACCCGGAGCATTGAGGCCGCCGTCGAGGATCTGAAGAAATCGCTGCCGGCTGGTATGGAGGCGCCGAAGGTGACCTTCCGCCAGGCGAGTTTTATCGAGTCTTCAATCAGCACGCTGCAAGGCAAGCTGATCGGGGCATCAGTCTTCGTCGCCGTCATCCTGTTTTTCTTCTTGGGCACCTTGCGCCCGACGGTGATCGCCCTAACCGCGATCCCAGTGTCGATTTTCATGACGGCGCTGGTTTTTGACTATTACGGCTTGTCGATTAACACCATGACCCTTGGTGGCCTGGCCATCGCCATCGGTGGCCTGGTCGATGACGCGGTAGTCGGTGTCGAGAACGTGCTGCGACGGCTAAAGGAGGACCGGGCCAAACACCACGATCACCGGATACACCCGATTGAACTGGTGGCCCATGCGACGATGGAGGTGCGTTCAGCCATCCTCTACGCAACGATCATCATCGTGCTGGTTTTCCTGCCGCTCTTCGCGCTGCCCGGCATGGAAGGGCGCTTGTTCGTGCCGCTCGGCATCGCTTTCATCGTTTCGACGCTGGCTTCGCTGGTGGTGTCGGTGACGGTGACGCCGGTGCTCTCCTTCTACCTGTTGCCAAGCATGAAGTCGCTCGATCATGGCGACACGAAACTGCTGGCCTGGCTGAAGGCCGGCTACGGCCGCAGTTTGCAGACGGTGCTCAACCATCCCAAAGCGGCGTTGGCGGCCGGTGCCGTCGCTATTTTGGTGGCAGCAGTCGCGGTGCCCTTCTTCCCCAAGACTTTCCTGCCGCCCTTCAATGAGGGGACGCTGCTGATTGGCATGCGCCTCAACCCCGGCGTCACGCTGGCCGAGTCGTCGGCTCTGGCGCAACAGGCCGAGGTGCTGGTCAAGGCGGTGCCTGAAGTGGTGCACGTCGGGCGACGCAGCGGCCGGGCGGAACTGGATGAGCATGCTGAAGGTGTTCATGTCAGCGAACTGGATGTCGGTCTGAAACCGGCGTCCGAAATGACGCGCACAATGGATGAGATTTCGGCGGACATTCGCGCCCGCCTGATCAACCTGCCGGCGGCGATTGCCATCGGCCAGCCGATTTCGCACCGTATCGACCACATGCTGTCCGGCGTGCGTTCGCAGATCGCCATCAAGATTTTTGGCGACGACCTCGACACGCTACGCGGTCAGGCCGATGCGCTGCGCGGCAGGCTGGCCGGTATTCCCGGTATCGCCGATCTGGAAATCGAGAAGCAGGTGCTGGCGCCGCAGATCAAGGTCAGCGTCAATTATGCGACGGCCGCGCAATACGGCGTGCCGACGCCGCAGATTCTGGCGACGCTGCAAAGTCTGGTCGAAGGCGAAAAGGTAACCCAGGTCGTCGAGGGCGGCCGGCGCTTCGCGCTGGTCGTGCGCTTGCCCGAATCGTCCCGCTCGTTGCAAGGGCTGGGGCAGATATTGCTGGAGACGCCGGGCGGCCCGATTCCCTTGTCAAAAATCGCCACCATCGAGGATGGCGACGGGCCGAATCAGGTCAGCCGCGATGACGGCAAGCGGCGCATCGTGCTTTCAGCCAACGCGCAAGGGCGGGCGCTGTCCGAGATCGTCGAGGACATCCGCAAAGTCGTCGGCGAAAGCAAGCTGCCTGAAGGCTACTTCATCACCCTTGGCGGACAGTTTCAGGCCCAGGAAGAGGCTTCGCGGCTGGTTGGCCTGCTCTCCATCGTCTCGCTGGTCCTGATGTTCGTGGTGCTGTTCAGCCGCTACAAGTCGGTCACGCTGTCGGCACTGATCATGGCCAACATTCCGCTGGCCCTGGTCGGCGCGGTGCTCGGCTTGTGGATTTCCGGGCAACCGCTGTCGGTCGCCGCGCTGGTCGGCTTCATCACGCTGGCCGGCATTTCGGTACGCAACGGCATCCTCAAAGTCAGCCATTACATCAATCTGATGCGCATGGAAGGCGAGAACTTCGACCACAAGATGATCCTGCGCGGTTCGCTGGAACGCCTCGCGCCGGTCTTGATGACGGCGCTGGTCACCGCCTTCGCGCTGGCACCGTTGTTGTTTGAGGCAGAACGACCGGGCACGGAAATCCTGCATCCGGTGGCGGTGGTCATTTTCTCGGGCCTGATCAGTTCAACCCTGCTCGACACCTTCCTGACACCCGCCATGTTCTGGCTGTTTGGCCGCAAGGATGTGGAACGCCTGATGGCCGACCGCGATGCCGGTGCGCTTTGATTTTTTCTCAACGAAAGGAAAACCCATGAAACCGATTCATCTTCTCTCCGCTGTTTCCCTCTGCATCTCTGGCCTTGCCTTCGCCGCCGGTGGCCACGACCATGGGCATGAACACAAGCCGCTCCACGGTGGAGTCGTCAGCGAGGTCAAGGATATGGACTACGAACTGGTGGCAAAGCCGGATTTGATCCAGTTGCATTTGCGCGATCATGGCAAGCCGGTGGATGTCTCGAAGTCCAACGCCAAACTGACCATCCTCGTCGACTCCGATAAGCAGGAAGTCGAGTTGAAACCAGCGGGCCAGCAACTGGAAGCCGCAGGCAGTTTCAAACTTGCAAACAGCAAGATTGTGGCCTTGGTATCCGTCCCGGGCAAAGCACCGGCAACCGTTCGCTTCGTGTTGAAGTAGAAAGTGAGCGTGCTTCAGGAGGCTTAGAAAGCCAAAATGGCAACAAGCCGATGATTTTGGGTCGTGCTTCCCGAATGGCGGATTTTCGTTGTGTGGTCTCATTCAGTGAGGTTGAGCTATTGCCAGCCAACAAAAAGGAGTGCTGTTTATTGCGGTCGCTCAAGTGGGAGAGATAAATGACAGTGCAGGCCGATCTGCCGTCCATTGGGGCTGAGCGACAGTTATCTGGCACATTGCTGCCCGACATGGAGCGCAGGCCAACGGCAGCATTGGCCGAACTGCTGACAGATGACTGGTTCAGGTGAGTGGCGGGTTGGGGATTAGAAACCCGCCGTAACCCATGAAAAAATCATCAGACCATTGAGGAAACACAGAAGCCGCAGGTCTTGACTTGATCTGACACGGATATATCAACTACAGACCTCTACAATTTAATTCAGTCCTTCCGCAACATCATCTCTTGGTAAGGATTTCTCTTTTCGCCACAAAGAACATCGGCAACCGTATTTTCTGGAATGGCGTAATCGTTGATTTCATCTTGTCCGTCGTTTTCCTGGTAAATGGCTAATGGTCCAGTTTCTGGGATAAACCCCAGACGGTCTGCTTCTGTTTGGGTGGCGTATTCCTGTTCAAGGTTAGCTTGCTGATCAAGCGACTCGTCAATCGTCGATATTGCCGTCTCGTTGATAGCATTCACGCTTGCTGTTGATTGGCTTGAGTTATCCCAGTACTCATCCATATTGGGCAATTCGGGTGTGGTTGGCGATGTATCAATCCAATGTGCCGGTTTGCTTTCTGCTCTGGTCTTGTAGGCAAGAATCGGGGCGGTCAGAATGTAAGCGGGGTTCTGCTTGGCGAATAGCGCCAGATAGGTAATGGTCATGGTCGCTTCATTGGCTCCCAGTAAATTGAATTCGTTGGCTCCCATGACTTTTTCCTGGTGGTGCTGCTCGTCGGTAGATGTGGATTTCCCGCCGTCGCTATGGCTTACGCTGCGATGGAGCTTGGCTATCGTTTTTTCGCCCAGCAGGTCAGAAAATTTGTTGGCAGTGAAGCCGTCATTCACACCAAGAATGAAGATGCTGCCCGTATTTGATGTAATGAAATCAACGAACTCCTGCCCGCTAACTTTCACGATTTGGGCCAAATCCTGCATTGCCAAACTGATACTGATCCCCCTTGATCGGTATAAGGACAAGGCTGGCGCGGTGAAGGCTTCAATATTTCCGTAGGACTGAAATTCATCAATCAGAATATGGAATCTGCGTGTTCGGCTATCGGTCAGATCACCCAGAATCACCGTGTTGGCAAAGTAGAGTAGCCCCTTGATCAGCCCTTCAGTTAGGGTGGGGAAACTCTCGGATGGTTTGAGAATGAGCACCTTTCGCTTCGGATTTTCGTCCATGATCCAAGAGCGGATTGATAACCGTTTTGTGCCTTCAGCCAAGTCCCATTCACGGGCATGAAGAACTACGGCAGCGCAAAGATTTTTCCACCCATCCATAAATGCCGGTTTCATCAGCGAGGCTTTTTCATTGCCGTTAATGAATGGAAAAATCATCTCGTTCTGCTCGTCAATCGGCTGCTTGACGAAATGTGCAAAGTCTTTCCAGCACCAACCAGTTTTCACCTTGTTGAGATACAGGCAAACACCTTTGAAATAGGTCGCCTTCTTTTGGCGGATCGTTTCGTTGTGCGTGTCCAGTAGGTCGGTACTCATGTCCTTGACGATGTAATTCAGGTAAGCAGATGACTGCAAAGCCTTGGCGGTCGCCTGACGAATCGGAATTTTGGTGTCGTAGCAGTCGTAGATTCGGCCAAGCTGAATAATGTCAGCAGCGTAGGTGCCCAGATTGAACATGACGCTCGCTAGGGTTTCACCGGCAGAGTTCAAGACTTGTCGGGCTTCTGGGTAGTGCTCGCCAATAATGATGGCTAACTCTCCACCTGATTTGCCCAGCAAGTGAGCCAACATTCCATAATTCCACGCTCTTGGTGCCAAGACCTGCAATACCTTGGTTGCCCCTGTGCAAACAGAAACGGCTGCAAGTGACCAAATCGGATTTTTGTCTTCCACAGGAATCTTGCCTCGCCAGAAGGCATTCGCTACCAAAGGGTTTCGTAAGTCTTCAGCAATAGCCCAGCAAACCCCGCCTTCATCTTGAGGTGCAACCTTGTGGACGTGGGAGGCGTGGAAATATGCGTTGTAATCTCCCTTCGGGGTATCGGCGATCATCAGCTTGATTGCCTCGCCGTTGCGAATTCGTTGATAGACCTGAGCGATCTCAAAATAGATGAGCTGGGTCTTGCCCCGTCCAGTTCCACCAATATAGAGCGAGTGCGAACGACGAAGGCTTTCCGGTTTCTCAATGAAAGAGCCTGGTTTTAGGTGCTGGGAGGTGTAGTGCTGTGGCTTGGTCGGATCAAACCCCTTGTCGGAAGCGATAACCAAACCCGAACCCTTGCCGTTGCGGGACAGGAAATTGAATTCCCGCTTTAATGAGATGTAGGCAGCTTTGCCTTGCAGCAATTCCTTGCCCTTGATATGGCGGACACCCCCTACCGGTTTTAACGATTTCCAGAAAACCCAGCTACCACAGGCTACGCCGGCAAACATCGCCACCAGCCAACGATAGACAAGGTAATCGCCCAGGCCGGTCTGGTTCAGATGGTTTAGATAAGCGTGATAGTAATGAAAACCATCCCCCTGAAAGAGCTTGGAAATGAGTCCAGCAAGGAATTGCCAGAACGCTTGCACATGAAAAATTGGTGGTCGCTCGCTGGGCGGCACGGGAAAGAAGGGATAGTTAGGTAATCCCCCCGGAAATTAGCGGTGGTTACAAGTAGAATTTTCTCCAAAGCAGCCCGAGGAAGTTTTACATGAAGACATCACGCTTTTCAGACAGCCAGATCATTGCCGTGCTCAAGCAAGCAGAGGGCGGCAGCTCGGT
>RRZU011861885.1_pt1 | contig 14360 bp, 11 predicted proteins | sample 2165561 | NCBI WGS metagenome assembly RRZU01 (sample SAMN10456909, study PRJNA506462) | wastewater metagenome | isolation source: wastewater sludge | place: USA: Moscow, Idaho
ACCCACGCAAATCAAGTCCATCTGAAGGGCTCAGAAAACTTCATTGAAGTACGCCACACTGTTCCCCAAAGCACTGCGGGATATACAAACCTCTTGTATGGATATATTGATCCCAGTGGCCCGTATGCTGGTGCGAAATGGATGCTACCCAATGGAATCTACTACTCTTGCACATCAGCCACATTGAGCATCAAATACGTTACCCCAGGTGGACGGGGTAATACTGACTATGCAACGTATGAAGGATTGTCATCCATCACGATTGAAGGACAGTTCAGACCTCACTAAGTTGCATTCTCCTAGTTCTATGTTTGATGGATAACTAATATGCAAAGCGCCCTTACTTTAGTAAGGACCATGATTGTTTCTGTGAACCGTACGGGCGCTTTGCACCATTTCAAAAGGAGATATTGACAGTAGTGAAAAAGAAATATGTATTTTTCATGGCACTGTGTGCTCTGCTTACTCCCCTCTCAGGACACGCGGACAATATGAAAAGTATTCAGTATTTGCGTGAGCAGATACAACAAAAACGTTGGACCCAGAGCTATCAAACCCCATGGCGTGAGGTCAGCGTAGATGTTGCGCCCTATGTGCCGCAGGCGGAGGCTTTTCCCATCCTGAAACTGATACCTGACTATTCCGTTCCTGATGTATCTTCCTTAACCGGGGAATGGACAAGCAGAATACCACATGGTATCGCTTTTAATATCAGTTTAAATGACTACAACCGCGCAGAGATGGAAGCAAAAGGGAACACTCAAACGCTCCTGTACTATCCTCCGTTTAATTTCGGCAAGGCCTATGCTGAGCATAATGAGTTGACTATTGGTGAGGCTATCAGCTTTTTGAAAAATATCATGAACACTGTAGGCCATGGAGAATGGCGTTATGATATGCCTAAAGAATTGCAAGCCAATCTTACAACAAGCAAAAAGAACGGGGAGGTTCTGCTGCCAGAAGGTTATACATTTTTCTTGTTGCAAGAAATGGGCGGCATTCCCATCCTTGGCCATGTATTACACGGCGTGGATGATCCAGGGGACAAAGCACCTCGTATGCATATCGAAATGGTATATAAGGTGCGCGACTTCAAGGCGATCGATATTTGGGGGCAAATGGTTCGTCAAACCGATATGCTTGAGGATGACGTGCCATTATTGGACTTTTCCTTAATTCAGAAGAGCATAGAACAGCAGATCATGGCTGGTCATATCCGCAAAATATTCGATGTAGAGTTAGGCTATGCACTCTATAATGAACCCGGTGCTACCATGACATTTGGAAGCGCAGAATGGATGAAGACCGCAGTGTTCTACGGCCTGCCGGCGTGGGCAGTGCGGTGTCATTATGTAAACAGCCCCACCAAGGAACTAAGGGATTACTCAGGTCTGGATGTGCATGAGCGCTCTGTGATGGAGTACAAGACTCTTTTCATCAACGCGCAGACGGGAAAAGTGATCGACAGGCATGACAACCGGCGGGAGGCCTCCGACTATCCCGGCTTTATATCTTGGGATGAAGCGGGTGGGCGGCCATGAAAAAGGAACTGCGACGCGCCTTTACTTCCTCTATGTTCTTTCTATCTTCCTTTGTTTTCTTCTTAACCCTGCAAGGATATGCACTGCCTACGTTTATCAACAATCTGATTAGTGAACCATTGGAAATCAGAGAAAGCGCGCTGACACTTACTCTTGGGAGTATCTTTTTCGGTGGAGCGATCTTACTACAGCCCTTTTGCTCGCCTATGACTCACGCGATCAGCCAGGTGGATGACCTGCGCTCCGGCATTATGCGCTGGAGCGTGCTGCGCAGCTCTGTAGTCAACTATGTGGCACGCAAGGCTTTTGTTGCCTTTCTATCGGCATCCGCTGCTATCGGCGGGGCGTTTGCCATCCATTCCCTCCTGTGGAATGTTTTAGCCTTACCCTATGATCCTTTAGCCTATCCTAACCATGAAGTGTACTTTGCGGAAGAAACCTTGTTCTATGCTTGGTCACATATCGCATATGCTCTGCCAATCTATCTCCACATCACGCTGGGACTCGCTTTTTCAGCAGGCGTGTGGTCAATCACGGCCTTGGCTGCCGCAGTATGGATTCCCGACAAGTTGCTGGCTGTCACCATTCCCGCTTGTTTGTATCAGCTTTGGTCTGGCGGCCTCATCTATCATTTATTTGGCGTTCGTCTCATCAGCCCGAGTACACTATTCAATGATTGGCAAACTCCTGAAAGAGTGAGGCAGGCGCTGATCGCTTATGGGGTGCTGTTAGTCATCAGCCTCGCCGTATATTACGCCGGTGTCAAAAGGAGGGCCTGCTATGGCTAAGAAAATTCGCTCCCTTTTCGCATTATTGCGCGGGCAGATGACAGACTGGCTTTATTCGCCAAGGACAATCATGATGGGGCTGGTTATTTTGTCCCTCGGGTTTATCAATGCAAAAAGTTTTGAAAAAACGATTATTGACTATGCTCTTACGTCCCATTTCGGCGAAGCAATGTATACCTATCTATCAACCGGATTTGGTAACTTACTGATGATCAGTGTATATTTTCTCGTAATGGTATCTGAAATACCACGGCGTATCCCAGCTCAACTGACAATGTTGATCCGCACGAACCGTATGAAATGGCTGAGGTCGCAGATCTTATTTTGCTTCTTAATCGTCGTATTGATGATGGCTCTTCTCACTCTGCTCAGCATGGCTTTGACCCTGCCCTATGTGACGCCCGGAAGCGGTTGGAGCATGCGCAGCAGCAATTTGGAATTGAATTATATTCCGGAATATGTACCAGACTATATACGTATCATCATGCCCTTTCAAGCTAACGCTCTTGCAGCATCTATCCTGTTCGCGTTCTGGTTTACTATGGTGTTGGTGATTCTGCTGTTTTCATTAGCTGGTAAACCGAATGTTGGGCTGATTATCTATGTGACCATCCTCATGGCGGCCGTCACACTCATGTGGGAGTATTTGCCAAATTGGTTTCGAACCATCATTCCCACCAATTATGCGACGCTGAGCAATATAGGGGCAGCGTTTCCCAACCGCGAGTTGAAATCGGTGCCGATTGTCCTGCTCTCATATGCCGTTGCCGATGTTCTGCTGATCGGCGGGATGGTCATCATCGTCAAAAACATGGACTTGCACTTCATCAAGAAAGGATAAGCATCATATGATCGTCATAGAGAAGCTGACAAAGCGTTATGGAGACTCAACCATATTTGAGGATATTGACTTATCATTTCCCTCCGGCGCCATCATCGGCCTGGTCGGTGAAAACGGCTGCGGCAAGACCACGCTGATGCGCTGTATCTGCGGCTTTACAAAGCCCAGCGAAGGGCGTGTGACGGTGCTTGGCAAGGTGATCGGCAAGGACATGGACTTTGCGCCGTCCACAGGCATCATCATCGAGAACTCCGGCTTTTTGAACCACTACAGCGCCCGGCAAAACCTTGCCCTGCTGGCGGATATCAGCGGCAAAGCCGATAAGCAGCGTATCGACGAGGTGATCCGCCTGGTCGGCCTGGATCCGGACAGCAAAAAGCATGTAGGGAAATATTCCCTTGGCATGACCCAGCGCCTGGCCATCGCCCAGGCCATCATGGAAGACCCGGATATCCTGATACTGGATGAGCCTTTCAATGGCCTGGACAAGCAGGGGCAGGCGGATATACATGAGCTGCTGCAGAGCCTGAAGGCGCAGGGAAAAACCATCCTGCTGGCTAGTCACAGCGCGGGGGATATTTCGCGCGCATGTGACATGATATTCGAGTTTCTTCACGGAAAGATAACGAGAGTTGTGCAATAAATAAGGACACATTACCTTTTCAAGAATGAAAATTACCGCGATCATAGTTCTTATCCAATGTTCTCCCTTTACTGCAACCTTTTGGCATTATAGTCACCTATATATAGTGAAGGGATATATGAGGAGGGTAAAGCATGATGAAAATCGGAAAATTGAAAATCATTGCATCGATTCTTCTCTCGTTTTTTGCTGCAAATGCTTTGGTTTTTTCTTCCATCGCAACCTCCAATACTATATACTCTTTACATAAAGTGTGGGCCAATGAAAACATCAAAATTACATTTGACGGCACAGTCAATTCGATTGCCGTTGGAGATGCTATTGCATATGAAGTTGAGTTCAATATTCCTATCTTTGATACAGTAAAATCAATCGGTTTTGCTGATAGCTTCTCAGCTAATAGCATGGGACAGACTCCAAACGAACACATAACCGAAGCTACTTCAGAATCGGGTGAAGCGCTTTCGTTTTCGTACGGTGATGTTGAGTACGCAAGCAGTCGTTTTGCAGAAACTTATGCTCCTTTGTTTAGCATGGCTGTTGATAGAAGCGATTTAGGTAGTAGCATCCCTAATCTTGATGGCTTCACGTTTTCATCCGCGTATCAGGAATTTATTGATGTATCCAAAGCAATAGGGATAAGTTATATGTCTCCTACTCACGTATGTTGGTTAACCCAAAACGACCTCCAGGGAATTGATTATGATTTGCATCCATCCACTTCAGCTAGTCAGGCACAGCCATTCTACGGTATATTTGCTCCAGTTGCTTTTATGAATATTCCCGTTATCCACACATCCTACACCACAATAAACAATACCATTATCATCGGCACACAGGGTCAAGCGATTATTTCCAGTGATGGTATCGAATTCTTTTATTCAGGCAGGGGAATGGCTGCGGCAATGAAACCAATAAACGAACAGGATAGCTGCATGTCATTTGATAGATCCATGCAGTTTTTAATTTCATCCTTCGATGATCTACTTCTATCTGAACCAATTGAATTATTTTTTGATAATGCGCAAGTATACTACGTTCCTGTTCCGCTTGACACAGTAAAAAAGCGGTTCACATACATCCCATATTGGTTCTTTCATCATGAAAGTGGCGTTTTTGCGTTCAACGCCATTACAGGTGAACGGCTAATATAGTGAAATTTGACCAGAAAGGGGAGTTAATTGCTATCACTTATATCACAATATGAGCGCACACAAAGGAGGAAGCCTCAATGAAAAAGCTGTTACAGATCTCAATGATCGCTATGTTGCTCATGGTTATTTTCACCTCACAAGCTTTTGCATATCAAGATTGGGTCTATTTTGAAGCCAGCTTAACACCTGGAAATGCAGGCCTTTCTGGTTGGGCTACAAAAGCAACAGCTACCGGCTCAGTTGCCAAAATAGGTATTTCTACACTGGAGGGGCAATGGATTTATCGGGTCAGGAAGTCTGATGGTGACTTCGCAACACTACAGCTCCGTCTGCCGACATCAATTGGAGTTTACGATAAAGAATACGAAAAGGATGGTAGTGGAAATTCACTTGGAAGAAATGGTTATAACTATCGATTGAACATCGCCAGATACTCATCAGACACAGGTGGAGTGAAAACAACAGACGGCTGGTTCCAGCCATAAGATTCGTCATTCTCAAAAATTGAATGACCGTATAGTACATGGCGTGGAGTTGACGCCACAAGCTCCACGCCATAGTAAAAGAAAGGTAAATTGATGAAACGCTTATTCATAGCTTTATGCCTGGTTTGCATTATTTATCCCGGAGCAAGCATATATGCGGATTCCAACCGCCTTGTTGATACATGGCATTTGGGTGGAGTCGAAATTAAGGTGGACGCTGTTGTTGATGATGTTTCGAGCAACGAAGCTCAGATTATTAAGGCGAAGCCTTGGTGTTGGAATCCCACAGAGGAGGCTATCAGCTTTTTTAGTGGAGATACAAATAAAAAAAATCATACCGATTTAACTGTTAAGGATTGCTCGGACAGTTTGTTTTGGTATGATAGCAACCTTTACATTTCAGCCGGTAATGACATATATATGTCTTATGGAAGCCTAAGAACAAGCAATAGCAATAGCAATATTGATCCGCAGTACTGGCTTGATCACAGTATTGATGGCTTGCACTTACAAGACGCAATTCAGCAATCTCAGACATTTATAATGATGTTAGGGTTACAAGAATCAGATCCTTTCCATATTGATGTTCTGACCACTGACTTTTATAAAATGCAAGTCGAACAGATGAAGTCGATAGGCTTTTTGCCTAAAACAGGATATGACTCTATCCTGGCCATGAATCCTGCATACCTCATCTTCTTCCATGTATACTACAATGACGTTCCCATTTACCCGAACCAAATTAATGATACAAATGAGCTTTCTATAACAGGAGGATTTATTTGCTTTGCAGTAACCAAAGATGGGCTGGAGGTTATCAGGATCTTTGGCTGTCCTGCCTTCCCCGGAGAAATTATCCAAACAAGCCCAAAAATAGACATTGATGGCGCAGTTGAATCATTTAATGAAGCTCTTGAATCTATATTGTTCTCATCAGATGAATCAATATTTGTTTACAAAATTACCTACAATTATATTCCTGTTTTCAGCTACAAAAACGCAAGCACTGCTGAACTGATCCCTGCATGGACTTTTAGCTATAAGCTTCTACAGATGGACGCGGAGGAAACGATAGATGAAGCCATGCACTTCAATGCTATAACAGGTGAGCAAATATTGTATTGATAGGATATAAACTACTCTGAGGAAGTGCTATGATAAAAGTAATTAACCAGGATCTAAAGCGCGCTATCATCAATCATCGCTTTGTTTGGGCTGTCATCGGGGCAGCTGCCTTATATTTTATAAGCGCGTATGACTTAGGGCTTTCTCAAGCTATACTATGGGGAAATAAGCACCACTTGCTTGACTACCTTGGTGACGCTCAGACCGTTGCCCTCATGGATATTCTTCCCTTTGCGGCTGTGATTCCTTTCGGAGCAGGTTTCGCTGAGGATTGGGAGTTTCATGCTTTTCATTACCTGATTTCGCGTATAAGCAGCAAACGCTACAGATTGAGCAAGATTATTGCCGGTACTGTCGCGGGAGGACTAATAACAAGTTTATCTATGATAATCTTCTTGTTAGCAGCCCTTCCTTTTGCCGAACTGAATCCTGCGGCTGTTTCTACTTACTTTCAGTATATGAACGACATCGTTAAGCAAGGAAGATGGGTACTATATTTCTCTTTCCATGTTGCCTTGACGTTCATCTTTGGCGCTTTATGGGCATCCGCATCTATGCTCATGTCTACAGTAACAGCCAACCGCTCAATGATTTACGCTGTACCAATACTATTAAATTCGGTGCTGAATCGTATTGTCGGTATACTGTCAATTCCGGGTCTCTATGCCGTTTCATTTGGTATGGTAGATGCGCAAACCCCTCTTGGCGCCTTTCTGTTATGTTCGTTGATCCTGGCAATCCCCACCTTGATCTTCGCCATTTCATTCGTACTGCTTTCAAAGAGGAGGCTAAAAGATGCTTAGTCTGAGGCGCAGCTTTCGAGTGTGTAAAGGTCTTCTGCATTATCTTTTCCTATCCCCCGCGCCATATCTCGTCGCGCTTTTCCTTGCTCTGTTCATGTGGGACAGGACATTTACGCTGGGAGAAGCGGCACGTCAGTACAGGCTGAGTATACATGCAGGCGGTCTGTACGCTGTGCTTGTTAATAACAGCCTCGCACTGATTACGATGAGCTTTGGTTTAGTTTTTCTGCTTTCTGACGCGCCTTATCTGCATGAAAATGCCATATTCGAGTGGGCGCGTTCTGACAGGAAAAGTTGGGCAGCAGGGCGTATTCTTTATATCGCCGTTGTAGTTTTGCTCTACATGCTTTTCATACAGTTGTTAATATGCGTGCTGACTTGGACTTTGAACTTCGGCCCTAAATGGGACAAAGTGCTCAAAACCATGAGCACGGGACGGTCAGTAAACGGTATATCCATATATGTACCCGGCTTATTGATTGCAAAGTATAACCCTCTCCAAGCTATGGGGTGGACCTATCTTTTGCTATATCTCGCCTGGCTGGCGTTGGGGCTCATGTTATTTACCTTTTCATCCGGTATACGGAGGCTGTTAGCACTTTCTATCGTGAGCGTCATTGTCTTTCTTGATTATTTTATTGAGACTATGATGCCTTACAGAATGTACTTTTTCTCCCCTTTATCCTGGGCCAAGCTATCTATTATTGGTGATGATATGAACCCTTATTTCCCGCAAATCAGCTACGTGCTGAGGGCTCTTCCTCTCCTGTGTTTATTTTTCATTATATCGAGCACGTGGATCGGGATACGAAAAAAGCGTATGCTGGACAATTTGTACCAACTATAGGAGGAAAGAATGAACGACATCTTGATCGATATCATAAATGTAAGCAAATCATTCAGGAACAATAAAGTGCTTGATAATGTCAGCCTCCAACTGAGAAAAGGAATACTCTACGGACTCGTCGGCGATAATGGTTCAGGCAAGTCAGTGTTAATGCGCTTAATCTGCGGTTTTTCAGACGCTGATACAGGTGAAATCCTTGTGCTTGGGCAAAAAGCTTCGACACGGCAAGATCATCATGGAGAGATTGGAATCATCATTGAGACGCCTGCTTTTATTCCCCGATACAGCGCGCGCGGCAACTTGGCAATATTAGCAGGGCTTCAAGGAAAGATCGGTAAGCAAGATATTGATGAAATATTGAAAAAAGTCGGGCTTGCAAATACAGGCTCAAAGCCGGTAAGCAAATTCAGCTTGGGAATGCGTCAGCGGCTTGCCATTGCGCAAGCAATTATGGAGAATCCGCCTATTTTGCTGTTGGATGAACCCTTCAACGGCTTGGATCGGCATGGGATGAAGGACATAAGTCAAATACTCAAGCAGCTGAGAGATCAAGGTACATGTATTCTTTTAACCAGCCATTACAGCCAGGACATAGGCACACTGTGCAGTGAAGTATATATGCTTGAAAATGGCCGTCTGAGTTTATGGAACGATAAAAGTTATGAAGGTGCATAAAATGAAAAAACACTTTATACGCGTCCTCATCATTGTACTTCTAATATTAACAGAGACATCAATGGCGCGAACAGAAAACAGCCCAAATTTGAATCTCCTATCCGCTCAATTATCAAGCGGTCAGCTGCGCGCGACTTCTGCCGTTGTGTGGAAGGAAAGACTATATATCAAAACGAACCGCGGAGTATTTTCATGGCAGCAAGGACAAACAGAGGCGGAATTGGTGACTGAACTTGATCACGGGTGGTTAGGGCAGAAGGAAAACCCTGACTACTTTGATACCCTGTTGACAGATGATAAAGCGATATACGCACTAAACAGAAACACCGGTGTATTATGGCCTATCGTATTGGAAGAAAACAGCCTTGTCTTCGGAGATAAAATCCAGCTTGATTGGCGGCATTTTATTCAAGAAGGGGGGACAGAAACTTATGTCTTCCCGCCGGAAGATGTCATTCTATCTGACGGGAAACTCTACATCCTGGCGCCCAATGAATTTGAGGGCAATTTCCACCTGGCGAGTATTGATATAATCAAGGGCGATTTTGCCTTATATGATGATTACACCGGATCTAACATACGTTCATTTGCGTTATATCATAACTCAGAGCTGCTATTAACTTCCAGTGAGGAACGCAAGAATCAGCAGGGACAAACTGAAACTGTATCTCTGCTGAACAGTTTCAATCCGCAAACACACGAATATAAACAGTTAGGTACGCTCGATTACATCCCTCATCTTGGTTCCGTTTCAATCGCATACAATCATGCCAATGATAGTATCTATTATGCCGGACAAAGCGCTTTGTACCGTTTCGTTAGCTCAGGGGAAGATATTGCTTGCGCAACTCTTTCAGCCAATGACATAATGAAATTAACTATATTAAATGACGGACAAATTTGCGGCATCAGTTCCTCCGGTGTACTCATCCGCTCAGACAATCCGAATGGGCTTAACAACATGACCACACTTCGGATCGCCGGGCGAATTGATAATCAACTCATGCAGCTTGTTCAGGCACAGCTTCCTGATATTAAAATTGAACAAGTGGATGACCTCAATACGAACGAGCAGCTGGTAGAATCCATGCTGACCGGAAGCCCGGCAGTTGATATCTATGTGCTGGATAGCGATCAGCACGCAATAGAGAGTATGAGTGGAAAGGGCTATTTGCTGCCTTTGCCCAAAGATAGCAGGGCAAATTTGCTGACAACCTCAAGCCTTGAGATGATACAAAGTGTTCTTACGCACAACGGCTTAGCATACGGGCTCCCTATCGGATTCGATTTTAATGTTGCTCAGCATTACAGATCATTGCTTAACGAAACAGGGTTGTCATCGCCCAGAGACTTCACCTCATACTGCGGAACACTTGCCGAATGGTCTAATGGAACATTTGATGATTTCCCGGAATATCGTCTGACTTCTAACCTAAAGGAAAAAAACGAAGCCTATCGCCTCGCCCTCCGTTTATATCGTGACCATCTTCGTCAAACCGGTGATGATTTGAAGTTTGACACTGAGCTATTCCGATCTATCATGGAAATGATATCCCAACTTGACTTGGATGTATTAGATGACCTGCCTAATCCTGAAGACATGTTTGATGATATCCTGGGTATCAGAGAGATGATTTCAAATAGTGTCAGTTATTCCCCATCAATGGAACATGATGGCGCTTCTCTATCCGCACCATTTGACATGGTCATGTACTCTCTGCAGCCGGATAGTATTCCGCTGGGCAGAGGCAATTTGAAAGCAGTTGCTGTATCAAGCCGCAGCGCTTTACAAGATGAAGCAATGCTCTTCCTGGAAGCATGTGCTCAGCACTTGCCAACTACGACTATCGCTTTGGTGTCTGCCAACTGGACAGAAGCAGTGGAGAATCCTCTGTACGAAAGTGAAGTTGACCGCTACCGTTATCTGATCTCGGATGTACAAGGCATGATCGACTCCGCTCTCCGGCAAGGCGCAAAATCAGTTCCAAGCTACGAAGCGGACCTCGCTCAGTTCCAAGCAATACTTACTGAGGCAGAATCCACACTCCGTTACCTCTTGACTGAGGAAGAAGTAAAAATGATGAAGGACAGGCTATCACATGTTTATATTCCGAGCGAGATACAGCGCTTAGAGGATCGAAGCGGAATTGATGATCTGTTTATTCAGTTCATTGAGGGCGCGCTTCCGCTTGAGCAGTTTATTCAATCTGCTGATAGCCGCCTGAGGTTAATCAGGTTGGAGAATGAATGATAAAAATGAAATTTTCATTTCCTGATACTGAACTGCAACCATTTGGTATTGAGGTCACCTATACACAGTAAGGAACCTTATTTCTGTTCCCCGTTACACAGCAACCTCCCCTGACACAATTCAGTCAGTTTATCGCTTCCAATGAAAAGATAAGGAGAATCGCCATGAATCAGAATCATAAGGAGCTTGACCTTCAGGAGCGCAGAAGCATAGAACCTACACCGGTCAGCAAGGATGACCTGATCAGCATGCCCGCGCAGGAAGATATGGATAAGCGCACCGAAACCTCAAAAGTCTTTTCACTTGGTGAGAACCGCTTTCAGGCGGTTCTTTTTGCGGAGCCTGTTCATTACCTCGATCCCGATACCGGCAGATATGAAGCAATTGATAACCGTCTGGATGATATCTCAGATGAAAAGGGCAGTCATGTGCTGCGCAACCGCAAAAACCCTCATCTGAAGGTCTCCATGGCCGCCGCGGATCAGGATGAATTGGTGGTCATAGAGGATGAGTCCGGCCACCGCATCAGCTGGGCATTTCTGGGCGCTGAAGCTGTTTCCCCTGCATCCCTGCGGGATGAGAAGGCACAGAAGGCAGCTCAGCTTGACCGCATTGAACAGGCCCTGATCGGCACCCACGCCGGCGCTCTGTACAGAGGCATCTTCCCCGGCGCGGATCTGAAATGCTCTATTCAAGGGCATATGTTCAAGGATGAGCTGATCTTCTCTTCCCCCGAATCCGTGAAAACAATCCGCCTGCAGCTGCGCGCGCCCGGCTTGAAGCCTTCCAAGGATGAGCAAGGCAGCATCCTCATCGCAGATGAAAATGGGGAGATAGTCTACACACTCCCGATGCCCTTTATGAAAGATGCTCAGGAAGAATCAATCTTCGGCTCTGTAGAAGTCAGCCTGGAACAGGGCAAACAGCCCGATGCCTGGCAGATCACATACATGCCCGATAAGACCTGGCTTGACAGGGCGAAGTATCCGGTTATCCTTGACCCTGTCGTCTTCACCAAAAAGCATTCCACTGCGATTGAAGATAATTACATTACCTCTGCCCAGCCCAACACTGTTCAGCCCTATGCGGGCGCTGCCATGAAGGTGACCTATAACAGCGGATCATGGGGTACCAGCAAATCCTTTATCAAATTCCTCAACGCTGATCTCCCGCCCATCGACTCCTCCTACTATGTCACGAAGGCATATATGTTTGTGCAGACGCGCTCAGCGCCTACCAGCCCCGCGTCCGTCTACCTGAAGGAAGTGATGGGCCCCTGGAACTCCACCACCATCACCTATAACAACGCGCCCGCGCTGAATGCTTTCAGCCTGGACTACACATACATGAACGCCGCCAACACCTGGTACAGCTATGATATCTCCAACCTCGTCAGAAAGTGGTATGCCGGCACCAACCACGGCTTTGCCCTTGAGGCCAACACCGGCACCTTCATGGAGCTGAGCACCAGCGACGACTCCTACAACAAGCCCTATGTGATGATCAGCTATGTCAGCCTGGCCGGGTTGGAAAGCTTTCTGGCCTATGAGAGCCAATCCGTCGGCCTGGCGGGTACCGGGCATGTCAGCCTGTATAACGGCAACCTGATTTTTGAGCACCAAGATACCGTATGCAACGGCAATATCCTCCCCGTATCTGTCAGCCATTTCTATAACAGCTGCTACCGGAATGACGATGCCTTCGGCGTCGGCAAGGGCTGGAAAACCAACTATCATCAATGCCTGCACAGGGAGACGCTGCCTGACGGTACCGGAAATGTACTCTACTATGTCTACACGGACGGTGACGGCACCCGCCATTACTTCAAGCAGACAGGCGGTGTTTGGAAGGATCAGAGCGGCCTGGAGCTGACGCTGACAATATCCGGCAGCCTGGTCACGATCCAGGACAAGGGCGACAATACCATGACCTTCGATCTGCCCACCGTGGAGTTCAATGGCAACTACGCGAACGTCAAGATGGTCAAGACCTTTTCCGACCCTCACGGAAATTACATTGCCGTCACCGCGGATACAGCCCGAAGGATTACTAATATCAAAGACGGCGTGGGGAGAAATACCGGCTTATCAAATATTTCATCTCGCCTTTCAACCATCTATCCTCCCGGCTATGGTGAATCAGGCTTCTGCGGCTTTGAGTACGATACACTCGGCCAGATGACCAAGATCTGGCAGCTGGATGGTGAGCCGGGAACACTTGAGACTACGTATACATATAATAGCTACGGCTTGCTTGAGACTGCAACTAACTATGATGGGTTAAAGATCACTTACGAGTACTACCTTACCCGGGAACCATATCGGGTAAAAAAGATGACCGTATCCAATGGGTCAACACTGGGCAACAGCAGACTCTATGAGTATGGGAACAACTTGACTGTCATCACGGATCTGACTGTTCCTAACGGCAAAAAGCTTTATTATCATTTCAATGATTACGGAAATGTTGTGTCCGTCAACGACCAGCTTGGCTACGCCGCCTTCACCAAGTTCAGTCCCACCCAACCCGTGAACCACCCGGAGGTGGTTTCCAGCATGCAACGTGCTGTGTGCAATTTGCTGAAGAACCACGGCTTTGAAAACACATCTGATTGGAACCTCAGCCCCACCATGTCTTACGCGACAGACTCAAAGTATATGGGCAACCGCTCGTTAAAGGTGACAACACAAGGCGTAACCGGCATGCATACAGCAGCTCAAAGTGTACTGATCGAGCGTGGAAAGACCTATACCTTCTCCTTCTATGCAAGAAAGTCCGGGGATATTGATGTCTGGGCATACTATGCTTATACCAACTCAGTTGGCCAGATTCAATATGTCCACGCGCCGTCCATGAAGCCTCAGTTGACCGATACATTTGGCAGGCTGACATATACATTTACTGTGCCTGCAAATGCGGCAAACTCATATATTACCGTTGCGATTTGCGCCGGGGCCGATAATGGCGTCTACGCCACTGCATGGTTTGACTGCGCCCAGCTGGAAGAATCCGCTGTAGCTAATCGCTACAATATCCTTGAAAACGGTGATTTCACATTCAACAGCGGCGCTCAGCCCATCAGCTGGCAGAAGAACTCCGGCAACACCGCGCAAGATATCGTGTATACCACCTTTGACGGCGTCAAGCCCGCCGGGCTGTCCGCCAATACAATGCGCATCTATGGGGAGGGCCGCACCAAGTACGCGG
>RRZU012168818.1_pt1 | contig 14356 bp, 9 predicted proteins | sample 2165561 | NCBI WGS metagenome assembly RRZU01 (sample SAMN10456909, study PRJNA506462) | wastewater metagenome | isolation source: wastewater sludge | place: USA: Moscow, Idaho
AAGCGGGTGCCGCCGCCGGTGCGGGCGGCGCTGGCCGAGGATTACCAGCAGTTGCAGCTCTTGCTGGAAAAGATCGAGCACGGCCATATCCACATCGCCGTGTTCGGGCGGGTCAGCGTCGGCAAGTCTGCGTTGCTGAACGCCTTGCTGGGCGAGACGCGCTTTTCGACCAGCCCCCTGCACGGCGAAACGACTCGCGCCGCTCACGCCCGCTGGCAGGAATACGATGCCGGCGGCGTGTTCCTGATCGACACGCCCGGCATCAACGAGGTGGCCGGCGAGGAGCGGGAACAGCTCGCCCACGACGTGGCCAGCCGCTGCGATCTGGTGCTGTTCGTGGTGGACGGCGACATCACCGACACCGAACTCAAGGCGCTGCGCCAGGTGAAGGGCGCGGCGCAACGGCTGGTGCTGGTTCTGAACAAGATCGACCGTTACACCCAGACCGACCGCGAGTTGCTGCTGGAGACCTTGCGCCAGCGCACCGAGGGCCTGATCCATTCGCGGGATATTCTCACCGCCGCCGCGCAGCCGGCCGAGCGCATCGTGATTCTGGTGGATGCCGACGGTAACGAAACCGAAACTTGCCGCCGGCCGGCCCTGGACGTGACCGCATTGCGCGAGCGGATCTGGGACATTTTGAAAGCCGAGGGCAAGACCATGGCGGCGCTCAACGCCGGCTTGTTCGCCGGGCGCTTTTCCGACCGCCTGAGCCGCGAGATCGTCGCCATCCGCCGCGATCTGGCCGAAACGGTGGTCCGCAACTACTGTCTGGCCAAGGGGGTCGCGGTGGCGCTGAACCCGATCCCCATCGCCGACATTCTGGCGGCGATCGCCACCGACGCGGCGATGATGGTTCATCTCAGCCGGGTTTACGGGCTGCCGATCAGCCGCGGCGAGGCCGGTTCGCTGCTCAAGACCATCTTCACCCAACTGGTGTTTCTGATGGGCACGGTGTGGACCATGAACCTGGTGGCGGCGGCGCTCAAGGGGGTGAGTTTGGGACTTTCGACGGTGGTGACCGCCGGGGCGCAAGGCGCGGTGGCGTGGTACGGCACCTACGTGGTCGGCAAAGCCGCCGAGCAGTATTTCGCCCAAGGCAAGTCCTGGGGCGAGGGCGGGCCGAAACGGGTGGTGCAGAACATTCTCGACAGCCTCGACCGGGAATCGCTGTTGGCGCAGGCCCGCGACGACATCTTGGCCCGGCTGAAACCGCTGTTGTGATCCGATGAGCTTTTCTTTTCTGATCGGGTTCCTGGCGGTATCGGGCATCGGCCTGTGGTTCTGGCGCGACAGCCTCGGCGCTCGCGAGCAAGCCCGCGCCGCCAGTTCCCGCGCTTGCCGGCAGAGCAACGTGCAGTTGCTGGACGATACCGTGGCGCTGGAGCGGTTGTGGTGGCGGCGCGACCGGGATGGTCGGCTGAAGCTGGAGCGGCTGTACGTGTTCGAGTTCACCGACACCGGCTTGATCCGTCGCGTGGGTAGCGTGTTGCTGGTCGGCTGGCGGGTGGAGGTGCTGCAGATGGAAGGCGGCGATTTGCTGGTGCCGTGAGGGTCACAGCACCGCTGTCCGTTTGGCCGGATGCGGTATCCGCTCGAACAATCCGTCCAACCGATCCGCGATCGCTTCCTTGATCGCGGCGATTCGATCCAGCAGAGCGACGACGTTCGCCCGCTCGGCTTGCGAGAGGCGCCACGCCTGCTCGGCGTCGCGCGGCGTCGCGGGAATTGGTAGACCCGCCTGTTCCGCCGCGTCGAGCGCGTACAGGTCGCTCTGCCGCAGTTGTCCCGCCAACCAATCCAACGCCTCTTCCGATACCGTGTCGTCCGCTTCGATGGCGACGGCGCGGCCGGCCATGATGCGGCGGTCCTGCCGCGCGAGTCTGGCCAGCTTGGCGGCCGGGGTGACGATCCGCAGGTTCCAGCGGACTTTCGCCCGGCCCAGCGCCAAGGTCGCGACGCTGGCGGGGATGTTGAAGGTCGGCTCGATCCCGTTGTCGTCGATTTTCCAGCCGCCCCGCCGATAGGGCAGCAGCGCCCGTCGACAATCGGTTGCTTCCTCGGCCAAGCGGGCGATTTCGTCCGCGACGGCCCTGGGTGGCAAAGGAACCAAAATCTCCCTCAAATCATTCGGCTGCAATCGCGCGGCAATCGCGCTTCTGGATACGCCCGCCAGCAGCTCGCGCATCTGCGAGGAGTTCAGAAAACCGAGCAGATACCAGGGATTGACGGTCGCGGACAACATTTCGAGGGCTGCTCGGTTGCGGTTCTCGACATCGCCGTTGATGCTGCGGTTACTGACCTTGTTCAGAGCGTGCCAGGGCATCAGGATAAAGACCGAGTGATTGCACTTCAGGAAACCCAGTGCATCCCATCGACCATTGTCGTAAGCAAAGCCGCCGAATTCGGCCACCATCAGCTTCGGGCGGTCGTAGAGTTCCGGGAAGGTGGGGCGGCTGATCTGAGCGGGAACCCGAGTTTCGGGTCCGTATTCCAGATAGGCCAGTTCGATGAGGCCATAGTCCGTAATGTCCTTGCTGCCGACATAGGGCGCACAGTGCACTTGATCTGACGTCGCGCCAACCAGATCGTCGAGACCGAATGAACCTTGGCTCCGCTTTTCATTCGCGTGAAGCACCATTCCTTTGCTCAAATAACATAAATCCACTAAGCGTGCGTATTTGACGCCCTTTTTTAGTTTCAGGGTCGGCAAAGTCTGCCGGAATACGTCGTCCCCATAAGACGGCGGAAGCGTTTGACATTCCACGCGATTGCCCGTCGCGGGAGCGTGCGCGTGCCAGTAGCGGACGGTCTCTTGGCTGAAAGCCTTGTCGCCTTTTGCGGCCAGGATGATGGTGTTTTCCACCACGGCATCGGCAAACAGCCGCACGTCGGGAAAGAAATGAATTTCCCGCAGCCGAGCGGTGGCGAGCAATTGCCGGCGCAGCGCGCTCGCATACGGCACCTTCTCGATGGCGCTGCTGGTGATCAGGCACAACGCGCCGCCGTCTTTCAAAATGGCGGCGCTCTGGGCCACGAACGGCACGAACAAATCCCATTTCAGCGTCATCGCATCTCGCACCGGCGCGAGCGGATGCTCTCGCTTCACTCGGGCGCGGTACTCGCGCAGCCATTCGTCGTTCTCGTCGGCCCGCACGTAAGGCGGATTGCCCACCACGAAATCGAATCCGCCGGCCCAGCCGCCCTTGGCGGTTTTGATCTGGTCTTCGACGGGCAATTCGTCGGGAGGCAGCAGCAAGCCTTCCGCCAGACAGGCGGTGGTGACCGGCGCGAAGGAGAGACTGTCGGCGTTGTAGACGTGAAATCGCTCCAGTCGGATCGGGGTATGGGTCTGCAAGACCACCGCACCCACCAGATCCAACACCTGGATGAGCAGGTTGATTTCGGTCAGCGCGCAGGCGAAGGGATTGAGATCGATGCCGTGCAAGGCTTCCTGCACGTCGCGCAGGACGTGTTCCGCCTGTTCGGGAGGAATGTCCGGCATTCCCTGCCGTTGCCAGTAATCCCGGTGCGCCGCTACCAAGCGCCGGGCCGCCGCCACCAGAAAAGTGCCCGAGCCGCACGACAGATCGACCAGTTTTTTGCCCAGGATGTCGCCGCCGACATAACCGGCCCGATCCAGCATGAACTCGACCACCGGCGGCGGCGTGAAGTACATGCCGCTCTCGTGCCTGTGCCGCTCCTCGACGTATTGGTTGTAAACCGTGCCGATGATGTCGCGGTCGATGTCCCGCAGGTCGAATCCCGCCAGCCGGTGCAGCACGCGCACCACGGCGGATCGGTCGGGGCGGTACCAGTCGAAAATGCTTTTTTCCTGATAGAAATGCGCGTAGATGCGCTGGGCCGAGGCGTAGGCCAGGTCGAGCAGATAATCCGTGCCGGTGCCATGGCCGGGGTCCAGCGCCAGATATTGCGGCTCCGCCAGCCGGAACCACAACGTCAGCCCGCCGTCGGTCAACACGCGGGGCAACAGGTTTTTGTCCTCCATGATCCGCACCAGCAGCATCCGCACCACGACCAGATAGGCGGTTTGGGCGACGAATTCCCGGCGCAGCCGATCCGGGTCGCTCGACTGAAAAACCAGCGAAGCGGTTTTGCCGCGCCAACTCTGAAAACAGTCCATGACCCGCGCAGCGGTTTGATATTGCCGTTGCCGGTTGCCCGGATTGGTCCCCAGCGCCGCAAATTCGCTGTAAGCTTTCTCGGATGCCGCCAGTTGCGTCGCGGCATCGTCCTCGAATTCGGCGATCAGGTTTTCGATCGTCTCGATCAGGGCTTGGGGATGCTCGTTAGCTGGCAGCGGGAGAGTTTGATCGCCTCGCGATCTCCGGGTGCCGTCATCGGTTTGGCGTGGTGTCTCGTCGGATGGGCGGGGGTGATTGCCGGTCAACGCTCGGACACCGCGAAATCGGGCTGGCCGTCGGCGGCGCTTTGGTTGTACCGCAATCCCTCCGAAGAAAAATCGGGCGAGGCCAGATCGCCGAGCAACGACTCAAGAAAATGGTTGAAGGTTGGCATGGCTCATTTATTCGGATGGAATTCGCGACGGTAGCGGATGTGTCGAGTATGCGCGGGTATCTGTTTTGCAAAATGGCCGGAACCGTTTGTATCGGCGTCGCATTGTGGTTCGGTTATCTGATGTTTGATAGCGGTTTGCAGGCCAGCCGGTGGAAACGGAGCGGCGATCAGCAACACGTCTCGATCTATAGAGCCAAATCCTTTTACTGCACGCTCGGATTTATCGCGTTTTTCATGCCCGGCATCATTCTCCTTCTCCAGCAAAAGCCCAGGCCATAGTATGCCGAATCCCGGTCATCTCCAATCCGAGATGCCCAGCAACACCCCGTACAGATAGAGCAGCGCCACCCCCGCCCCCAGACACTTGAGCACGTAACCGGCGTTCCAGCGCAGGAAGGCGTAGCCGTCGATGCGGTAGCGCCCCTGCATGATCAGATGCAGGCCGGACAAGGGATTGGCCGGCACGCCGATTCCCCAAGCCATCAGCAAAGTGATCGCGAGCAGATTGGGCTCGGGATGCAATGGCGCCAGCCAGACTCCGCAAGCCGCGATGGTGATGACCGGATGCATGCCCAGCGCGGCCAAGCCGATCATGACAACGAGCAGCACGCTCGCTTGCGGCGGTCCGAAACGCTCGAACGGCAGCCAGCCGTCCAGTTGTCGAGTCATGCCCGTGAGGCCTGCCGCCAATACCCCGGCCGACAAAAACAGCGCCAGCTCGTTGACGGTGCCGGCCAAGCCGTGCCGGATGTGGTCCCCGAGCGGCGCCCACGCTTCCCGCCCCCGCTGCGCCAGCAGAATGCCGGCGGTCAGCAGCGGCGCGCTCAGGGCGATGATCGCCAGAATCGACCATCGGGGAACCAGCGCGTGAACGGTCAGCACGATGGCGACCAGCAGACCCGGAATCCATAAGGCGCCGAAGCGCATCGGATAGCCGACGAACGGCGCCCCGAGTTTGGGGTTCTCGGGGTCGATTTCCCGCGCGGTCAGCCACAGCGAAACGGCCGCCATCGGCAAACCCGCCAGCACCACCGTCGCGAGCCGCGCGCCCGGCGCGTAGGTCAGGGCGGCGGCCATCGCCGAAAAGAACGGCGACCAGAACGCCGCCGCCGCGAATCCCCGCGAGAGCGCCAGCGCCCGCCGTTTGCCCAGCCGGCCGCGAGTCGCCATCCGATCCCCGAGGATGACCACAGTGGACAGATTGATCACCGCGCCGAACAGGTGCACGCCGATCAAGGTGCGCCACAATGCCGCTCGTCCGCGCGGCGGCGGGGCGTCGCGGCCGGCCGCTTCGGGGCGAGCGACCAGTCGAAGAAACGAAACTGCCGCCAGCAGGCTGACCAAGCCCTGATTGCTCGCCAAGATTTGGCTCAGGTCGGGCGGGGAGCCGCGCCAGCCGCCCCAAACGATTCCGGCGAGACCCAATCCGAGCAGCCAGCCGCTTTGGATGCGCTGGCGCCGGCCCAGCCGGTAACTCAACAGCAGGGCGGCGGTCCAACCGAGCAGACCGGCCGGAAGCAGCGAAACGCCGGGCGCCACCGACAGGGCGACCATCAGGGCCAGCAGCCAGCCGGCCACGGCATCGCGGCGGACTGGCGGCAAGAAGAGGTGTCGGTTCATGGCGCGGTGAGGGGAATCCGTCGGCGGACGATGGGGCGCGGCTCTGCGGGGGTGGCGATGACGGGAATTCGGTTGGCTATAATGCCTGTGCGGATTTCACTTGGACAATGCTGATTTTCGGTGAGGTTTAACATGCGATTGATCCAGAAGGCGGCAATCGTGACGGTGGCGCTGGGGACACTGGTGGCGGCGAGCGGTTGTGCGCCGGGGGTGTCCGGTCGCTCCTATGGCCGCGACGAAGCGCTCCAGGCGCAGGACGTGCGGCTGGGTTACGTCGAGAGCGTTCGTCCGGTCGAGATCGAAGGGACTCGAAGCGGGGTGGGGGGCCTATCCGGCTCGGTGCTGGGCAGTCTGGCCGGAAGCAACATCGGCAAGGGAACAGGCCAGATCGCGGGCGCCATCGGCGGCGCGATTCTGGGCGGTTTGGCCGGTTCGGCGATCGAAGAAAACGCCACCCGCCTGCCGGGCCAGGAGATCACGGTCGAGCTGGACGGCGGGCGGCTGATGGCCGTGACCCAAGCCGCCGGCCAGCCGTTTTATCCCGGTGATCGGGTCAAGGTGTTGATGGGTTACGACGGCGCGGCGCGGGTCGCGCACTATTATTGATCGGACGCGCAAACCGCACCCGATCGATCGAGCTTTGCGAGTCGGGCGAGTCAATGCACCCTTGCGGCCGACGCCGGCAAGTCGGCTTCGGTGGCGGCACGCAGGCTCCGGCCGGTTTCCGAGTACATCAGCCGGCCCGGATGGAGAACCCGCCGTTCGGCGCCTTGCTCGGCGCAACGCTGGATCAGCCGGTCGATGACCACGTTCAAACCCTGCGGCCGCAGCGGGTAGTGATGTTCCAGCCGCAACAACTGGCCGCCCGCGTCCAGGCTGGTCACGGTATAGGCCAGCGTGCCCAGCTCGGGATCGGCCTGGTTGGTGACGAGCAACTGCCGTTCCGGGTTCTCGCTGTCGTTTTGGAAAATCGACTCGACCAGGAAATCGCCGGACAGGCAGGGAATCGCGCGAAATGCTGCCCGCGCGGCTTCGCCGTCGGCGGTGGCCAGCGCCGCTTCCAGTTGCGGGTTGGCCAGCACCCACCGCACATGCAAACCGTAAGCCTCCAGCGCGAGCGTATATTGCCGCTGCGCGCGCACCCAGCGCGGGTAGCCGCCGCTCAACTTCGCGATCGGCAAGTGCCGGCCCGGCCCGAACTGCGCCCAGTCGTCGAAGGTGTAGAACGCGGTGTGGACATCGCCTCCGGCCGCCAGAAAGCGGTTGCCCTCGTCCAGCGCGACGGAGCGAACGCCGGGCCGCTCGAACCAGGCGTGCTCCAGCAAATCCCACAACGGCAGCAATTCGCTGCTTTCCAGTTGCACCCGTAACAGGGCGCACAGGTCGCCGACCGTCGCGTAAGACAGGTTCAGCGCCTGCAATCCGAACGCCTGTTGCACCGCCTCACGGGTCGCTTGCGATACCTCGCCGCTTTGCAACAAAATGTCTTCCATAACGCGCGCCAGCGCGGCAATATCGTCGCTTGGGCCGACGAGGCAGAACGGCAGCAGCAGCAGGGGACCGGAGCCGGGCCGGCGCAGCGGATTGATGGCGGCGACCGGAAAAAAGCCCCGGTCGGTGCCGAGCGCGACCAGTCGCGGCGCGAACGCCGGGTCGCGCGAACTGCCGTCGTACAGTTCGGCCAGCGCGCCGACGAGCGGGAAGCCCGGCCGGAGGATTTCGGTCTGGTCGTAGAGCGCGCCGGGCAAAATCAATCCCAGGTGATGGATGCCGCCGAGAATGCGATCCAGATCCTTGGCCAAATGGCCGGCCAGGGCGGTGGCGGCGGCCACGCCGAGCGGCTCGGGCGGCACGCCGGCGGGATCGGAAGGTTCCGGGTCCAGTTCGAGCACCAGCAAACCGGCGTGATGGCTGCGTTCGGTCGATGCGTTGGGAGTCGTGGCCACATGGATCTCTGCGGTGGGGCGGCCCGACCGGTTTCGGACGCGCCGCTGATGACGGAAAATGGCGTTCTCGGATGGAGATCCGAGGCGAACAACAGAGTCGGAGACGAGAGGTCGCCATTATAAGTGAAATCGCCGGCCGGTTTCTCCAGCGCGCCGCAAGCGTGCGCCGAACGCCGGCTCCCGGCGCGCAACTGGCCGATTTTCGCCCGATTTTTTTGCCGCCAGCCCGGTTAAGACCGTGTGCGAGCGGCGATTTTAAGCCTAAACTTCTCGGTTAGAACTCACGAAATTTAAGGTTTTCACGAGCCACCATCACCATACGAGGAAACGCGATGTCCGCATCGATCCAGAATCCGGCAGAACAGTTGCAGCAGGCCGCCCTGGCGCTGGACGCTGTCCAGAAGGCGCTCGACTACTCCTTGGCGGACTTGAAGGAACGCTCCCAGAAAGCCGATGGCAAAATCTCGGCGGCGCTGCTCGACCAGCACCAACTGGTCAGCTACGACTTGGCGCTCTCCTGCGCCGAAGTCACCGGCGCGCGCTTCGGGCTGGACTACGCCAAGCGGGCGCGCGCCGCCGGCGGCGGCTCCGCCGGCGAACTCACGCTGGAAGAGCGTTTCGCGCTGCTGTTCGCCGCCGAGGCCCTGCAAGCCGTCCGCAACCGCTTGAGCGCCCGCCCGGCCGATTTCGGGCTCAACGATAAATGGCTGAGCGCGACCGTCGATTACCCGGCGGTGCGGCAATTCTGCCTGACCCAGTTGCCGGCGGAACGGGTCGCCGAGCTGGGCCAGTTGATGCGCGCCCAAGACGGCGTGACCGGCGCTTATCTGCTGGACGACCATCACGAAATGATGCGCGAGACCTTCCGCCGGGTGGCCGAGGAAGTGGTGATGCCGCTGGCCGAGGAGGTTCACCGCCACGACCTCGACATTCCCGCCGCCATCATCGATCAGGTCAAGGAAATGGGCTGCTTCGGCATTTCCATCCCGGAACGCTTCGGCGGCATCCAGAGCGACGAGCAGGAAGACAATCTGGGCATGATCGTGGTGACCGAGGAACTGACGCGCGGCTCGCTGGGCGCGGCGGGCAGCCTGATCACCCGGCCCGAAATTCTGTCCAAGGCGCTGCTCAAGGGCGGCACCGAGGAGCAGAAGCAGAAATGGCTGCCGCAACTGGCGTCCGGCGACCTGCTGTGCGCGGTGGCGGTGACCGAGCCGAACTACGGTTCCGACGTGGCCAACATGCGGTTGAAGGCGACCAAGACCGAGGGCGGCTGGCTGCTGAACGGCGCCAAGACCTGGTGCACCTTCGGCGGCAAGGCGGGCGTGCTATTGATTCTGGCCCGCACCCATCCCGACATTTCGCTGGGCCATCGCGGTCTGTCGATGTTCCTGCTGGAAAAGCCGAGCACGCCCGGCCACACCATCGATTTCGTTCAAGAGAGTGGCGGCAAGCTGAGCGGCAAGGCGATTCCCACCATCGGCTATCGCGGGATGCACTCCTTCGATCTGTTTTTCGACAACGTGTTCGTGCCGGACGAGAACATGCTGGGCGGGCCGCAGGGCGAGGGCAAGGGTTTCTACTTCACCATGGCCGGTTTCGCCGGTGGTCGCATCCAGACCGCCGGCCGCGCTGTGGGCATCATGCAGGCGGCTTACGAGAAAGCGCTGAGCTACGCCCAAGAGCGCATCGTATTCGGCTATCCCATCGGCGATTATCAGTTGACCCAGTTCAAGCTGGCGCGGATGGCGACCTATCTGGCGATTGGCCGTCAATTCACCTATTCGGTGGGCCGGTTGATGGACAAAGGCGAGGGCGACATGGAAGCCAGCATGGTCAAGTTCTTCACCTGCAAGACCGCCGAATGGGTGACCCGCGAGGCGTTGCAGATTCACGGCGGCATGGGCTACGCCGAGGAAGTGTCGGTGAGCCGCTATTTCATCGACGCGCGGGTGCTGTCGATCTTCGAGGGCGCCGAGGAGACGCTGGCGCTGAAGGTGATCGCGCGCTCGCTGGTGGACAACGCCAAGACCAAGGCGGAAGTGGGAGGCTGAACCATGAGTTTCTCGATGCGATTGAGCGAACAGGCGGAAGTCGCCGGCTCGGTGGCGGTGAATCTGGAATGGGCGCGGCGCCCGCAGTACGGGCGCTATCTGGATGAATTCGTGCCGGGGCAGGTGTTCGTCCATCCGCGCGGCTACACCTTCGAGCGCGGCCCGATGCTGGATTTCGCCCGCGTGTTCATGCAGTGCAACCCGCTGTATCTGAATCTGGAATACGCCAAGGCCCACGGTTTCCCGGATCTGCCGGCCAGCCCGCAGATGGTGTTCAACGTGGTGCTGTCGTTAGGCGTGCACAACGACTCCGAGAAGGCCATCGCCAATCTCGGCTATTACAACGTGCAATTCCTGCGTCCGGTCTATCCGGGCGACACCTTGCGCGGCTACACCAAGGTGGTGGACCGCAAGGCGCGCGGCGAGGACAAGCCGGGCATCGTGCTGATCCGCACCCTGGGCGTGAACCAGCACAACCAAGTGGTATTGCAGTACGAGCGTAAGATCATGGTCGGCTATCGCGGCGACCGCCTGCCGACCACGCCCGCGCCGACCACGCCGGTCGAATTCCCGTGGGTGGAGCATCCGGCGGTCGATCTGCCGATCAACGCGGGTAATTACCCGTCGCAATTGACCGGCCCCAACACCTATTTCGAGGACTTCGCGCTCGGCGATCTGATCGTCCACGCCAACGGCCGCACCATCACCGACGAGCACATGTATTGGACCTATCTGGTCGGCAACACCCATCCGCTGCACTTCGACCGGGTGTACAGCACCGGTTTGTCGGGCAAGATGAGCGGCGAGCCCATCGTTTACGGCGGGCTGGTGTTCGCTCGGCTGGAGGGCTTGGCCAGCCGCGATGTCAGCGAAAACGCGCTGTGGGAACTGGGCTTCACCGAGGGCTATCACACCCAACCGGCGGTGTCCGGCGACACGGTGGCGGCGCTGTCAAGGGTGATCGCGACCGAGACTCTGCCCAATACCGACGCCGCCGGCATCGTCACCTTCCAGTTCATCGGCGTGAAGAACATCAGCGCCGCCGATGCGCTGCAAACCTACGGCGGGGATCTGTTCGTCAAGGAAAACGACAAGCAGAAGCTGAGCAAGGAGAAACTCGGCAACAAGATCTTCGAGATCGAGCGGCGGCTGCTGATCAAGCGGCGGCCGGTGTAAGGTGAGGAAAGCCCCTCTCCTGGAAGGGGGAGGGGTTGATGGAGGAACAAAGAATACATGATAGTTTGAAACTAAAGAGGGTTATTTTTATGACTACTAAAAGGAATTTTTTATTTTGTTTTCTTATGATCTTACCTTTTAGTGTTTTTGCAATAGATAAGATGGATTTATTAGTATGTGCAGCATACCAAGATGGAAAAACACGGTTAGCCTGCTTTGATGGAATAATAGCCAGACTAAAAAGTGGCGAACAGATTACAGAAACATCTTCTAAAGATGATAACAATCAACAAATAAATGATAGCCAAACGCCTGCCAGTACTAGCGAAGAAATTTCTACGACTGAGTATCAAATTAATATACCTTCAGATTTAAATGCAAAATATTTTGTAGTCGGAAAAGGTGGAAATTTACCTAATCCAATACTTATCACGAAAAGAGTTGGCCAAAGTGGAACTAGTTATTCGAAACGAATATTTGACTGTAACTCTAATACAGTAAAATATCTTGGAACTGGTAGTAGTATAGAAGAAATGAATAGATCAAAGCCTGATCAAAATATGGCTCCATTAGTAAAGGGGTCTATTGCTGACTATCTTTGGCGACATGCTTGTGGAAAATAAATAGATGATATGATCAATAGGTTGGATTAGGTGGCATGCTGTAATATTTTTCGGATAGTAATAGATATGAATATGAATGAATCATCTATATCCAATGCTGGCAGCTATCAGGGAATGGGTGAGCATTGGGATCAGTATGATCTGGCGGAAGTGTGGGAGCGTACTGAATCTGTTGAATTCACGGTAAATATCACATCGGTGCGTAAGTATTTTCCCCTAGATATTGATCTGTCAAACCAAGTTTCAAAAATAGCCAGAATGCATGGAATTAGCCCTGAGACGCTTATTAATTTATGGGTTCAGGAAAAACTGAGTCAGCAACCGTAGCCCAGATGAAGCGTAGCGAGGTTTGAACTTACTAAGACAGAAACTGGCTGTGGTCTGATCTGTTGCCAATTAATTCCATTAGAAATAATCCAATCCCGAACCGCCGTCGCACATTAAAGAGGCTCCCATGTCCACTCAAGTAAAGCGCGATAAACCCTGGCTGATGCGGACCTATTCCGGTCACTCCTCCGCCAAGGCATCCAACGAGTTGTACCGCACCAACCTCAGCAAGGGGCAAACCGGCCTGTCGGTGGCGTTCGACCTGCCGACCCAGACCGGCTACGACGCCGACCATCCGCTGGCGCGCGGCGAGGTCGGCAAGGTCGGCGTGCCCATCTGCAACATCGGCGACATGGAAGCCCTGTTCGACCAGATCCCGCTGGGGCAGATGAACACTTCCATGACCATCAACGCCACCGCCGCCTGGCTGCTGTCGTTGTACGTCGCGGTTGCCGAGCGGCAGGGCGCGTCGCCCGCGCAATTGCAGGGCACCACCCAAAACGACATCCTCAAGGAATACCTGTCGCGCGGCACCTACATTTTTCCGCCCACCCCCTCGGTCCGGCTGATCACCGACATCATCGCCTACACGGTCAAGAACATCCCGAAGTGGAATCCGACCAATATCTGTAGCTACCACTTGCAGGAAGCGGGCGCCACCCCGACCCAGGAACTCGCTTACGCCCTGTCCACCTCCATCGCCATCCTGGATGCGGTGCGCGATTCCGGCCAGATCGGCGCCGACGACTTCGAGCAGGTGGTCGGGCGCATCTCGTTTTTCGTCAACGCCGGCATCCGCTTCGTCGAGGAATGCTGCAAGATGCGGGCGTTCGTGGAACTGTGGGACAAGCTGGCCCGCGAGCGCTACGGCGTGCAAAGCGAGGAAATGCGCCGCTTCCGCTACGGCGTGCAGGTCAACTCGCTGGGCCTGACCGAAGCGCAACCCGAAAACAACGTGCAGCGCATCGTGCTGGAAATGCTGGGTATCACGCTGTCCCGCACCGCCCGCGCCCGCGCTATCCAGCTTCCCGCCTGGAACGAGGCGCTGGGCCTGCCCCGGCCTTGGGACCAGCAGTGGGCGCTGCGGATGCAGCAGGTCTTGGCCTTCGAGACCGACCTGCTGGAATACGGCGACATTTTCGACGGCTCGCCGGTGATCGCCGCCAAGGTCAAGGCCCTGGTGGACGGCGCCGAGCAGGAAATGGCCCGGGTGCAGGAGCAGGGCAGCATGGTGCAGGCCATCGAATCCGGCTATGTCAAGCGGCAACTGGTCTCCAGCCACACCGAGCGGATGCGCGCCATCGAGCGCGGCGACCTCAAGATCGTCGGCCTGAACTGCTACAAGGAAACCGAGGTATCACCGCTGACTGGCGGTACCGACAGCGGCATCATGAAGGTCGATCCGCGCGCCGAACGCGAGCAGATCGAGCGGCTCAACGCCTTCCGCGCCAAGCGCAATAACGCCGAGGTCAAGGCGGCGCTCGCCACCTTGGCCGAGACCGCGCGCAGCGGCGCCAACATCATGCCGGCATCGATCCTGTGCGCCCACGCCGGGGTGACGACCGGCGAATGGTCGCAGACCCTGCGCGACATTTTCGGCGAATACCGCGCCCCCACCGGCATCGACATACCCGCCAACGACGACAGTCGCGGCGCGCGGGCGGTGGCGATTCGGGCGCAGGTCAGCAAGACCGGCGAGGAGCTGGGCCGGCCGCTGCGCCTGCTGATCGGCAAGCCGGGTCTGGACGGGCACAGCAACGGCGCCGAGCAGATCGCGGTCAAGGGCCGCGACGTCGGTTTCGAGATCGTTTACGAAGGCATCCGGCTGACCCCGGAACAGATCGCCAAGGCGGCGCTGGAGGAAGGCGTCCACCTGATCGGGCTGTCGGTGCTGTCCGGCAGCCATCTGGAGATGGTCGAGGACGTGTTTGCCCGGCTGGATCAGGTCGGGCTGAAGGGATTGCCGGTGGTCATCGGCGGCATCATCCCCGAAAGCGATGCTAACTTGCTGAAAGAGCGTGGTATCGCCGCCGTCTATACCCCCAAGGACATCGACATGAACGGCATCATG
>RRZU010171458.1_pt1 | contig 14354 bp, 14 predicted proteins | sample 2165561 | NCBI WGS metagenome assembly RRZU01 (sample SAMN10456909, study PRJNA506462) | wastewater metagenome | isolation source: wastewater sludge | place: USA: Moscow, Idaho
CATCAGCGCGCAATTCGCGCACTATTGCCGCCGATCTGACCGCACGCACGAACCCGCAGAGGACAGCGATACACAAGTAGCGAGCCGGCTTGGGAGCCTCGCCGAGCCACACCTCCCAAGCCGGCACACAAAAAGAAAGGGTGAGGGCCGAAGGCCCTCACCCTGATCCTTGTCGCAGAAATTAGCGAGCAGCGATCACCTGAAGGGTGACCTGTGCATCGACACCGTCGTGCAGGTGGATCGTCGCGCTGTACTCACCGGTCGACTTGATGGTCGGAACCGTGATCTTGCGCTTGTCGATCTCGCCGACGCCGGCCTCAGCAACCGCAGTTGCAACCGCAGCGGGCTTGATCGAGCCGAAGAGACGACCCTCAGCACCGGTCTTCGCGAACAGGCGAATCTTGTTCTCCTGCAGCTTGGCCTTGAGCGCCTGCGCCTCTTCGACGGTAGCGATCGCGCGAGCCTCGCGAGCCTTGCGGATCTGCGCAACCTGAGCCTCGCCACCGCGGGTCCAGTTCACAGCGTAGCCCTGGGGCACGAGGTAGTTACGGGCGTAGCCGTTCTTCACCTCAACCACGTCACCGGCGCTGCCGAGACCCAGAACTTCGTTAGTCAGAATCACCTTTGCCATGATTCCCCTCCTTAGCGGCCGCTGCCGGCGTAGGGGAGCAGTGCCATCTCGCGGGCGTTCTTCACTGCCTTCGCGATCAGACGCTGCTCCTGAACCGACACACCGGTGATGCGACGGGCGCGGATCTTGCCGCGCTCAGAAATGAACTTGCGAAGCGTAGCGACATCTTTGTAATCGATGACGCCCACGGTCTGCTTCTTAGCGGGTGCGGCGACCTTTGCGTTCTTGCCGCGACCCGGCTTGCGGGCTGCGCCGCTTGCCTTGCCTGCCATGATGATCTCTTTTCGTATGTTCTGCCCGTCACCGGGCAAATGCCCGCGAACGGGCGAAGTTATTTAGAAAGGCTGCTCGTCGTCGAAGCCCGAGCCGAAACCGCCACCCTGAGACGAGTTACCCGAACCACCCGAGTTGCCCCAGGGATTATCGTTACTCTGTCCGGCAGGGCGACCCCAGTCGCTCTGACCCGAAGGCTGACCGCCACCGAAACCGCCGCCCTGACCACGCGACTGCGAACGCGTCACCTGAGCGGTGGCGTAACGCAGCGACGGGCCGATCTCGTCGACATCGAGCTCGTAGCTCGTGCGACGCTGGCCGTCTTTGTCGTCGTAACTACGCTGACGCAGGTTGCCGCGCGCGATGACGCGGGTGCCCTTGGTCAGCGAGTTCGCCACGTGCTCGGCGAACTCCCGCCACACGGTTGCGCGAAGAAACAGCGCTTCGCCGTCTTTCCACTCGTTCGTCTGGCGGTCGAAAGTGCGGGGAGTCGAAGCGATCGTGAACGACGCGAAGGGCACACCGCTGCCGGTGTACCGCATCTCGGGATCAGCGGTGAGGTTGCCCACCACCGTGATCACGGTCTCGCCGGCCATGACTTACGCGCCCTGCTTCGCGGCGCGAGCGGCCTTAGCCTGGTCGCGCTTCGACTGAGCTGCGCGCTGCGCGATGAGCTCGTCTGAGCGGAGCACCTTGGTGCGCAGCACTGCCTCGCTGAGGCCCAGCTGACGCTCGAGCTCTGCGGTTGCTGCGGGGGTAGCGGTGAAGTTTGCGACGACGTAGATGCCTTCGCTCTGCTTCTTGATCTCGTAAGCGAGACGGCGCTTGCCCCAGATGTCGACTCCCTGCACCTCGCCGTCAGCGTTACGGATAACGCCGAGGAACTTGTCAATGCTGGGAGCCACGGTGCGCTCATCGATACCGGGATCGAGGATGACCATGAGTTCGTACGGATGCATTACTGACCCACCTCCTTCGGACTACGCGGCCACAGGATTTCTGTGGCAGGAGGGTGTTTATGCACGTGCCCGTGCACGCCGCAGATTGCGCGTTGCACAGACAACCTGTACAGCCTACCACTTGAGGGGCGAATGCGCAGCTTGAGGTTTGCTTCGCTCGCACGTACCGGGTGCATGGCCTGCGCTGCGTGCGAGATATGCACTGCGTACGAGAAATTTCCCAAAACGCGCGTACGTTGCGCGTATCTCGCACGCACCGCATGCGGCACGGGTCTCGTGCGCAGCGCAGCTTGCAGATCTCGCGGGTTGCAGATGCAGAAAAGGATCAGTGCCGCGACTTCTGGCACCGATTCCTTTTCGCCGCAACTAGAACTCGGTGATGCTGATCCCATCAAGAACCGACTGCGCGGCTTTGTCGCCCTCGGGCGTCGCCGGGCAGTCGACCTCTGCGTAGAGCGCGAGGTTGTCGGGCATGAACGTGCGCAGCAGAATCTGACGCTGACGATCGCCGTCGGCAGTCGGGTAGATGGCGACGTAGCGCGACATCTCGACCGAGTAGGCCCAGTCGACCGGCATCTCTACAGTGCCGTCGGGGTTCACCTCGGGGTCGGCGGTCGCCGCAGTCCAGGGGAGCCCGATCTGCAGCGCAGTCGAGAGCGTCTCTTCGGTGGCGCCGCGGTCTTCGGTCGCGGTCAGGCCCTCGGGGCCATACCCCTGGTACGTAAAGAACATGCAACCGGTCGCCACGTTCTTGAACTCGTTCACACCCTGCTCGTCAAAGCGCACAATGTCCCAGCCGTCTTCGAACGGCACAGCCCAGTAGGGGCCAGCGGCGAACTCTGAGGGGTCGTCGAGCGTGACGAGGTCGAGCTGGGCCGGGGTCTCTGGTTCTTCCTCGGGCACCTCGGTTGTGGGCGGGACCGGCGCCGGCTCGGATGTGGCCGGCCCTTTCAGCATGAACGGCAACGCGATGCCGAGCGCGATGATCAGGAGCAGCACGAGCGCGCCCGCACCGATGCCGATCCAGGCACCCACCGGCAGCCCCTTGCGGGGTGGTGCGCCAGTGGGCGGCATGCCCGGAGCGTACTGCTGGCCTGGCTGCGGCTGACCGGGAGCGTACTGCTGCGGCTGCGCGTAGGGCTGACCCGGCTGTGCTTGCTGCGCGGTCACATATGGCTGCTGTGCGAACTGGCCCGGTTGCTGCGGAGGCTGCTGCTGACCAGTCGGTGCAAACTGCGGCGGTTGCTGCCCAAATTGTCCAGGCTGCTGGGGCGGCTGCGGCTGCCCGAACTGTGGCGGTTGCGGCCCGGCCTGCTGCTGGGGCGGCTGGCTCGGTGCCCACGGCTGATTCTGCTGGGGCGGGGGAGCGTACTGCGGAGGCTGCGACCCGAGATGCGGCGGCGGCGCGTACACCGGGGGAGCCGGCTGCGGCGGTTGCAGATCGTGATGCGACTCAGTCGGCGGCGACTGGTTCGGCACTTGATCGTGCTGCGGCGCGCCCTGCTGCTGCTCGCCCTGCTCGGGCGCACCCTGCTGGGGCTCGCCCTCGGGCTGCTCGCCGGGCGCGCCTGATGGCAGATTGTTCGGGGGGTTCTGATCATTCATTGCGGTTCGCCTTATCGCTGTTCGCAGGTGGTGGTCTGAGAGTTACTCTAACGTGCGCAGGCGAAACTGTTCTATTGTTTCGATCGCCTGACGCTGACCCCCGACGTGTACGATCTCTTCGCCGTCGACTGTGAGCTGCGTGGCGTATGCGCGCAGCGCGGCCCTCTTGCGATCGAGCCACGGCGCGATGTCGTGCGTCTCGACCTGATCTTCAGACTGCGCCTCGGCATCTTCGGGCGCAGAGACGATCTCCCAGCACGGCAACCCGAGCGCGGTCGCCACTGCGCGGCTGAGCTGATGGGCCAGCACGTGGTCGGGGTGGCCGTAGCCGCCCCCGTCGTCGTAGCTCACGATGCCCTGCGCCCCAGAGAGGTAGACCCCGGCGAGCAAGTCGTTCAGCACCTCAACGGCTGGCACGCTCGTGAGCGCGTCTGGGCCGACGTCCTCGGCGGGCACCGCCCGCGGCGCCTCACCCGGCACTGAGTCAGCCCACGCCATGCCAGAGTCTTCGTAGATGGTCGGTGGGTGATCCTCGGCCCTCGCGGGCTCGACCCCCAGAAATACGTGACGCTCAAGACCCAACATGCCGAGCGCGGTCTTCAACTCGTTCTGGCGAACGACCGCGAGCCCGTGCGCCTGCACGAGCCCCTGCAGCGGGCCGGGCACGACCTCGCCGCGCTCACCGCGCGTCAGGGTGATGAGCAACGGCTCGAGACCGGCCTCTGCGAGCGCCGCAAGCGTTCCGCCGGTCGTGATCGTCTCGTCATCTGGGTGCGCGTGCACGAAGAGCACCCGCGACCTGCCCCGAAACCACTGCGCTACCTCGCTCATGCCTGCTCCGCAAACCACTCGCGCAGGCGCGCCTCAGCCGCCTGCTCACCGATGAGACCCTCGTCGAGCCGAAGCTCGAGCAAGAACTTGTAGGCCTGGCCCACCACGCGCCCCGGAGGCACGTCGAGAATCGCCATGATCTGCTCGCCGTCGAGCTCGGGCCGCACCGCCGCGAGCTCTTCTGCCTCAGAAAGTTCGGCGATTCTGCGCTCGATGTCGTCGTAGGCGTGCTCGAGGCGCTCGGCCTTGCGGCGATTGCGCGTCGTCACGTCGGCTCGGGTGAGAATGTGCAGCTGCTCGAGCACCTCGCCCGCGTCGCGCACGTAGCGTCGCACCGCAGAGTCGGTCCACTGCTGATCGCTGTAGCCGAAGAAGCGCAGGTGCAGTTCGATCAGCCGACTGACGCGCTTGATCGTGTCGTTGTCGAAGCGCAGTTCGCGCAGGCGCTTTTTCGCGAGCTTCGATCCGACCACGTCGTGGTGGTGAAACGTCACCCCGCCGCGCTCGAAGCGCCTGGTCGCCGGCTTGCCGATGTCGTGCAGCAGCGAGGCGAGGCGCAGCACGATGTCGGGCGTCACCTCGGCATCCGGGTCGCGCCGAGAGTTTTCAAGCTCGATCGCCTGGCGCAGCACGGTGAGGCTGTGCTCATAGACGTCTTTGTGGCGCCCGTGGTCGTCTTGCGTCGTGAGCAGCTCGGTGAGCTCGGGCAAAAAGCGATCGGCGAGACCCGTTTCGACGAGGAGCCTGAGCCCGGCCTCGGGGTGCTCGGTCGAAAGCAACTTGACCAGCTCGTCACGAATGCGCTCGGCAGAGATGATGTCGAGTCGCTCGGCGTACTCGGCCATCGCGAGCCGCACCTCCGGCACTACCTCGAAGCCGAGCTGCGAAGCAAACCTGGCCGCTCGCATCATGCGAAGCGGGTCGTCGGTAAACGACACCTCGGCCGGGCCGGGCGTGGCGATGCGCGCCGCGAGCAGGTCTTCGATGCCACCCGAAACATCGACAAGTCTCATCGACGGCAGCATGAGCGCGAGCGCGTTGATCGTGAAGTCGCGGCGCACGAGGTCGCCCTCGATCGTGTCGCCGAACTCGACCGCGGGCTTGCGCGAGTCGGTCGCGTAGCTGTCGGCGCGATAGGTCGTAATCTCGACCTGCTCACCGTGCACCTTGGCCGCGATCGTGCCGAAGTCACGGCCCACATCCCAAATGTTTTTCGTCAGCGACTCGAGGATCGCTCGTGTCTCATCTGGCCGGGCCGAGGTCGTGAAGTCGAGATCGGTCACGTCGCGGCCGAGCAGCGCGTCACGCACGGGGCCGCCGACGAGCGCGAACTCGTGCCCGGCGGCGGCGAATGCTGCGGCGAGCGCGGCGACGGGTCGAGACTCGGCGATGTCGCGCATGGCGACCATGGATTCGGCGAGAGGGCGCATCCCTCCAGGGTACAGGCGGCGGCGAGCCCTACACTTGCCATATGCCTCACGCCCCCCGCCTTTCGCCTCGGCGCGGCAGCGTGTACGCGCTTATTGCAGTCTCGCTGACCGCTGCGCTCACGTTTTCTGGCATTTCGGTAATGCAGGGGCGAGGATCAGCCCACGCCGCCGAGCCCGATGCCGAGAGCGGCCCGCAGCCCGCGCTCGTGGTTGCCCCCGAAAGCGCCGTTGTCGAGAGCACTGCCGAGCAGTTTCGCTTCGAGGTGCTGCTCAAGAACCCGACGAGCCAGCCTCTCGGCGCGGGCACCGTCACCCTGACGATCGACAATCATCGTGCCGAGACTGCCGCAGATCTCTCATCTGAGGGCGAGCGGGAGTCGCTCGAACTGGCAAGCGTCGAAGCAGTCGCGACCCAGGGCGAAAAGGAGCAGCGCATCGAAGTCGTGGTGTCTCGCGATGACTTTCCGCTGTTGTTTACACGCGAAGCCGGCGTCTATCCGATTCATGCGGAGTTTCAGCCGAGCGATGCGAAGGCAGATGACGCAGGCGCACCGAACCTCACGACTTCGACCGCAGTGGTCTGGAACGACGCGGTGGCCACGAGTCCGCTTGCCGTCACGCTCGTGGTGCCGCTCGTGCTGCCTAGCAGCGTCGAAGCACTGCCGACGCGCGACGAGCTCGCGAGCTCTGCGCCGAAGCTGACCCAGCTGCTCGATGCAGCCGAGCAGCGCTATGCCACGATCGCGGTCGACCCCCGCATCATCGCGGGCACTCGCGCGCTCGGCAGCAATGCCCCCGGCGCCGCGACCACGCTGCTCGATCGCCTTGAACGCAGCACCTCACCGATGTTTCTGCTGCAGTTCGCCGACGCCGACCCGGCCGTGCAGGCTGCGCTCGGCTTCGAGACGCTGCTGCAGCCTCTCGGCTTCAACCACGCGACCGCGCTGGGCAAGTTCGAACCGCCGACACCCGAGGCAGCGGCGACGAGTGCGGTGAACGGCGACGCCGCGGCGGGGCAGAACGCCGGAACCGATGGGGCAGCTGTAGGCGCTGACGCAGGTGCCGACGCGACCGAGGCGGCAGGCGCCGACTCTCCCGCCACCGCCACCGCAGATGACGCGAATACAACAGACGCAGCAGACGCAGCAGACGCAGCAGACGCGACCGTCAAGGTCGACCCGGTCACCGGCGTGCCGACGCTCGAGGCGCTTCTCAGCCTCGACAACACAAGGCCCGGCGCTTGGCCTGCTGGGGGAGAGGTCGATAGCGCGACGCTCGCACTGCTGCGAGACGCGGGGCTGACCTCGCTCGTGCTCGACTCGAACAATGTCGCGAACGCGTCGACTCCGCGCGTCACCTTCGGCGACTTCGACGCCCTGGTCGCCGATGCCCCCGCAGGTCAGGCAGCGCGCGTCTCGATCGCGGGCGCCACCGCAACCGAGCGCGACGCCGGCACCGCCGATCTGACCGCCCGCCTCGCGCTTTCGGCGCAGACCGGTGCGGGCGGGCTGGTGCTTGCCCTCGATCGCGGTGCCCTCGCCGACATTGCTGATCCTCTTCGCATCTTCGACACCATCGACTCGCTGCCCTGGGTGCAAACCGTATCTGAACGCCTGCAATCCAGTGCCCCGGCCGAACTGCGGGCGGGAGCCTCCACAGAGCAACGCCGCGAACTGCTGCGCGCAACCATCGCGCGCTCAGCGCAGATCGACGAACTCGCCCCGCTGCTTGCAGAGCCCAGCTACCTCACCGAGTACCAGCGAGAACGCCTGCTCGCCGCACTCGCGACGAGCTACGCCGAGCCCGATGTCGACTACCTCGCAATCGACGAGCAGGCCAAAGCGCGCGATAGTGAACTTCTCAGAGGGGTGAGCCCCCTTGTGAGCGAGAACACCCAGCTGGTCGGATCGCTCTCGAACGTGCCCATCACGCTGAGCAACGCCCTGCCATTCGAGGCGGTCGTCAACCTGCACGTCACCCCCACCTCGGCGGCGATCTCGCTGGGAGAGCGCGACTTCGAGGTGCGCATTCCGGCGGTTGGCAGCAGGAATGTGCTCGTGCCGGTGCAGAGCCGCGTGTCGTCGGGCGAGGCCGGCCTGCAGCTCGAAGTGCAGAACGCGTCGAAAGAATTTGCCTTTGCCAGCGCGCTGCACCCGCTGACTCTGCGCACCGCGATCGAGACCGCACTCATCTGGGTGCTCGGCTCGGCCGCCGCACTGCTGCTCGGGTTTGGTGTGTGGCGCTCGGTGCGCCGTCGGCGAACGAAGCGCCTCAAGCACCCAGATCCCAGCCCCGGGGAATAGTTCGAACCTAAACTGGGTTATATCCCGTAGCTCATTACTCACTACGATCAATCCGCCGCGCGAGGAGCAGCATGCATCAGATCATCATCATCGGTTCGGGCCCCGCAGGCCTCACCGCAGGCATTTACGCGGCACGCGCCGGCCTTGAGCCCGTGCTGTTCGCGAGTTCGGTAGAGCCCGGCGGCGAGCTGATGAACACGACCGATGTTGAGAACTTTCCAGGCTTTCCCGAGGGCGTGCAGGGCCCCGAGCTCATGGAGAAGATTCAGTCGCAGGCCGAGCGCTTCGGCACGAAGGTGCTCTACAACGACGTCACCGAGCTCGATCTCGAGGGCGATGTGAAGCGCGTTACCGATGCCGACGGCACCGTGCACGAGGCGAAGACGGTCGTGTTCGCGACCGGCTCGGCCTACCGCAAGCTCGGCATCGCCGACGAAGACCGCCTCAGCGGCCACGGCGTCTCGTGGTGCGCGACCTGCGACGGCTTCTTCTTCCGCGAGAAGACGATTGCGGTCGTGGGCGGCGGCGACTCGGCGATGGAAGAGGCGACGTTTCTCACCCGCTTCGCTTCGAAGGTCTACGTCATTCACCGCCGCGACTCGCTCAAGGCGTCGAAGATCATGCAGCAGCGAGCCTTCGACAACGAGAAGATCGAGTTCATCTGGAACGCAGAGGTCACGGCGATTCACGGCGAGACCGAGGCGAACGGCGTTGCACTGCGCGACACCGTGACTGGTGAGACCCGGGACCTGGCGCTCGATGGGGTGTTCATCGCGATCGGCAACGATCCGCGCACCCACCTCGTGCACGGCAAGCTCGACCTCACCGAAGACGGCACGATCGCAGTCGAGGGCCGCAGCTCGAAGACCTCGGTGCCCGGCGTGTTCGCCGCGGGCGACGTCATCGACCCGAGCTACCGTCAGGCAATCACCGCCGCCGGATCGGGCACCATTGCAGCCCTCGACGCCGAGCACTACCTCGCGGCGCTCGAAGACCACTAACGAATATTTAGGAGCACAACATGTCAGAAGCAATCAACGTAGGCGAGCAGACCTTCGAGAAGGTCGTGCTGCAGAGCGAGATTCCGGTTCTCGTCGACTTCTGGGCAGCCTGGTGCGGCCCGTGCCGCATGGTCGCACCCGTGCTCGACCAGATCGCCGCAGAGCACGAGGGCAAGATTCGCATCGTCAAGGTGAACGTCGATGAGGAGCCCGCGCTGGCCGCGCAGTACCGCATCACCTCGATTCCCGCGATGAAGGTCTTCAAGGGCGGCGAAGAGGTGCGCGAGCTGATCGGCGCGATGCCGAAGCAGATGATCGAGCAGCAGCTCGAGGGCATTCTCTAGGATCACTCCCTCGGCCAGACGGGCAGTAGGTGTCGCCTCAATTGATATTAGGCGACAACTACTGCCCGTCTGTTCGTATACAAGAGGCAAACGTGCGGGCAACACCTGCTCATGGCGCGCACAGGTGGGCCTCCATTGGCACACTCGGCAACCTACGCAGGCTGTCTCGGAATTCGCTCACCCTCGACCTGTGACCGCACCGTATGCCCGGCTCTTTTCTGCAGGAGTACTCAGACCCGCTGCAGTAGCACTCAGGCGAGCTGAGGTCATGCCAGTCGCATAGGTAGTTTTTGCTCATTGCGCGCACGGTGCCTTGCTCGCACGCTTGTGTGTAACGCCAACGACGGCGAACACATTCTTGGGAGTAAGAGAAATCATGGCAAGAAGGCTAATTTCAGCGATCGGGGCAGGCAGCCTGACGGTCGCTTTGATGCTCGGCATCAGCGGCTGCGCAAACCCGCTCGAGCAGGTGATCGAAGCCCAAACCGGCGCCAAGATCGACACCGACTCGGGCGGCACCACGATCGAAACCGAAGACGGCAAGGTCGAGGTTGGCACGGACATCGAGCTTCCAGCCGATTTCCCGGCGGAATTGCCCACTCCTGATGCCACCCTCGTCGCCGCGGTCTCGGTCGGTAGCACAGGCTGGCAGCTGCAGTACGAGGGGGTAGATAACGGCATGCTGGAGTCGCTCGTCGCTGATCTCACCGCGCTTGGCCTGAAGGAGCTTTCGCGCGCGACCGTGGACGATGGGCTGATCCTCTCACTGTCAAATGACGTTTGGCTTGTATCACTGGTTTGGGATGACACTGCGGGTGGCTCGCAAGCTCTGGTCTACGGAATCGCGGCGGCATGAGTGCCCCAAGCGACCGCATCGGTCGGGTGCGCACTCACCTGGCCTGTGGCACCTCGAAGACTCGGATTTCGATCCGAGCAGCCTCCACGCTCGCCGCGTGTGCACTCATGCTCACTGCGTGCACACCCAGCGGGGGGCAAACTCCAACCGGTGACGGCTCGACTCACCCTCAGCCGAGCAGGCAAACCACTGAGCCTGAGACCGACGCTGGGGCAGAGGGCAACTCTGATGCCTCGATCGCCGAGATCATGGCCGAGTTTCCGACAGAGTTTCACCTGCCGCAGCTCAAGCCTGTCGCCGCGAAGCGCACGAACTATTCGTGGACGATCGACTACTCGCCAACCTCAAATGAAGTAGTCGTCGAACGTGCGGTGGCCGAGGGTTTCGCTGACCGGGGCTTCACCGCGACAGAGATGTCTGACGAGGCCCGCCAAACGCTCGGCCCTGCCGACGAGGCTTGGGCTTGGGAAAGTGACGAGTTTCGTGCGCTCATTGGCATCGCGAATGTACAAGAGCACGCGACGCTTCGCTACGTCGTCGACTGGAAGTAGCCCGAATCGGCACGCAGCACGATCACCGTCGCCTCATGAGACCAGGCCTGCACGCTCACGCCATGTCGTCAAGCACCCCCAGCTCATCGAGCGCCGAGCGAAGATCGTCGCGTGATGCCACACCGAGTTTGCGGTAGGCAGCTTGCAGCTGATTATCGACCGTGCGAGTCGAGATGCCGAGACGGTTCGCGATTTCGCGGCTGCGCTCTCTTTTCGCCGCCGCGAGCGCAACCTCGTGTTCCCGCGCACTCAAGAGCTGCATTTCTCGCGTCTGCAGCAGTGGGGCATCAACGCCAACTGAAATCAGGTTCGAGACAAGTTCAAGCTTTCTGCGCACCTCGGCACTGGGTCGCATGCGCAGCGCAAGCGTAATGCCGTCAATCGCGGTGGGTGCCATGCCTGCCCGGCTCACGCAAAGCGCCGCGTCTGCGACGAGTTCCGGCCGATGGTCGCGCAGCGAAGTCGCAAGGTCGCGCAGCGCGGTATAAAGCCCAAACGTTGGCGGCACCTCCCGACAAATCTTCTCAAGTTGGGACGCAGCCTCGTCGAACACACCAAGGCGAATGCACAATCCGAGCGAGATCGAGGCGACGAGTCGAAACCCAATGTCGGCGGCACTTTCAGCAGCATTCAAGATGATCGCAGCAGCTCCCTCTCGGTCACCGTTCGCTTGCGCAAGCCAGGCTTCGCACTCCGCGATCATCATCACGGCTTTCGGTTCGTTTCTTTGCGCGGGATCCATCGCAGCAAGCAGACGCCGAGCCTCTTCGTGGTCACCAGCCTTTGCGGTCGTATCGGCCTGTACCGCGAGTGCGAGTGCGAGCACCCCGACAACATCACGCCAGCGACACTGATCGCCCGCGAGTGACGAAACTCGACACGCGTCGGCCAGCCGACCGTTGTAGCTGAGATGTTCGGCAACGGTGCTCGTCCAGATGCCAACGCCGTCGCCGCCCGACGCCCGACGCGCCTGTGCAAGCTCAAGCGCCTGCTCGTGTTCGCCGCGCGAGAGCAGGTCGAAGTAGCTTTCGAAGCCGATCATCGCTGCGGCCGCTGGGTCAAGCACCCCGAGTCGCTCTTGCACCTGTATGAGCGCAGCGGCCGCTTTGGCTGCACCCTCGGTCTGCCCACTCATTGATTCGGTCATGATTTGCGCCATCGCGCTGCGAACTGCCACCTCCGGGTGCCGCTCAATCGCAACCGAGAGATCAGCGGACCGCTCATGCACCTGCCCAAGCAACCCGCGCCAGAGTTTCAGTTCGGAGTCGAGCGCCGCAGCAATCGTGCCGGGCAGCTTCGCCTGCGCATGTTCAACAACCGCGACCGCAGAATCTGCGTCAAAGCGCCGAAACGCAAGATGCTCGCCGAATCTGGCCGCGTGCATCGCACGGTCTTCGGCCGAGGCGATCGCTTGTTCAGCGGCAGAAAAAGCGATCTCTGCCTCGTCGAGATCACCCGTGGTCGATCGCGCCACCGCCAGCACCAGGTGCGCGCGCGACTGCACTCGGTGATCCTCGTCGTGCTCAAGCGCCAGCGCCGCCAGCCGCAATGCCGATGCGAGGTCACCCTGCGCCTGCGCATACTCAGCAGCCCAGAGCAACTCGGTTGCGTCAGGCAGCATGTCGTGCTGAGCCTGAAGCCCGACCGCCGCGTAGCGGTGCGCCGACGCCCCGGTACCCGAAAGCCGAGTCACCGCGTCGGCAAGCAGTCCCGGTGCCACCGTGTCTTTTTGCAGTGCCTCAGAAATGAGGGGATGCGCGAGCCGTAAGCGCCGAGAACCTGCTTCACTCACGAGCAAGCCCCGCTGCTGCAACGCTTCGATACCCGCAAGTTCTGTTCCGAAAAACCCAAACTGCGCTGGATCTGCCGGCTGCAAGAGCGCCATCAGCCTAAGCTGACGACGCTCGGCCTCGGGCAAGCCTGTAAGTATTTCGGCAATGGAAGCCACCAGGCTGAGGGGAGTGCCACCGTCGTTGATCTGCACATAGCCGCCGTCGGCATGCACCGCTCCCTCGCGCACAGCGGTTTCGACAAGCACACGCAAGTAGAGAGGGTTGCCTTCCGTACGAGCATGCAGGCGTGCTACGTCTTCGTGCCGCACAGGGGCTCCAAAGCGTTCGTGCAGCAGACGATACACCTGCTCTGCATCGAGACCGTCAAGCTGCACCGTGTCGCTCAACCCTTCATTGCTCAGGCGCTGCAGCGCTGGCGGCAGGGTTTCTCCGACGCGCGCAGTCGCGATCACCGCAACGCCGAAACCGCGCACCAGTTGGTACACCACCGCCGCAGAAACCTCATCCAGGCGTGGCGCATCGTCAACAAGCAACAGGTACCGTTCTGCATCCGCACCAACAATGCGCAACAGACTCTGAACCGCTGTCTCCGATTCTGCGTCGATGCCAAGCTTCACAAGTGTCGGCGCGAACGCGCCCAGCGGCACGTTCGAGAGCTCACCGAAACCGAAGACTTCAAGCAGCGTTCGCTCGCGGAGGCGTTCGGCCACTGCGGCAGCAAGTACCGATTTGCCAACCCCTGCGACCCCTGTCAGTATCTGGGTGCGAATTGGCAGGCTGACGACCGCGGCCGCGAGTTCGGCGAGTTGTTCGGCTCGAATCGCACGAGGCCACGGCACTTCATTCCCCATTTGCTGATATTACTCCGACGGCGTAAGTGCACGCCCCGATTCGGTTCATCCCTCGAGTTGCAGCCGGTATCCCATGCCCGATTCAGTGAGCAGGTAACGCGGGTTCGCTGGATCTGCCTCGAGCTTCTTGCGCAGTTGAGACAGGTACAGCCGCAAATACCCCGTATCTTTGGCGTGTTCGAATCCCCAGATATGTGTGAGCAGAGTCTGCCTTGTGACGAGCTTGCCAGCATTGCGAATGAGCAGTTCGAGCACCTGCCACTCGGTGGGCGTGAGCCGCACCTGCACGGGATGGCCGCTCGAGGCATCGGTGACGATCCGCGCAGAAAGATCGACCGTGACGTGCCCAAACGTCACGGTCGGGCTCGCCTCATGCTCAGGAATTCGACGCGTGAGCGCGCGGATGCGCGCCAGCAGCTCTTCAACAAGAAACGGTTTCGTGACATAGTCGTCGGCACCCGCATCGAGCGCCTCAACCTTGTCGCCCGCACCAGTGCGCCCCGACACAACGAGAATAGGGGCTTCTGACCAGCCGCGGATCGCATGAATCACTTCAAGCCCGTTAAAGCGCGGCATGCCAAGGTCAAGCAGCAACACATCGGGTCGCTCATCGGCGGCGAGACCAATCGCCTCCTCACCATTGGAGGCGGTGACAATCTCGTAGCCCTTTGCCGTCAGCGTGATACGCAGGGCGCGAAGCAGTTGCGGGTCATCGTCTGCGATGAGAATCTTCATCGTTGCGGCCCCTTCTGTTCGCGACTGCCCGTCTGTCTGTTGGTTCGTTGTGCCCGCGCGAGTGTGCCGGCATCGGTGCCCTCACCGTTCGCGAGCAACGACACCAGCATCGTCAGCCCGCCTTCCGGAGTGTCTTCCGGCTCAAGTGTGCCATGCATTGCTTCGACGAAGCCACGCGACAACGCAAGGCC
>RRZU010909693.1_pt1 | contig 14353 bp, 17 predicted proteins | sample 2165561 | NCBI WGS metagenome assembly RRZU01 (sample SAMN10456909, study PRJNA506462) | wastewater metagenome | isolation source: wastewater sludge | place: USA: Moscow, Idaho
GCTAAATTATCTCCTCCACTTTCGATTAAAATCAATTCGATATCAGGAAAACGATCTGCTAATTCATCAACTGCTTCCAAATTCATACTTGCATCTTCACGAATCGCTGTATGAGGGCAACCTCCAGTCTCTACACCAATAATTCTATCTTCTGGTAAAAGACTATTTTTTGCCATAAATTTGGCATCTTCTGAACAAAAAATATCGTTTGTGATCACTCCTAAATTATAATCACTAAACATTTTTCGACTTAATTTTTCTAATAAAGCTGTTTTTCCAGAACCTACAGGTCCACAAACTCCAACTTTGATATATTTTCTATTTTCCATTTTGAATATTGTTTATAAAATTTATGACATGTATAAGCGAGAATATAAGCGTTCGTGTTGCATACATCTGATATCAAACGATGTGTTGCATAAGCCTACATATTCTCTATCTAATTCTATTGTTTCTTTGGCTGTTTGAGAAATTGTTTCGTACAAATCGAACATTAAATCTTGTCCATCCAATTGTCCCAAAGGCACTAATTTTACTGCGTTTGTTACAATTCCAGAAGCCGAAGTGTAGTAAAAAGCAAACAATGCTTCGTAAAGTGGAATTTGCAATAAACTGGTATAAATTCCGAAAACAATCGCGTAATTAGAATAAGCGATGTTTTGTTTGATGTTGCGCTCGTATTCCTCAACAAATTCTGATTCTACGCGACGCTTGAAAATTTTGATTAAACGCAAACCTAATTTCTGACTTGCTTGTCTGATTTCTTTTGGCGCTTTTAGAGCAGAACATTCTTCATCTAATTTCAAAATTTCTTTCAAATCTGAATGTTGAGTTGCTTCGTAAGCTAATTTTACAAAAGCACCATCATTATATTTCAGATTATATTTCATCATATTTTCTACAAACTCTTGCGCCGTTTGTTTGTTATTGACGATTCCATTCTGAATATAAGTTTCTAATCCATTCGAATGTGTATAAGCACCAATCGGTAAAGTAGGATCAGAAATATGTAATAAACTTGCTAAAAATTCTTGTTTCATTCTTTATCTTTTTACGATAATTTTATTTTCAGATTTTTTGTAGACATTGAACCTCCTACTTTGGTCTCGCGATGATGATCTACATTGGCATTCAATAGATGTAGGAGTTTTAAATCTTGAACTTTTGGATTGTAGCCAGATGATTCTAACCAGCGAAAAATGGTCAATTCGAAAGGCATAAGCAACAAATCATTTTCATTGTAAAGTGGTAAATGTTTGTTTCCTATTTCGTGGCAAAGTGCGCTCATTTCGAGAATAGATTGAGGAGAAAGTACAATCGTTTTGGTTTCTAAAACATTCACAACAATTGCCGTTTCGTCATCCATAAAAAGAATATCTCCATCGTGCAAACGTTGTTTATCTTTCAAAAATTTGATCGCAACATCTTTTCCACCTCTTGTTCTTTTGCGTTGAATTCTTTTGGTTGTTTCGTACCAATCCAAATCCAAATAATCAATTGATTGTGAAATTGATTGTTCCGCAACAGTTCCTATTCTCTCATTAATAATCATCTTGCTTAATTTTTTCTTCTAAAATCGATATTTTTAGATACGCCCATTCCAAATGCAGAGCCATTAACTCCAGCAACAGATGTTTTTGTCCAACCTTCTTTTGATTTTGTTTCTAACAGCGAAAAATCTGCAAATCTAAATTTCAATCCCCAGCCGCCGCCTAAAACAATTCCAATCATAGGATAACCTCTCAATCGAAAACCATTAAAATTTTCCATAGATGCTGTTGTTTCAGACAATTGTTGTCCCCAAACATAATGCACATCAAAATGCGCAATTAGCGTAAAATATTTACCAAGCGCCAAGGACGGACTGTACCAAATCCCTGTTTCATTTTGTTTGCTTACAACTTGATGATTGACATTATCTTCGGTATATGCGTAGTTAACCCCAATCGCATCATTATTATTGAAGAAATACCCTATTCCAATCGGAGCACTTGAGACGTTGCTGCTACGACCAGATGGCGACGTAACTTTAGAATAATCCAATGAACCATATAGTGAAAATTGCCCTTTTGGACCTTCATCATTGTCTTTCAATCTCATTCCTCCTAAGATTTGCCCGTTCATTTTCCCTGAAATCAATGACATTCCAATTACTGCAATTGAAAAAACTATTTGATTAAAATTTATCATTTATACTTAAAAACCTGATTTTATTAATTCATTAAAAATATTTGAAAAGGCTCAGCACATTGTCTGAGCCTATTTTTAATAATTAGAATAAATAATACAATTGAGCTAAAGGAACTACTTCCGATGGTTCGCATGTAATATATTCTCCGTCAACATATACTTTATAATTTTCTGCATTCACTTCGATATTTGGTGTTTTATCGTTGTGAATCAAATCTTTTTTACCAATATTTCTACAGTTTTTAACAGGTAAGAAAACTCTGTTCAAATTATAGCTATCAATTGTTCCGTTATCGATAGAAGCCTGAGAAACAAATGTGATATTCGTTTTCTGAACTGCTTTACCGAAAGAACCAAACATATTTCTGTAAATAACTGGTTGTGGAGTTGGAATAGATCCGTTTGGATCTCCCATTTTACTACCTGCGATAAATCCTCCTTTCAAGATCATTTCTGGTTTAACACCAAACATAGCAGGTTTCCAGATGACTAAATCGGCAATTTTACCAACCTCAACAGATCCAATATAATCTGAGATTCCGTGTGCTATTGCAGGATTGATTGTATATTTTGCGATGTAACGTTTTGCACGGAAGTTATCATTGTCATGACCTTTATCTTCTTCAATTTCTCCACGTTGATCTTTCATTTTACTTGCCGTTTGCCAAGTTCTTGAAATTACTTCTCCAGGACGTCCCATTGCTTGAGAATCTGAACTCATGATACTGAAAACACCCATATCATGTAAAATATCTTCGGCAGCAATTGTTTCTGGACGAATACGAGAATCAGCGAATGCTACATCTTCAGGGATATTTTTACTCAAATGGTGACAAACCATTAACATATCCAAGTGCTCATCAATCGTGTTAACTGAATAAGGACGAGTTGGATTTGTAGACGCTGGTAATACATTTGGATACATTGCAGATTTGATGATATCTGGCGCGTGACCTCCACCAGCTCCTTCTGTATGGAATGTATGAATAACACGACCATTGATCGCTTCCATTGTATCTTCTAAGAAACCACCTTCGTTTAATGTATCTGTGTGAATCGCAACTTGTACATCATATTTATCTGCAACTTTCAATGCTGCATCAATTGTAGATGGTGTTGCACCCCAGTCTTCGTGAATTTTTACTCCTAAAGCTCCTGCTTCTATTTGCTCTTCAATTGGCTCAACAGTTGCACAGTTTCCTTTTCCGAAAAATCCAAAATTCATTGGAAAAGACTCAGTCGCTTCCATCATTTTTTGAATATTGAATTTCCCTGGCGTAACCGTTGTTGCATTAGAACCGTCATTAGGTCCTGTACCTCCACCAATCATTGTTGTAATACCACTGAATAAAGAAGTATTGATTTGTTGCGGAGAAATGTAGTGAATGTGTGTATCGATACCACCAGCTGTCACAATCATTCCAGCTCCATTGTGTACTTCTGTCGAAGCTCCGATAATCATTCCTTCAGTAATTCCGTCCATTGTATCTGGGTTACCAGCTTTACCAATACCAACGATTTTACCATCTTTGATTCCGATATCTGCTTTTACAATTCCCCAGTGATCAATAATAATTGCACGCGTAATACAAAGGTCTAAAACACCTTCTGCACGCAATTTTGTAGAGTTTTGTCCCATACCATCACGTACAGTTTTACCTCCTCCAAAAATTGATTCATCTCCATAATGTCCAAAATCATCTTCAATTTCGATGATAAGATTTGTATCTCCTAAACGTACTTTATCTCCCGTTGTAGGGCCTAAAATATTGGCGTATTGTTTTCTATCTACTTTCAAGCTCATGTTCTAATGTTTTAAAATTGTGAGATTTCATATTCTCTAATGCTTGTTGTTTTTGCTCGTCTGATTCTATAGAACCTTGAACTAAATTGCTGAATCCGTACATTTTTTTGTCACCAGCGATCTCTACTAATTCAACTTCCTTTTCTTCTCCTGGCTCAAAACGAATAGCTGTACTTGAAATAATATTTAATCGTTTTCCGAAAGCAGCTTCACGATCAAAAAGCATCGCTTTATTTACTTCGAAAAAGTGGAAATGAGAACCAACTTGTATTGGTCGATCTCCTGTATTAATCACATTAATTTTTACCGTATCTCTACCTTCGTTACAAACGATTGTTCCTTCTTTTACAAAAATTTCTCCTGGTATCATTTTCTTTTATTTTTAGAATTAACGAATAGGATTATGAACCGTTACCAACTTTGTTCCGTCAGGAAAAGTCGCCTCCACTTGTACATCGTGTATCATTTCTGCAACTCCTGGCATTACATCGTCAGTTGTTAAGATGTTTGCTCCTTCTTGCATCAATTCTGCAACTCGTTTCCCATCTCTTGCTCCTTCCAAAATAAAGTGGCTGATAAGCGCAATAGATTCTGGATAATTTAATTTTACGCCTCTTGCTTTACGTTTCAACGCAAGCTCTCCAGCAGTATGTAACATTAGCTTTTCTAATTCGCGTGGTGTTAAATGCATTTTTTTATTTTTTAAAAAATTAGATATTTATCCTACACATTGATGTAAACAATTTGTGTGTGAATATGTTGAATTTTGACAATAAGAATCCTTCATTGCTTAGTTAAAAACAACGAAATCTATTGTAGATCAATAAAAATTAATTATTTGTAATCGATTTGTAGCGAATGAAATAAGATGTATTTCGGTAAACTTTTTAAAGTCTTAACTTCAACTGTTTCCGATATTTTTTGATAAAAGGTTTGATGAAAATAAATAGTCAAAAAGCGAACAAACAAATCACAATCGAATGTAAAAATTTCGGATTCTGATTTATTTTCATCAACTGATAATAGATTGAAATTATCAAATTGAGTAGATAATTTTGTTCCACAATCTATTTGTTCTGTGTGTTCTCTATGCGCCTCGACAAGACTTCTCGTTTGAGAAAACTTCGAGATAATTATTACGATCGTAATAAATAACATTAAAAATACTATAGAGAAAACCTTTTTCATTACTGATGTAAAATTAGACGTTTTACTTTGTTCGTTTCTTACTTAAAAAATCAGATAAATATTCAAAAACGTGACAATTTCATTCTTTTTGACTATTCTAAAACCTTTGATGAATAATGATTAATCTTATTTAAAAATGATTAATCTACTCATTTTAAATAATATAATTGTTTATTAAAATAAATCATTATCATTCAAAATCACTTATTTAATTCCTACGGAAGCTTCCAAACCAAATCAACTGCAACATAATGCACACCCGATTTTGCTTCTGAATAATTCCTAATCAAGTTGTTAACATAACCAATATCCATCGTCAACGGAGAATTCGGAATTTGGAACATATAATAAAGTCCCAAACGCGTTTCTTTGTACGCATATTTTGTCCAATGTTTTTCCACATCGTTCATATAACTCGTCGCAAATAAACCTTCGACACTAAGCGCTAAAGATTGTTTATTCTTATCAGAAATTGGATACGTTAATTGCGATTTTACACGTGTTCTTAACTGAAAATTTTCGTCAACTTCATTAAAATCAGCATCAAAAAACTTTCTGAATTCTTGTCTAATTGTATTCTTCCATTTCAACTTTCCTAAATTCGCAGTATACGCATAACGCCCATAAACTCTAAACTCCTGCTCTATTCCCTCTTTATGAAAAGGCGCTTCAGAATCAAATTCATTTTGACGACGATAACTTATCGCATAACTATATTGTTGATTTGGTTTGAATTTATTGTAAATCTCATAATTCAAGACTAAAATTGCAGGTTTATCAACTGGATTATAATTATCTGGCGAACTTTTTCGTCCCATTCCAACATATGCAACCGCATATTTATTTCCTGTAGAATCTAACTTATGTTGCACGCCAAAAGCAGCCCAAGAAGCGGTTTTAGCTTTCCCTAAACCTGGAGGACTTAATTGTCCAAAACTATTACTAATCGTGAATAAAAAGGCAGCAACAATGCTTATTTTGCGTGTAATTGAAATCATTTTTGTGTTTTGTTTGTTTTATTTTTTTAGAATGAATAGCTTAACGTAGCCATCATATTACTTGGAGATCCAGGGAAAACGCGTGTATAATCAATTCCTCCTTGGAAATAATATTTATCGAAAATATTATTGAACTGTACTGAAATTTTTAATGGGTTCAAATCATAATAAATTGCAGCATTTACCACTGTGTAATCTGGCAAAAATCCCCACTCAGCATTCCCTTGTGCATCTTTCCCAACAGAATTTTCCATACGTCGATCACTTACATAAGAAGCGCCAAGACCAAATCCTAAACCTTTGAAAGTATCATGCAAAACCGAATATTTCAACCATACATTTGCCATATTTTTCGGTGCATTTGGCAAAGACATTCCAACTTCCGAAGCAACAGAAGAAGCTTTAACCTTTGTGTCTGTGTACGTATAATTGAAACTCATTTGTAAATTACGATGCAATTGTCCACGTAAATCAAGCTCCAAACCTTTCGAAGAAACTTTCCCCGATTGACGATAAACAGGAAAACCAGCATCGCTCAATTGTCCTGTTGGCATCATCATATCATTGCGTTGAATTTGATAAAGCGCTAAATCTATTTGCAATTTCTTCTTGAAAAATTCTGTTTTCAATCCTGTTTCTACTTGGAAACTTCTCTCTGATTTGAATGGTTTATCAGCACCATAATTTTTGTAATTTGCTACATAATCAGCAGCAATTGGCACATAACCTTGCGAATAATTAGCGAAATAATTTATTGTTGGCGTTACTTTATATGTCAATCCCACACGAGGTAACCATGTATCTTGAGTTGCTGAATAAGGCGTTTTTGGATCTGCACTTTCTGATGTATAATGCTCGTAACGCAAACCAAATAACATTTCTAATCGATTAAATTTTACTTGATCTTGTACATAAACACCAGTTGTTTTGTAAGAACTCAAAAATGGAAAAGATGCTTGTTTTAACCATTTGTAAGAAGATAAATCTTTCGATTCGTAAATTGGATGATTCAAATCAAATGTCAACGGAACAATTTCTCCATTCACCTCTTTGCTTCTCGCCTCTTTCTGCTGATTGTCCGCATCTGGCTTATATTGCGCATAATCAACACCAAAAATTATATTTTGTTTTACTTGTCCTTTTTGCAATTTATAATTCAAAAAAGCAACAGCATTATCTGTGTAATCAGTTGCTTCACGAGACAAGAAACGCATGTTTACAATTGTGTTATATGGTGCATCTGCAAAACTATTCAACGTTCTGTGTTCGTTTAATTTTTCTTTATAAATTGATTTCGAATAATTAAGCGTTAATGATAAATTGTCTAGAATCTTTTGTGTCAATTTTGTACGAAATGAAAATGTTTCTGTTTTGAAAAAATCTGATGGTTGAGACAATGTAAAAGAACGATTGATTGCATATAGATCTGTTTGTTTCACACCCATTCCACGATCCAAATAACCATCAAAATTGTCGTACGTCAAATCCACATCGATTTGTGTTCCTTTTCTTGGTTTGAACGTAAAAGATGGCGCTACTGAAACTATTTTTTGATTGTTATTTTTTCTGAATGTTTTACTTGTTTGGTAACCTGCATTCAATCTATAAAATAAATTATTACTCAATGGTCCACCAATATCCAAGGTTGTACGCAAAGTTTCAAAACTTCCTGATGAAAAACTGACAGCACCTTTGAAATCTTCCAATGGTTTTTTACTCACTAAATTAATTGTTCCACCTGGCGCAATATCACCAAATAACGTTCCTCCCGAACCTTTCAAAACCTCGATTCTTTCCAAATTAATCGTCAAAGGCGAATTGAAATAACTTGTTCCATAACCAAAACCAGAGCGCAAACCATTCACCAAACGCAAACTATTTCCGTATCCGCTGCTAAAACCTCTCAATGTATAATCGTCATAAGATGAAGCTTGATTAACACCCGATAAATCATGCACCATATCCGAAACTTTAAACGCTTGTTTATCGTCCATCAATTGGCGATTCGCAATACTAATTGTCTGTGGTAAATCTTTCAGATTTCCATTCAATTTTCCATCAAAAGTGATCGTATGTTGATAATATGAATTCTTTTTATCCGAACTAATTAAAACTTCTCCTAATTGTGTCGATTCCTTTGATAAATAGATTTTAAGACCTGTTTGCTCGTTCCAATTTTGTTTTGTAATCACAAAATTTGTTGAATTCAAACCATCAGCCATAATCGAAATTGTCAACGGAAGTTGAACTTCTTTTTCGAATTTAAACTCTCCATTTTCAGCAGTTTCTACGTTGTACGTGTCATTTTCAATCGAAATAATTGCATTCGAAATTGGTTGGTCTTCTTGATTTAGAATTTTACCAAAAATCATTTTTGTTTCTTGTGCAGTAGCTGTTATTCCAAGAAAAATGAAAAAACTAAAGGTGATAATTTTATACATGAAAGATCTTTTCATTTTGAGAAATATTATTTTTTAATTCGATTGTACCAATCTCTTTTTGCATGTGATAAGTAGGAAAATTTGATTTTTCGCAAAACATCATCAAATCAAAACCTAGTTTCAACCAAAACTCATACGCTCCTGGTAAACTTGGATGAGTGTGCAAATACAAACGATGAATATTTTTTTGATGCGCTTGCTTTTCCAATTCCTGAAACAATTGCGTTCCCAAACCAAATCGACGATAAGCCGGCTCCACAAACAAACGAGCAACCTCAACCGTTTTTTCTTTACCAACAGAAAGATGAGGAAAACGATAATCGAAAGGCATCATACCGATAACGCCAATAATTTTATTGTTTTCATCACGCGCCTGAAGAAAAATTCCAGTTTGGCTTTCGATGTAATTTGACATAAAGTTCAACAAGTCTTTTGGAACAATTGTCGGATCTAATGTTGGAAATAAATCGCGTCTAAACTCGATCACATAAGGCAATATTTCTTCGACCTGATGAGTTTCAACAGGTGTAATTTTTATATTTTTCATTCAATTTTTATTTTAATTGTGGCACAAACAATTGTTTTCCTTGATGAGTTAAATTCAACAAAGGCAATTGATACGTTTCTTGCAGAATATTTTTAATTTCTTCTTGATTATAATTTTCTAAATCAACCAATTGATGATTTTTCATCATATAAAATTGATCACCATACATAAATGCCAAATTAGGATCATGCATCACACAAAGGACGGTTTTTCCTTGTTTGACAAGTTCTTGTAAAGTTTCTAAAACCAAAACTTGGTAATGCAAATCCAAGTGATTCGTTGGTTCGTCTAACATCAAAACATCTGGATTTTGAACCAAAACACGGCACAACAATACCAATTGTCTTTCTCCACCAGAAAGCGAAGTATAAGCTTTGTCTTTTAAATGCCACAAATTAAACTTCGTTAACATTTCTTCGACAATTTGATAATCTTCATTCTTTGGAGAAAACCTCGAAAAAGAAGCGCGACCTGTCATTACCACATCAAAAACTTTGAACGGAAAAGTAGTTTGATGAAACTGTGTCATAAAGCCTAAACGAAGCGAAGATGATCCAACTTTTATCTTTTTTCGTTCTTCATTTCTAATGAAAACATTTCCGTCGTATTTCTTCTCCAAACCTGCGATAATATTAAACAAAGTCGATTTTCCACTTCCATTTTTTCCCATCACTACAGATAATTTTGCTTCAGAAAAATTGACATTTACATCATTCAGAATTTTATCTTTTCCGTAGGTAAACGATAAGTTTTGTATGTTAACTATTGTTTTCATTAGTTCCAATTTGCTGCGTTTTTTCTCATCAGATAAATAAAAATTGGTGCACCAATCAACATTGTAAAAACACCAACCGGAATCTCAAAAGGCATTACCGTTCTCGAAAAATCATCAATGACCAAAAGAAGAGTTCCGCCAATACTAATATTTGCCCAAACCGTTTTTTCGTTATTTGGTCCAAAAAACATTCGACTAATATGTGGAACGATTAATCCAAATAAACTTATCACACCAACTGCGGCAACACAAGCGGCTGTAATTAAGGTTGCAACACCTATCAAAATAACTTTCAAAAGTCCTGGTTTTACACCAACTGCAAGCGCTTCTTCATCACCCAAAGACAATAAATTAAGTTTCCAACGGAATAAAATAATAATGGTTAAACCAATTAAAATCGGATAAAAAGCTATTTCTACTTTTTCCCAAGAAGCTGTATGTAAATTTCCCATTGTCCATTGCACAATCATTTGCAATTTGTATGGATCGCTGATGTATTGTAAAAGCGTCAAAACGGCTGTAAAAACTCCAGAAATTATCATTCCTGATAAAACCATATTGATTAACGAACTTTTGACATTTGTCTTAGATATTAAATACGTTAATAAAACAGCACAAATTCCAAATACAAATGCTGAAATATTAATGGATAACACAGGAACAACCATCGCCAAAGCTGCGCCAACAGCAGATCCAGACGATATACCTAATGTAAATGGATCGACAATTGGATTTCTGAAAATTGCTTGTAAAACATTACCAGATGATGCCAAAGCTGCACCAACAATAAACGTTAATACAATACGAGGTAAACGAACTTGCCACAAAATAGTTTCTATACTTGATTGAGGTAAATTAGTTGTTCCCGAAATTAACTTGCTGATTGCAGATGAACTGTAACGAATCAACTCCGAAATGCCTACAAAATTAGTTGCGCCCATTGTCATAGAAAGGATAACAACCGTAAGTGGTAAAATCAAAAGTAGACCGTAAGATTTCAATTTAGATTGCATTTTTCTTGTATAAATCTGGTTTTTGGTACAATTGCATGATATCGTTTTGCACCTCTTTGTTTAATTGTTCAGTCGAATAAGCCGAAGGATAACACCAATTGCGAAGTTGCTTGGCAAATAATAAAAACTTAACCGTATGCGGATCGTAATAAAACGCAGGATTCATCGCGAAAACTTGTTTAGATTTTACCGCTGGCAAAGCATCCAATTCTTTTAGTTGATACACCTCATTAAGGCTCGAATTCCAAAGTACAATCAAATCTGGATTCCATTTATAAATCGATTCTGCACCAACATTTGGCGATTCCATTTCCAACGGACAAGCATTTTCTGCACCTGATAATTTGATCGCTAAATCTAACAAAGTTCCTTTTCCTGATGTCGAAAAAATACGTCCTTTCGACCATGCGTAATACACTTTTTTAGGTTTTTCGTTTGCAGGAGTTTTCAACTTTTCAGCCTCTGCTTTTACATAAGAAACCACTTCCTCTGCTCGTTGTTTTTTTCCTAATAAAGTTCCCATTCCAAGCAATTCTTTGTAAATCTTATCTTGACTTAAACTTGAAACCGTAAAAACCGGAATATTTAACTCTTCTAATTGCTGAATTGTTTCGATATTTTGTTCATAAACAATCGCTAAATCTGGCTGCAAACCAACAATTGTTTCAATATTACTTGATCCACCTCCAAAAGTTGGCGTCGCAATTGTTTTGTTTTTGATTCGCTCATCTAGTTTTGCATAGAACTCATATTTATCTTCATTCTGAAAAACTTGTTGGGGAATTCCAACCACTTTATCTTCGGCGTGTAACATATAAATTTCGTCCAAAGAAGGTTCAAAAAGTACAATCACTCGTTTTGCTTCTTGCGGCAACGAAACTATTTTTCCACGGCTATCTTCCGCTTTTATTTCACCATGTTGTTCGTTCTTTTTTGAAGAAGAATGACAACTTTGAAAGAAAATAAAGAATGATAAAACAAGGGTTATGCGATGAAATATTTTACAATTCATGGTTTAATTTTTTACCAAATTTTTTAATAAAAATTCACTGATTAATTGTGCTTCGACAAGTTGTATTTTATCTTGATAACGAGTCAAAAGTTGCTCGTACATACGACCATCATAAGGAAGCAAAAGTTGATTATCGTCGTCGTTTTTCCAGTAAATAGGAAGGTGACGATTGCCAACGAAGTAACAAAAATCAGCGGCATCGGACTTCGACTTTGCAGAAAACTGAATACACAAACAAGGTTTTATGTAAACTGAAGCTATTAAATTGTTTTCATGAAATAATCGATCGCCGTTCTGCCACTCATTTTTAGTTTGTAATCGAAGTTCTAATGTTAAACCAGCAGTTGTTTTTCGCGTAATTTTTTGTTTTCGAATCTCAAACCATTCAATCGTTAATTGATCCAAAACATTTTCTACTTGTTCAGTTTTTGACTGAATTTCATCTATAATTACCAACTGATTTTCCATTGTTTCGATCTATTATTTTTGTTGAGCAGCTTCTTTTTTCAACTGAACTTTCTCTTTCAACCATTGACACCATTCGTCAATTCCTTCTCCATTCAACGTACTGATTGTTTGCACTTCTAAGTTTGGATTAACCTCTCTTGCATCTTTAGTAACCGCCTCGATAGAAAAAGGTACATATGGCAATAAATCTGATTTAGAAACCAACATCAACTCACTTGTTAAGAACATACGTGGATACTTTTTTGGTTTATCATCACCTTCTGTTGTAGCAATAAGTGTTACACGATAATCTTCACCTAAATCAAAAGCAGATGGACAAAGAAGATTTCCTACATTTTCGATAAATAATAAATCTGTTCCATCCAAATTAATGTGATCCAAAGCTTGTAAAATCATTTGCGCTTCGATATGACACATTCCACCTGTTACAATTTGTAAAGCATTAATCCCAACTTCGCGCATACGAACTGCATCACGCTCCGTTTCTGGATCACCAACTAAAACAGAAATATTCAATTCTTTTCCCAAACGTTTTCCAATTTCTTGTAACAACGTTGTTTTTCCCGATCCTGGAGACGAACAAACATTGATGATACAAACATCTTTCAGACGTTCGCGAATCGCATTTGCAACATAATCGTTGGCTTTTAATAAATGTAAAGTTGTGTTGTCGCATTGAACAGATCCTACTCTATTCCCAAGACTTTTTGGATTTTGTGTATTTGTTGACATAATTGAAATATGTTTAATTAATGATTATTTATTTTTAAAGATGACTTGCGAGATAAAAAGCTCATTTCCTTTGACAATTGTACTGGATGGTGTTGAACAATCTTCGCAAACAAATTTGTGATATTTAACTTCGAAATTCTTGTGACAATGTTCGCAATACGCCACAATTTCATTGACTAAAACCTCTAACTCAATTTCATTATAATTTTGGTTATCAGCTATAAATGCATCAAATGCATTTTGGATTAAAACAGGTTGAACATTTGATAAAAGGCCAGCTGTAATTTGAACTTTTTCTATGTCTTCTATCTTCGAATCATAGTGCTCGTTCAACGTATCAAATATGTCTTTGACAATACTTAATTCGTGCATAATTTTTAATTTTTGTGAATAGATTTCCTCTTTCTAAACAAAATGAATGCTTAGAAAATAGTTATGTATAAGAAAGTTTTATGTTTATCAGATAAATGGTAAACCGTAGATATAATGCCTCAAAAGGCAAATTTTGTTGGTTGAAGTAGAAAATAAATCAGAAAAAATACGGACACAAATCTGTTGATTAAAATTAAACTTAACATCTGCGTTGATAAATTCATCAAAAGAAAAATCATTGATTTTTAAATCTTCTACAGTAAATGTAAATCCTTCAATAGTGCTATTTGTATTATCACATTTTATTGTCTCTTTTTCTACTTTTTGATGCGCAGAAGATTGATTTGTTTTGTTAGAAAAGCTAAACAGAACAATCAAAAAAAGGACAGAAAATATGTGAAAAATTGTTTTCATTTACGGTTGTAAAGGTACCACTTGCTACACCAAAACGATTATATAAAATAGCGTATAAATGTTCAAAAACGTTACAAATCAATAAAAATTATTTCGTCTATAAAAACAACAATCAAATCGTTTATTAATATATTTTTATTGTTTTACAATAAATTTATTTTGCAATTCAAAATATTTCTATTTAATATAATCGCGAAATACAAATACCCATAATTTACATTACAAATGTCCAAAAATTAAGAGTTTTACGTTCTTATCCTTTTATATAAAAAAACAAAGAGTTTACAAGTAATAAATACCTGTAAACTCTATTTGTAGCATAACACAATTTATGCTACAAATAGGTTTTATGATACAAAATATAAATTTAATTAAATTAATGCAGATAACTAAAAGTCA
>RRZU010577070.1_pt1 | contig 14352 bp, 13 predicted proteins | sample 2165561 | NCBI WGS metagenome assembly RRZU01 (sample SAMN10456909, study PRJNA506462) | wastewater metagenome | isolation source: wastewater sludge | place: USA: Moscow, Idaho
CGATGAAGCTCAGCCGGAAGCTCTGCATCTGGACCATGACCAGCGTGGCGATGATCAGCAGCATCAGCGGCACCACCGCCGCGATGGGCTGCTGGCTTTCGACCGAGTTCTCGACCGTGCCGCCAATCGCGATCCGGACCTGTTGCGGCAGGCCAGCCTGAAACGCGGCGATCTGCCCGGCCATGGCATTGACCAGCGTTGCCGGCTGGTCCTTGCCGGCGATATCGGCGCGGACCGTCACCGTGGGGATGCCGTCGCGCTGCATGATCAACGGCAGTTCGGTGCCGAATTCCAGCGTCGCCAGCGCGGTCAGCGGGATCGGCGTTCCGCTGGCTGTGGCAAGCTGCAGGTTCTGGATCGAATCGACCGAGGTGCGGTCGGCCTCGGCGCCGCGGGCGACGACATTGATCAGGAAGATCCCGTCGCGGATCTGGGTGATCGTCCGCCCGGTAAAGGTCGCCGCCAGCGAGGCCGCGATATCGTCATTGGTGATGCCAAGCTGGCGGGCCTGATCCTGATTGACCAGCAGGCGGACGACGCGCGCCGGCTCGTTCCAGTCCAGCGTGATGTCGCGCAGGCGCGGCTCGGTCGCCAGCAACGCCGCCAGATCGCGCCCGACATTGCGCGCCTCATTGAGGTCCGGCGACGAGACGCGGTATTGCACGGGCTTGCCGACCGGGGGCCCGATCTCGAGGTTCTTGAGATACAGATCGACCCCGACCATTTCGCGCTGGCCGAATTCGCGAAGCCGCGCCTTGAGCCGGTCACGGGCGGCAAGGTCGCGGGTCTGGATGACGATCTGGCCAAGATAGGGGCCGGGCGTCGGCAGATCCATCGACAGGATGAAGCGCGGAGCCCCGCGCCCGACATATGAGGTCCAGAACAGCGCGTCTTTCTCGTTGGCCAGCATGCGCTCGATCGCGGCGATATCGGCATTGGTCTTGGCGATCGAGGCATTGGCGCGCTCATTCACATCGACAAGGATTTCGGTCCGGTCCGAGGTCGGGAAGAACTGCTGCTCGACAAAGCGCATGCCATAGACCGAGGCGGCGAACAGCGCCACAGTAATGGCGATGGTGCGCCATTTCGCCCGCATGCTGGCCAGAAGCAGCCGGTGAAAAATCCGCCGCAGCCAGCTCGTGCGGTCGGCGTGATGGGTCATTTTCGCCGGCAGCAGCGTGACGCCCAGAAGCGGCGCGAACAGCACCGCCACGATCCAGCTGACGATCAGCGACACCGCGATCACCACGAACAGCGAAAAGGTGAACTCGCCCGCGGCCGAGCTGTTCAGGCCGATGGGAATGAAGCCCGCGACCGTCACCAGCGTCCCGGTCAGCATCGGAAAGGCGATCGAGGTCCATGCATAGCTGGCCGCGCGTTCCCGGCTTTCACCATATTCCAGCCGCGAGATCATCGTCTCGATGGCGATCATCGCGTCGTCCACCAGCAGTCCCAGCGAGATGATCAGCGCCCCCAGCGAGATGCGCTGCAAGGTGATCTGATAGACGTCCAGAACCACGAAGGTGATCGCCAGAACCAGCGGGATGGTCAGAGTGACGACAAAGCCCGCGCGCAGCCCCAGACTGACGACGCTGACCACAAGGACGATGGCCACTGCCTCGACCAGCGCCCGGACGAAATGGCTGACGGCCTCGTCCACGACATGGGGTTGGTCGGCGATCTTGGTCATCTCGATCCCCAGCGGCAGATCGCGCGTCACGCCCTTCATCAGCGCGTCGAGCTGCTTGCCGAATTCAAGGATGTTGCCGCCGTCGCGCATGCCGATCTGGATGCCGATGGCGTCCTTGCCATTGAAGCGGAAGAGCGCGCTGGGCGGGTCCTCATAGCCGCGCCGCACGGTGGCCACGTCGCCGATATTGAAGAAGCGGTCGCCGACGCGCAGGTTCACCGCGGCAATCGCGGCGGCATCGTCGAACTGGCCGCCCACCCGGACCAGCACCTGTTCGGGGCCGGCCTGCACGATGCCCGAGGGCGCAATGGCATTCTGCACCGCCAGCGTCTGCAGCACCTGGTTCTGGTTCACCCCCAGCGCGCTCAGCCGCGCCGAGGAGAATTCCAGATATACTTCCTCTTTCTGGACGCCCAGCAATGCGGTCTTGCCGGCCATGGGCAGGGCCTGCACCTGCTTGCGGATATCCTCGACCCGGTCGCGCAGCTCGCGCTTGGTAAAGCCGTCGGCGGTGAAGGCATAGATATTGCCGAACACGTCACCGAAATCATCGTCGAAGTGAAAGCCCTGAAATTCCTGCGGAAATTCTGGACGGATATCCGACATCATGTTGCGGACGCGCTTCCATATCTCGGGGGTGTCGGCGCTGTTTATGGTCTGGTCCAGTTCAAGATAGACCACCGACTGGCCGGGCATGGTGACCGAGCGGGTGTAATCCAGCTCGTCCAGCTCCTCGAGCTTGGTTTCGATGCGGGTGGTGACCTGCTGGAGTGTGTCCTCGATCGTGGCGCCGGGCAGCGCGGCGCTGATCACCATGACCTTGATGGTGAAGTTCGGATCCTCTTCGCGGCCCAGCCGCAGATAGCTGAGCGTGCCGGCGACCATCGACACGATCAGCAGGAACCACACCAGCGAACGGTGCCGCAATGCCCAGTCCGAGAGGTTGAAGCGCGACCCGGTCATGGTGCCACGCTTCGCCCGACGGGCTGGCCCGGGGTCAGGGAATGGATGCCGCGGATCACCACCTCGTCGCCGGCGGAAATCCCCGCGGCGATGCTGATGCGGTCGCCAAGCACGGGACCCGAGGTCCTGACGGTGCGCAGATCGACCGTGGCGGAGCCATTCCCGCGGGTGACGATCCAGACCTGCTCCTGCCCGTTCCGCGTCAGGATGGCGGCCACCGGCAGGGCCAGCATCGGCGCGCCCGTGGCCAGCGGGCGGGCGCGGATCAGCGCCCCCAGTCGCAGACTGTCGTCATCGGCCAGCGCCAGATGGACCCGGCGGGTGCGGGTGGCCGCGTCGGTGACCGGCTCGATCTGCGTGACCCGTGCCGGTTGGCGGTTGCTTGCGTCGCTTTCGGTCCAGACCTCGTATCTGTCATCCAGCCCGACCCGCGACACGGCCGCCTCGGGCAGGTCGATAACGGCCTCGCGGCCTTTCTGCGCGGCCAGTTGGACCACCGGCTCGCCGCCGATGACCACCGCCCCGGCATTGACATAGACGGCGCTGATGACGCCGTCGAAGGGCGCCCGCATATCCGCGAAACCCGCCGCGTCAAGCGCACGGATCAGCTCAGAGCGCGCCTGCTGGTCGGCCGCCTCGGCGGCGGCCAATGCCCGCTCGGCCTGCTCGAGCTGCGCGGTCGAGGCGACGTCGCGCTTGGCCAGGGCGCGGGTGCGCGCGGTCGTGGCCTGCGCGGTTTGCAACTCGACCTTGGCGGATTCGGCGGCGGCCCGCGCGGCCTGAACCTTGCCCTGCAAGTCGTCGGGGTCCAGCCGTGCCAGCACCTCGCCTTGACGGACGACCGAGCCGACATCGACATGGCGCGCAGTGACGCGGCCAAGGGTCTGAAAGCCCAACGTGACCTCGATCTTGGCGGTGATCGTGCCGGGGACCGAATGCGCGGGCAGGGGCTGATCGTCGACAATGATGCTGGCGACCGGGCGCGGTGCGGTGGCGGTTCCGGGCTCGGTGGCGTGCTGCTGCATGGCCAGCGCCGCGGCGCCGGCAATCAGCGCCACGACCAGCGCCGTGATCAAAGCGGCTTTGCGCGTCATTGGCCTGTCCTGACATCTGGGACGGCGCTGACCTTGCGGCCGGGATAGAGCAGTTGTGACCCGGCGCCGACCACGATCTGGCCGGGGGCGACCCCCTCGCGCAGGATGACCTTGCCATTGCTGAACCGCTCGATCGCCACGCGGACAAGGAAGACACGGTCGTCCTTGTCGACCATCCAGACGGCGGCCTCGCCATTGGCTGCGGTCAGGGCCGTCCAGGGCACCGCGATGCCCGAGCCGGCCGGATAGTGGATCGCGCCGCGCACCGCCGCGCCCAACAGGCCGGTATTGGCCGGCGCGTTGTCTATGATGGCCCGGACGGTGACCGCGCCGGTGCCGGGATCGACGATCGGTGCGATCTCGCTGACCCGCGCGGTCATGTGCAGGTCGGGAAAGTCGATACCCGACAGGGTGACCGGCGCGCCGATCGCGTCGCGCAGCATCGGCGAGTCCGGGGTGCGGAACACCGCCTCGCGCCCCGTTGCCGAGGCCAGCGAAACCACCGCCTGCGCCGCGCCGACGATCTGGCCCGGCTCGGCCATGCGGGCGGTGACGATGGCATCGCTGGGCGCATGGATCACGGTATCGGCCAGTGCCCTTTCGGCCTGACCCAGGTCGGAGGTCGCTCGCGTCAGGCTGCCGACCGCAGCCGAAAGCGCCTGATTTGCACCGTCCAGCGCCGCCCGAGTGCCGACGCCACGTTCCAGCATGGCGGCTGCCCGGATCTGCGCCTGACGCGCCTGAGCCTCGGCCGCGCTGGCCGATTCCACAGCGGCCTGCGCGACGTGCCGGGCCTGTTCTTGCTGCAAGGGGTCAGTCCGGGCCAGTGGCTGGCCCTTGTGCACCGGATCGCCCTCTTGCACGAGAACCTCGATGACCTTGCCGCCAAGGCGGAAGCCGACCTCGACATTATCCGTGGCATGAATGGTTCCGGTCAGCGCGGCGTCGAAGGTCAGCGGCGCCAGCTCGACCCAAACGAATTCGACAGGCAGGGCCGCCTCGGCAAAGGCCGCATCTGCCTGCCAGAACAGGATCGAAGCTATGGCTGTCAGGCGTCGCACGGCTGCCTTATCCGAAGTTTATGGATGTGATGCCCAATTTCGGAGAGCCTGGAAAGGGTCTTGCGAATTGACGTAGCGGCGATCCGCTTGCCATGGGCGGCCTGTTCTCAACCTGTCCGGAGGGATGCTCATGTCCTTTCTTAGGGCGCGACGCGAGGATATTCCGGCCGCTGGGCCTATTGATAACTTCGCACCAGAGCCGCAGCCACCATGCCCCAGCCATCCACGACGACAAAGAACGCCAGCTTGAAGGGCAGGGCGACCACCGTCGGGGGCACCATCATCATCCCCATCGACATCAGCACCGCCGACACAACCAGATCGATGATCAGAAAGGGCAGCGCCACCAGAAACCCGATCTCGAAGGCGCGCTGGCTTTCGCTGAGCATGAAAGCCGGAACCAGAACCGACGGACGGTCGGGCGCGGCGTCGGGCTCGGGCGAGACCTCTGCCAGCGTCGCCAGCATTTCAGGATCGGTGCGCGCCTCCATGAAGCCGCGAAAGGGGATGATGGCACGGTCAAATGCCTGTTCGACCGTGATCCTGCCGTCACGCAAGGGTGCGCCGGCCGTATCCCATGCCTCGGTCAGGACAGGGCTCATCACGAACCATGTCAGAAAGATCGCCAGGCTGACGATCAGCATGTTCGGCGGCGATTGCGGCAGCCCGATCGACTGCCGCATGATCGACAGCACGGTGACGATGAAGGGAAAGCAGGTCACCATGATGGCGATCCCGGGCGCGAGAGACAGCGCCGTCATCGCCACGAGCAGGGTGATTGCATTCCGCCCGATGCCATTGCCCACCGCGTTCAGATCGGTGATGGGGTTGCCGCCGGCGATGTCCTGGCCAAAGGCGATCCCCGGCAGCAGCAGGATCGCAAGGATCAGCAGGGCGCGCTTCACGATGTGCTGGCCGGACCAAGAATGCGCACGCAAAGCCGGTTGTCGGTGTCGTCCCCCGAGGTCAGCTCTCCGCGTGCGATCACCTTGTCCCCGACGCAGATATCGACACCATCCGACATGTCCTGATCAAGGGTCAGGATGTCGTCGGGGCGCAGCCGCGCCAGTTCGGCGACGGAAAGCTGCGTTCCGCCCAGGCGAATGGTGATTTCCACCTGAATCTGGTCTGTCGCGATCAGGCTTGCAATATCTTCCATGATCAGTCCTCGGTCATGATGTCAGCGATGATCAGTTTCATTGCCGCGACGGCGGCATCGGGGTCGAACGTGATCGTGGCCTTGTCAGCGACCAGTTCGACCATCTGCGCCTCGCCTCGCGTTTCCTCGATCAGCGCGTCGGAAAAGCCGGCGCGTTCAAGGCAGGATTCGACATCCGGGCGCAGATCGGGCCCACAGCGGATCACAAGCCGGCGCGGGGCTGCGATCTCGCTGATGCGCCCCAGTTCGGCCATCAGGGTATCGCGCAAGCGTTCGCGACCGGATTTTGCACCCAGTAGATCGACAATGGTGTCGAGCACCGGCAGCAGTCCGGCTATGGCCTCGCGGCGCTGGCTGGCTGCGATTGTTTCATGCGCGGCCAAACCACTGCCCAGTTCGGCAAGCATGGCGGTCAGCGCGTCAAGGCTGTGTTCGCGGCCGTCGCTCAGGCCCTGCTCATGACCGCGCAGAAAGGCGGCCTTCAACTCGGAGGCACCGGTCGACGACCCGGCATGGCCGGCGCCAACGGCAAACGAGTCGAGGCGGATCGCCGAAGCTCTCATATCGCATCCTCACGCTTTTCGATCCAGCCCGACAGGACCTTCAGGCTTTCGTCCTTGCGCGCCTTCATCAGCTCTTTCAGCCGATCGACCGGATCGGCGCTGGCGCCCGCCGCCGGGGAGAAGTCGATCTCGGGCACCGCTGCCGGGACCGCGGCCATCATTGGCAGGGTTTCGGGCGCGGTCTTCGACATCTCTGATGCGCGCGGGGCCAGCAAAGGTGCAGATGTATCCAGCGCGGCTGAAAACTGGTCCTGCGCAGGTCGCGACTTGAGTATGGGGCGCAGCAGGAACATCGCGAGGGCCAGCGCAAACAGGCCGACAAGGACGATCCGGATAATTCCGTTCAGGTCCAGCCGCGACAGCAACCCACCCTGATTTGCCAGGGTCCCGGCCTCGGACAGCGATGCGAAGGGCAGCGATTTGACCGTGATCGCGTCGCCGCGCGTCTCGTCAAAGCCGACGGCCGAGGCGACCAGTTCGCGGATTGTCTGCAGCTCGGATTCCTCGCGCGGCACAAGCGTGGTCTGATTGTCGGCTCCGGTCTGCGCGACTCCGTTGACAAGGACCGCGACGGTCAGGCGGCGGGTCGCCCCGGGCCGGCGCGACACTTCGCGCGTGACCTTGCTGACCTCGAAATTGGATCGCTGCCGGGTCTCGGACCGCGAGGACTGATTCTGGCCACCGCCGGCACCCTGACCATCGGGCAGGTTCGAGGCCGCAGTCACCGCGCCCTGCTGCGCGTCGCTGCTATTATCCGTGCTTTCTTCGTTTTCCTGCGCGATCAGGGCGCGCTGTTGCGGGTCAAAGCGCTGCTCGGTCAGGTGTTCGGTTTCGCTGACCACATCCAGATTCAACTCCACGATGGCATTGCCCATGCCGACATGGGCTTCAAGGATGCGCTCGACGTTGCGTTTCATCTCGGTTTCGCGGTCCTCTCCGGCGAATTCCTCGCCCGACGTGACCACTCCGCGCTCGCTGTCGATTACCGATACCTGATCCGCATTCATGCCGGGGACGCCGGATGAAATAAGAAACTTCAATGCCTTGGCCTGAACCCTGTCGACCGGAGTGCCGTTGGTTGTCACCGTCACCGAGGCGCTTGCCTGCGCCTCGCGCCGATAGCTGCGGCCCGCCGGAACAGCCAGATGCACCCTTGCCGTCCTGATATTCGGCAGGGCGAGGATCGTCCGGGCCAGTTCGCCCTCTTTGGCGCGCCAATAGGCTGCATCGAACATCTGCGAGGTTGTGCCAAAGCCTGACATACCGTCCAGGATTTCATAGCCAGAGCTGCCGGCAGCCGGCAGCCCTTCGCCCGCAAGCGACATTCGCAATGCGTCCCGGCGCCCTTCCTCGACCCAGATCGAATCGCCCCGGATCTGATAGATGACGCCGGATTTTTCGATTTCTGCGAGAACCGCGCCGGATCTTTGCGGATCCAGACCCGAATAAAGCAACGCCATACCGGGACGACTGGCGAACCAGGACAGTCCGGCGATCGCGGCAAATGTCAGCAAAAAGGCCGCAACCAGAATGCCTTTTTGCTTTGCGCTTCTTTCGCGCCAATAGTCTTGCAGCTTCAGCAAAACCCGCCCCCTTCGAATCGGTGGTATCCGTGTTGCTACCTTCATGGCACGGGGGCGATTAAGAATTGGTTAGCCCGACGGTGATATCACCTCCTCAAGATCGATGGAGAATCACCATGAACGATACCGCCGACATTCCTGCGGAAGAAAAATCCGAAGGTGGGATTCGCCGTATTCTTCTGCCGCTTGGGCTTGTGGTCATTATGACGGGTGGCGGCTTTGCCTCGACGTTTCTGGGCTTCTGGTCGCCGATGGCTTTCTTTGCCGCCAAAGAGGAACACCCGCCCGAAGCGCAGGCCCCCACGGTCGAATTCGTCGATATTCCGCAGATTGTTCTGACACTTGCCGGTCCGCGGTCGCGCATGCTGATCATGACTGTCAAGATCGAGACCGATCAGACCCATCGCGCTGAGGTCGAACATCTGGTCCCGCGTATTCTCGACAGTTTTAACAGTTTCCTTTCCAATGTGGACCCTTCCGCATTTGAAAAGCGAGGCATGCTGGACATCATTCGCGATGAGCTGGCGACGCGCGCGGCATTCGTTCTTGGAAAGGATGCATTCGCCGACATTCTGATTACGGAGTTCCGGATCCAATGACGATTTCTGCAATTTTACAGATATTCATGATCGTGTTCATGATCGGACTTGCAGGCTTCTGCTTTGCTCTGACCCGCCGGTTACGCAAGCTGAATGATCTGGAGACTGGTCTGGGCGGCGCGATTGCCGTCATGACCAGCGAGATCAGCCGGCTGGAAAGGTCGATCCTTCTGGCCAAGGCCGAGGCCACGACCGCGACCCAGTCGCTGGCGGACGAGATCGACCGCGCCAAGGAAGAGCGCGCGTTCTGGACGCTGCAAAAGAAATTTGCGGAAACGGGGCCGGTCCGTCCCGCCAGATTGCAGCGCCGTCGTCGTCGCGCGGAGGCCGGTCTGGATGCGTAAGCCCATTCTCTCGGTTCTGGGCGGTGTGCTGGTCCTGGCGGCGGCGGGTCAGGCCGTAATGCTGATGGACGGTGTTTCGCGACTGGCGGCAAATGCAGTTCCGTCCGAAATGATGGCCGGCTGCACCGATGTCCCCGAAGCGGTCGCGCTGGCCGATACGCTGCGCGAAAGATCGTTGCGTCTTGACGGCTACATGCAGGAACTGGAGCGCAGGAAGACCGAGATCGCCTTTGCCGAAAAGCAGTTGACCGAGCGGCTGATCGAATTGCGCAAAGTCAAGCAGCAACTTGCTCAGCATGATGCAGGTCAGCGCGAGGCCGTGGACAATGATATCGGCCGTCTGATCGCGGTTTACGACCAGATGAAACCGGAACAGGCCGCGATGGTCCTGTCGAATCTGCCGCCGGACTTTGCCGCGCAGATTCTGGTTCGTGTCCAGCCTGAAATGGGCGCGCGAATCATGGCTGCGGTTGAACCGGGTCAGGCGGCGGTACTGACCTCATATATGGGCGCCGTCACGACGGCAGCGAGATAGGTGAACCATGTTTGGCATGATCGGTATTGTCGTGACCTTCGCGATGGTCTTCGGTGGTTATATTCTCGCGGGTGGCAAGCTTGGCGTCATTCTGCATTCGCTGCCATTTGAAATGATGATGATCGGCGGCGCGGCCGCTGGGTCGTTTCTGCTTTCGAACGAGACAGCCGTGATCAAGCATGCACTGGCCGGTCTGGGACGGTCACTCAAGGGGCCGCGCTGGCATGAATCCGACCTTCAGGACGTGCTGTGCCTGTTGTTCCAGTTGCTGCGCATCGCGCGTGCGAGCCCCGTCGAACTTGAGGAGCATATCGAGAATCCGACCACCTCGGCGATTTTCCAAGCCTATCCCAAGATTCTGGCGGATGAGCAGGCGGTCACGCTTATTACCGATACTCTGCGCTCGGCCAGCCTGAACTATGACGATCCCTATCAGGTCGAGGAAATGCTGTCGCAGCGGATCGGCCTGATGAACGAAGAGGCGATGCACGCCCCCCACGCCCTGCAGAACATGGCGGATGCGCTGCCCGCACTGGGAATCGTGGCCGCTGTTTTGGGGGTGATCAAGACCATGAGCGCGATCGATCAGCCGCCCGAAGTTCTGGGCAAGATGATTGGCGGCGCCTTGGTCGGAACCTTTCTGGGCGTGTTCTTAGCTTACGGGCTGGTTGCGCCTTTTGCGCAGCGCCTGACGGCGGTTACGAAGCAGGATCAGGCATTTTACGATGTGATCAAATCCGTACTGGTTGCCGGTCTGCATCAGCATGCGACGAACCTGTGCGTCGAGGTCGGACGCCAGGCTGCACCGGATCATGTTCGCCCAACCTTCGGCGATCTTGAAAACGCGCTTCGCGAACTCAAGAGGGCATCGTGATCGTGCAGCTATTGATATCGGCCGCGCTGGCGGGGGGGGCACTACCCGGCAGCGCAGCGCCAACGCGCGATGGCCTGATTCAAGAGGCAACAGATCTGCTGCTCAGCGGCGAGGCGCTTCCTCCGGATCTGGATCTCAGGCTGATGGAATTGCCGCCGGCCGAACGGATCGAGGTCCTGATCTTTCTGCGCCGGTCGGGAATGCTGACGGGTCCCGGCTGGACCATCGACCAACTGCTGGCACCAAGCACAAAGCAGGAGACCCACGATGAGCGCGACTGAGCTGGCCCCCGCACCGCGCCTTTCGGCGCGGCCGCTTGCGATTACGGGTGTTCTGGTCCTGATCGTTCTGTCGATGGTCATTCCGATACCCGCAGCCGCGCTGGATGTGGGGATTGCGTTGTCAATTGCCACCGCGACGCTGATTCTGGTCATGGCCTCGCTGGTCGAGCGTCCGACCGACTTTCAGGCATTCCCCGTGCTGCTGCTGGTTTCACTGCTTATCCGGCTGTCGCTGAACGTTTCATCGACCCGGCTCATCCTGACGAATGGGCAGAACGGGCCCGCTGCGGCGGGCCATGTGATCAATGGCTTCGCCGAGTTCGTTGCCGGCGGCTCGCTGCTGGTCGGCCTGACGGTTTGCTGTGTGATCTCGATTGTGAACTTCATGGTCATCACCAAGGGCTCTGGTCGGATGGCAGAGGTCTCGGCCCGCTTTGCACTGGATTCCTTGCCGGGCAAGCAGTTGGCCATTGACGGCGATCTGAATTCGGGCGCCATCGATCACGACGAGGCGAAACGCCGCCGTATCCGCGAACAGCGCGAGATCAGCTTTTTCGGCTCGCTGGACGGCGCGTCCAAATTCGTCAAGGGCGATGCCATCGCCGGATTGATTATCACGCTGATCAACCTGTTTGTCGGACTGGCTGCCGGCATATTCGTTCACTCGATGCCCATCGGCGAGGCGCTTGAAACCTATTCGAAACTGACGATCGGCGATGGCCTGGTCAGTCAGATCCCCTCGCTGATCACCTCGATGGCGGCCGCACTTTTGCTGTCGCGCGGCGGTGCGACGGAAACCACTGCTGATCTGCTGTCGCAGCAGCTGACATCGGACTGGCATGTTCCGGCGGTCGGAGCGGGCGGCATGGTGCTGATCGGTCTCGTTCCCGGCATGCCAACGGTGATTTTCTTCGGTATCGCCGCCGGCCTTGGTGCGATCGCTTGGTTCATCCGGAGTCGCAAGCTCAAGGAATCCCGGCAGGCTCCGGCAGAGAGCAAGGACATGACTGCGGTGCCGACGCCGGCCAGAATCGGCGATGTGCTTGATACAGATGAAATATGTGTCGAAATCGGGACAGGCCTGATTGTCAGCGCGCTGGATGCGGGGCGTGGCCTTGGGCAGCGGATCACGAACCTGCGGCTGCATATCGCGCGTGCCTATGGGCTGATCCTGCCGGATGTCCGGATTACCGATGGCACCAGCTTCCGCGACGGCGAGTATGTGATCCGCTTGCAGGGCGTGGTCCGGGGGCGCGGTTTGCTGCATCCTCAGGGTATCCTTGCGCTTGGCCCTGATCCGGTTCTTGAGCGCCTGCCCGGCGATACCGTCCGCGAGCCGGTCTATGGCAGCCCCGCCCGCTGGATCCCGCCGGATCGTCAGGATGACGCGGCGATTGCCGGTGCAACGGTGGTGACACCGATGGAGGTGCTTTCGACCCATCTCATGGAGGTCGTCAAATCGAACCTCTCGGCCTTGCTGACCATGTCCTCGATGCAACGGATGATCCGAGAGTTGTGCAACGTCACCGATGAGCATCGCGCACAGTTGAACCAGCGCTTCTTCGATAGCATGGTTCCCGACAAGGTCTCGACTGAGATGCTGCTGGCGGTTTTGCGTGGCATGCTGGAAGAGCGGCTTTCCATCCGCAACCTTGTCCTGATCGTAGATGCCGTTCACGAAGCGCGCGGCGCCTCGACGCCCGAGGCCGCCTATGAAATGGTCCGCAAGCGGCTGCGCGGGCAGATAACCGAGCAGTTCCTGACGCATGATGGATATCTGGACATTCTTCAGCTTCATCCGCAATGGGAGGCCGAGATGACCCGCGCCGAAGCCGAGGCGGGGCGCGGTGGGCAAAGCTCGGTTCCGCAGATGCAGAAGCGGTTGGCAGAGGCGGTTCAGGGTACGCTGTCCGCCCTGACTGGCGGCACGGATGTGGTGCTGGCGGTTCCGGATCATCGTCGTCGCCTCGTCAGGATGATGCTGACTTCATCTGGGATCGGACTCCCGGTCATGGGTCTGGATGAGATCGATCCTGCGGCCAAGGTTCGCCTTGTCGGTACGGTCGACACATGACCGGGTTTGGGGTCGATGGGGCGCTGGCCACGCTGTTGACGGGTTTGTTGCTGACCTATTGCCGGGTTCAGGCCTGTCTGCTGGCGCTGCCGGTCTTTTCCGAACGGTTGCTGCCAGTGCGCGTCCGGGTTGCCCTTGCAATGTCGCTGACGCCGCTTTTGGCCGAGCAGGTCTCGGTGGCGCAGGACATCGGAACTGTCGCTCAGCTTGGCCTGCTTGCTGGCGCCGAGGTGGTGACCGGGCTTGCCTTGGGCGGATTGGTGCGACTTTTTGCGATGGCGCTGGATATCGCCGCGACCGCGATCGCGGCCACGGCCTCGCTCTCGCAGCTGGTGGGCGCGCCGAACGAATATTCGCCGCATCCGATCGGCAGCATCCTGCACCTGGCCGGGTTGGCGCTGATCCTGGCTCTGGGCTTTCCGGTGCTCGTCTGCCAATTGCTGAATGACAGCTTTCAGCTGAGTCCCCTGGGCGCGTGGCCAGACATCGCCGAGCTTCTTCCCTCTGCGATTGCACTGGTTCAGCGGGGCTTCATGCTGGCAATGCTGCTGGCGGCCCCGTTCATTCTGGGCGGGTTTCTGTTCCAGATGCTCTCGGGGATGATCAGCAAGGTCATGCCGGCGCTGCCTGTGGTGTTCATCGCGGCCCCGGGTGCGATTTTGCTGGCGTTGGTCGGGTTGGCTTTGCTGGTGCCGTCGATCCTGTCGATCTGGGCGGATGCGGTTCTGGACCTGATGCAATCGGGCCTGCCATGAGCGAGGAGAATGACGACAAGCAATTCGACCCATCGGAAAGCAAGCTGCGCAAAGCCCGGCAAGAGGGCGACGTTCCACGATCGACCGAACTGCATTCGGCGCTGATGTATCTGGGCTTCTGGTTTGCGATCATGTTCGGGGTTACCTGGGCGGTGCCCGATTGGGTCGGCATGGCGGCGCGTCTGATTGGCGGGGAACCCTGGCCCGACGCGACCGGCCGCTCGGTGACGGATCTGGCGCGGGGCGTGGCAAGCTATGCTGCCATGGCCACCATCGCCGCGGTGGTCATCATGGCGGCACCGATCATTCTGGGAATGATCGCGCAGGGTTCTATCGTCTTTACGCCCAAGAAGCTTCTGCCGGATCTCAAGCGCATCGACCCGGTGAAGAATGCCGGGCAGAAATTCGGCAAAAGCGGCCTGATCACCTTCGCGATTTCGCTGGGCAAGGCCGTGCTGGTTGGGGTCGGCGGATGGCTGCTTTATGGATCGCTTTTGTCATGGCTGGTCACGGCGGATGCGATGGCGGACCAGCAATGGGTGCTGGGTCTGGAGGTCATCCTGCGGCGGTTCGTGCTGCTTGCCCTTGCCATCGGCGCCGTCTTTGCCTGCATCGATCTGATATGGAAACGGCTGGAATACCTCAAGCGGCACCGTATGTCGCGCCGCGAGATGGAGGACGAACACAAGGAAAGCGAGGGCGACCCGCATCTCAAGGCGGCACGGCGTCAGAAAGGCATCGATATCGTGCTGGCGACGATGCTTGCGGATGTCGAAA
>RRZU010538601.1_pt1 | contig 14347 bp, 14 predicted proteins | sample 2165561 | NCBI WGS metagenome assembly RRZU01 (sample SAMN10456909, study PRJNA506462) | wastewater metagenome | isolation source: wastewater sludge | place: USA: Moscow, Idaho
CTCGGGGCTGTCGAGGCGTTTCTTCGCCTCCGCGACCATGCGATCGAGCAGTGCCTCGATCTCGGGACGAGTGATGAGCGGGGCTTCATGAGTGAACCAGGGCACGCCCGATCGTCGCACGCACCCGGTCGCGGCCGAGCACCCTTGCCGTTGTTTCCCCTCGTCGTGGAAGAGGCGGACGCCTGGTTGCGGTGTCGTCACAGCACGGCGCAGGCCATTGCCGCAGGCGGTGAGCCGTGCCTAGGCTCCCACCACCGAGACCCACGCAGGAGGACATCGTGCCGACCCTCTCGACCTACATCGCCTTCCCCGGGAACGCTCGCGAAGCGTTCGAGCACTACCGGGACGTGTTCGGCGGTGAGCTCACGCTCGTGACCTACGGCGACGGCGATCTGGGGGAGATGACGTTCACGCCCGACCCCGCCAGCGTCGCCCACGCGATCCTGGTTCTGCCCGGCGGGACGATCACCGGCGGGGACGCTGCCCCCGGGGATCAGACCTACGCGCTGCGCGACACCGCCTACTCGCTGCTCTACACCGCCGACGACGTCGCTGACGCTCGCCGGATCATCGCGGCCCTGCTGGAAGGTGGGGGCAGCGTGAACATGCCGTTCGAGGAGGCGCCCTGGGGCGGCTACTACGGGCAGGTCTTCGACCGGTTCGGCGTCATGTGGTCCCTCGACGTCGGAATCGAGGGGTGAGGGGCCGCCTCAGGCGAGGGTGCGGACGGCGCGGATGGCGCTGGTGAGCCGCAGCGACGGCATGTACGTCCGCAGCAAGGCCGGGGCGATCACGCTCAACTGCATCGGCTGCGGGTAGCACATCCACAAGGACTCGTGGCGCGCGCCGAACTTGGCCTTGAACCGCTCCAAGGACGCGAACCCGTAGGCGGGCTCGAACACCTTCTTCATCCGCAGGGTGAAGGCGCCGCACGTGTCGCCGTCGTGGGCCGCCAGCGGCGTCCCGGACAGACTCACGATCGGCAGCCCGTCCGCAGCCGCATGCTGGATGGTGGAGACGATGGTGAACTCCATCGCGCCCGGCATGGCCTTGGGGTCCCGCCGCATCACGTCGAGCGTCCAGCCCACCAGGACGCCGTCGCGGTAACGGGGCAGCCAGCTCGTCACCACGTGGACGCGATCCTCGGCGTCGACCGCCAACATCAGGCGCACCTCCGGATCGATGAGTTCGTTCAGGCCGCCCAGGGTGAAGCCCATCTCGGGGAGTTGCCGCCCGTCGACCCAGCCGGCGCACAGCGTCTCGATCTGGGCGCGCAGGTGTGGCGCCACGTCCGCGTACGACGTCCAGGACGCGGACAGGCCCTCGCGGCCGGCCCGGTTGACCGCCGTGCGCAGGTCCTGCCGCGACCGTCCGCTGAGGGTGAAGTCGGGGACGTCGATGACGGAATCGGTGCCCACCGGCATCCGCGCCCAGCCAGCCGTCTGCAGAGCTGCGGCGGCGTCGTCGTGCACGCTGTAGAACGCGGGCGTCCACCCTCCTGAGTTGCAGAACGCCGCGAAGGCGCGCACCGCCGCTGCCGGGTTCTTCGTGATCGGATCCCCCACCGTGAACGCCACCCCGTCACGCACCCGGTAGGCGACCGCCGATCCATCCTCGCCGAACCAGTAGGAGTTGCCGCGCCACGTCGCCATGTGCGCGAAGGTGCCGTCCCCCGCCGACCGGAGCACCGACCGGAGCCGCTCCCGATCGGCCTCGGTCGGGAGCGGGGCTCGTCGCCGCAGCACGGCCTGGGCGCCCAGGGCGAACACGAGCGTCGCGACGGCCGGCACGGCCGCCGACAGCAGGATGATGAACTGCCAGTCCGCCTCTTCGGTGCTCAGATCCGACCAGCCCAGGGTGCCGTCCAGCGCAGGCAGGACCACGAGCTCGGTCAGCGCCACCACCGCGACCGCGGCCAGGACCGACGCCCCCAAGATGACGCCCAGGGCGCGCCCTCGCCACACCAGCACGGCGCTGACCAGCAGCAGCACGGCGGCCACGGGGGCGACCACAGGGTCGACAGCGATGCACGGCCACACCAGCGGACCCGTCGCGTTCGGCGCCACCGCCACGAGCGCCAGCGCGCTGGCCACCACGAGCAGCACTGAGGAGAGGGTGCTGCGCCAGCGGGCCTGCGCGCTCGGACGCCAGCCCGCGACGGGCACCGTCCCATGGCCGACGGTCCCGGCCAGGAAGCCCAGGCCGGCGGCGATCGCACGGGAGACGTCCGAGGCGTGCCCGGTGGTGAGCAGCAAGGCGGCGACCGCCGTCACGACGATCCAGCGCAGCGTCCGGCGGCTGGCGGGACGCAGATGCCCCGACACCGCCATCAGCAGCGCGGCACTGGTGACCGACGGCGTCCACGGCTGGTAGGTGAGGGCTTCCTCCGACATCGGCTCGCCGAGCGCCGCGCCCGCCGACAGCAGCACCCAGGCCAGCACGACACCGCCCGCCGTCGCAGCGGCGGCGGTGCTGAGCGCCCAGCGAGTCCCGACCAGACGCTCGGCGGCCACGACCGACCCGATGAGCAGCAGCCACGAGAGCACGCTGAACCCAGGCCCCGTGAACTCGACTTCGCCTGCCCACGCCAACCGCGCGATGGCGGCGCCGAGGGCCGCCATCCCGAGGGTGAGGGAGAGGGGGAACCGGAGCAGGATCCGGCTCAGTCGGGAAGACAGGAAACGCATGACACTACTTCACCGCGCCGGCGCCGCCACCGCGTCAACCGACCGGTGTAACCGTCTACCTCCATCGGAGGGTATTCACCCCGCCACGTGGCGGGGTCGGCCCCGTCGAAAGACGGAGTGATCTAGCGTTCATGGTGCGGCAGAACAGGAGACAAACATGATCCGTGTGGTGATTGTGGATGACGAAGCGCTCGTCCGGACGGGGTTCACGATGATCCTGAACACCGCCGACGACATCCGCGTGGTGGGCACCGCGTCGGGCGTCGAGGCGCTGGACGTCATCAAGGCCGAGAAGCCCGACGTGCTGCTCCTCGACATTCGTATGCCCCAGGTCGACGGGATCACTCTGCTGGGGCTCCTCGAGACGATGGACGCGCCCCCCGCCGTCGCGATGCTGACGACCTTCGACGCCGACGAGTACGTCATGGCGGCGCTGCGGGCGGGGGCGTCGGGGTTTCTGCTGAAGGACACCGAACCAGAACAGCTCGCCCAGTACGTGCGCGCGCTGGCGGCAGGCGGGGTCGTCTTGTCGCCCCGGGCGTCCCGCACCCTGCTGGAGGCCCATCCGGGACAGGGCGCCGCCCTGGAGGAGGAGGCCGCCCGGGTCGCCACCCTCACCGATCGGGAGCGCCAGGTGCTGGTGCTCGTCGCCGAGGGACTGTCGAACGCGGAGATCGGCGCTCGCCTCTACCTGGGTGCTGGGACCGTCAAGGACCGTGTCAGTGCCATCTTGGCGAAGCTGAGCGTCACCAGCCGCGTCCAGGCCGCGCTCGCGGCCCAGCGGGCGGGCCTGCTGGAACTGGGGTCGGCCTCCTCGTGAATCGCGTCCTCGCGGTGTGGCGACGCGTCCCCGCCTGGGTCGGGGACCTCCTCGCGGTGGCGGTCGCCGTGGCCGACACGGCCCTGTACCGGTCGGGCGATGACGCCCTGACCTACGGCACGTGCGTGCTGGCGTGCGCCGTGCTGCTGATCCGCCGCCGGTTCCCGCTGACGGCCTTCGCGTTGACCCTCCCGGCGGCGTTGGTCGCCAACATCATCGCGGCACCGATCATCGCGTTGTTCTCGCTGTCGGCGCGGTCGCGGCGCTACGGGCTGCTCGTCGTGTGCGGGGCGCTGTTCGCTGCCGCCGAGGCGATCGGGTGGCCGCTGACCAGTCAGTTCACCAGCGAGCAGGACCGCACCGCGGTGTCGTTCGTGTATCAGTTCGCGACCGCCGCCGCGCCGATCCTGCTCGGGCAGCTGATGCAAGCCACCGCCGACCTTCGCGCCCGGATCACCGAGATCGAGGCCGGACGCCAGCACGAACGTGAGCTGTACGCGCAGACCGTGCTGGCGCGGGAGCGGAACCAGCTCGCCCGGGAGATGCACGATGTCGTGTCCCACCAGGTCAGCCTCATCGCCGTGCAGGCGGCGGCACTGCAGGTCACCGCGACCGACCCTGCGGCGCGGGAGGCGTCCGCCGCCATCAGGACGCTCGCCTCGACGACGCTGGAGGAACTGCGGTCCATGGTGTTGCTGCTGCGGGCGGCGGGGACGCAGAGCCCCGGGCTGGCGCCGCAGCCGACCGCCTCCGACCTGGACGACCTGATCGCCGCGAGCGGCATGCCCGTGGAGGTCGGCGGCGAGCTGCCCGCGGATCTCGGGCTGACGGCGCAGCGGGCCGTCTATCGGACGGTGCAGGAGGCACTCACCAACGTGCGCAAGCATGCTCCCGGTTCGACGGTCGCGGTGTGGCTGTGGTCGGACGAGCGGGCCGTCGGCGTGACGATCGTCAACGGGCGTCCGACGGAACCTCCGCTGGGGCTGCCGAGCGCCCAGCTCGGGCTGCTCGGCCTGCGGGAGCGTGCCGAACTGCTGGGAGGATCCCTGAGCTACGGGTCGGCCGACGGCGGGTTCCGCGTCCGGCTGCGGCTGCCCAGGGCCCCCGAGTCACCATCGCGGGGGTTCCCTCCCCCAATCAGGGGTGTCGGAGCCCCCAGTCGGGGGAGGAAATGTGGATGGTGTCCGGTTTCGGATCACAGGGTGGTCCAGGAAGGTTGGGAGGATGAGCGACTTCTTCGCTGGCCTGTGGTCGGCGCTGCTGCGCGTCCAGATCATCGACGGGCCGGTCCCCGTCGTGGCGTACGCGCTCGCGGCGGTGGGGCTGGCCGTGACGCTGCTGTGGCGTCCGACGCGTCGCTCCTTGCTGGGCGCCCTCCTGGGGGCGGTGGCTGGGGTCCTCGTCGCGGTGGGACTGTGGGCCGTCTGCATCCGCTGGCTGAACCTGTTCGGGGTGGGCCTCGGGCTTGCGATCTACGCGCTGCTGGCGGCGACCTTGGCCGGAGCCGGGGTGGCGGTGGCCGCCCTGTTCCGCAGGGGCAAGCCGCGCGGCGTCCAGGCGCGGCGCTCCTATCCGGACGCCTCCCCGGAGGCCGACGCGCGGCCGGGCCGGGCTGCCCGGGGCGGGGACCTGGCGCGGCGCGTGGTGGCCGCGGTCACCGTCGTCGCGGTGATGGCTGCCGGGACGCTCGCCATCAACGCGGTGTTCGGCCTCAACCGGACGTTGGGCAACCTGCTGAACATCGTGGTGGAGGATCCCCTCGCCCTGCCGGAGGCGTCCGCCTCGGACACCTCCGCGGAGGACGCCGCCGCGCAACGGCTGTGGAGCACCTGGACGGCGCCGGCGGACATGCCGACCAAGGGGACCACGGGGACGGTCGCCATCCCCAACACCGCCAGCGGATTCAACGCGCGCAACGCCGGGGTGTACCTGCCGCCCGCCGCCCTGACGGCGTCCCCGCCGAAGCTTCCGGTGGTGCTCATGATGATGGGGCATCCCGGCAATCCCGATCCCGGCCCGATCGGGCAGGTGATGGACGCCTACGCCGCGAACCACAACGGGCTCGCGCCGATCGTCGTCGTCGTCGACCAGGTGGGGGTCGACGTGCAGGACACCGGCTGCGTCGATTCCCCGCTGGGGAAGGTGCGCACCTACCTGCTCGACGACGTGGTGCCGTGGATGCGATCCAACCTGAATGTGCTGTCCGATCCGCGGTTCTGGACGATCGCGGGCTATTCGAGCGGAGGGCAGTGTGCGATCTCGCTGGGCGCCGAGCATCCGGAGGTGTTCCGGGGGGTGGTCAGCGTTTCGGGGGAGGAGTTCCCCGGCTCCACGAACCCCGACGCCACGTTGAAGCAGCTCTTCGGGGGCGACGCCGCCCTGTTCGAGCAGGCCAAGCCGCTCACCATCCTCGCCCACACCCATCTGCCCGACAGCACGGCCGTGTTCACCGCCGCGAAGGACGATCCGGTCTTCCTGGCGGTCGCCCGCAAGCTCGCCGCCGCCGCCGAGAAGGCGGGGATGGCCAGCTACCTGCGGGAACTGCCCAAGGGCGGGCACACGGGCCCAGGTTTCTACGGGGGCCTGTTCGCCGGGTTCGCCGTGATGTATCCGGTGTGGGGTCTGTCCGAGCCCGGCAAGGAGGCCGTTCCGGCCTACACCGTCTCCTGAGTCGTGGCCGGTCGGGGTGTCAGGAGTGGGCGGCGTCCAGGTGGGTGAAGGGGACGCCGATGAACAGGGCCCCGCCGACGGTGTTGCCGAGGAAGGCGACGATGATCGCGACGACGACGGCCGCCCAGTCGATGGGGGCGACGAGGCCATAAGACAGGAACAGCCCCGCGTTGGCGACCGAGTGCTCGAAGCCCATCACGATGAACACCAGCACCGAGGCCCACATGGCCAGCGCTTTGCCGAGGCCGGAGTGGACCTGACCGTTGTAGACGGCCGCCATGGCGAGGTTGATGAGCAGGTTGCAGAAGATGGCCCGGACGAACAGGTCCGCGTACCCGGCCCAGCCACCGTCGAGGTAGGCGAGCTTGGTCTCCACGACGTGACCGACATACTCCAACGTGGAGCCAGACAGGACGCTGGAGAACCGGATCAGCACGGCGATCACGAGCCCGCCCAGCACGTTGCCCAGCATGCAGGCCCCCAGCAGCTTCCAGAACCGCAGCGGACTCAGCCGACGGGTGGCGGCACCGACGCCCGCGACCATCATCGTCGAGGTCGCCAGTTCGGCACCCAGGAAGTAGATGAACACCAGTGCGAACCCGAACACCCCAGCACCCAGCACCTTGCCCACGACGGCGCCGCCCGGCATCCCGGACGCCGCGAACAGCCCCACGACCAGGTAGTTCGCCAGCAGCATCACGGTGATCAGGACGCCCGCGAGCCCGGCCTTGAGCAGGTAGCGGGGCAGGTCGCCGTCCAGCACCCGCAACTTCGCGTCCAGGACCCGCGACACGTTCGCGGTGAATCCCGTCGCCGGGGTGCTGGTCTGGGTCGGAGCGCTCACGGGAGTCCTTTGCGTGCGGTGTGGGCGGGCGAGCGGGGTGCGTGCGGGTGGGGGTGGGGTGCGGGATCAGTGAACGGTGAGGCCGCGGGAGCGGAAGATCGCTCGCACCGCCTCCACCTCGGAGTTCTCGGGCGGACGCGCGTCGCTGAGTTCATAGGCCATGCCGAGATCGGCCCACTTGTCGCGGCCCATCTGATGGAAGGGCAGCACCTCGACGCGGGTCACGCTCGACAGCGAGGCGGCGTAGTCGGCGATGGGTTCGATGGTGGCGGGGTTGTCGGTCAGCCCCGGGACGAGCACGAACCGGATCCACGTCTCGATGCCGAGCGCCGAGAGGCGACGGCCGAAGTCGAGGGTCGGCTGCAGGCGGCGTCCGGTCACCCGGTGATAGGTGGCCTCGTCGCCCGCCTTCACGTCGAGCAGCACCAGGTCGACGTCGGCGAGCATCTCATCGGACGCGTGCGCCCCCAGGAAACCAGAGGTGTCGATCGCGGTGTGCAGATCCATCGCCTTGGCGCCGCGCAGGATGCGGGCCGCGAACGCGGGCTGCTGCAGGATCTCCCCGCCGGACAGCGTGATGCCCCCGCCGGTCGCCTTGAAGACGCCGCGGTAACGCTTGATCCGGGCCAGCAGGTCGTCGGCGAGCACCGGGACGCCGCGCTTGGCGGTCATGGTGTCGGGGTTGTGGCAGTACAGGCAGCGCAGCGGGCAGCCCGCCACGAAGGTCGTCATGCGGGTGCCGGGGCCATCGACGGCCGTCACCAGCTCCCAGGAATGCACCGATCCGACCTCACCGGAACGCTGGGCGGCCAGCAGTTCAGAACGGCTCAGGTGATCGGCTACGGGAATGCCGCCGAGCATGGAGGCCCGGACCGGCGGAGGGGGTGGCACGGCGGCCCCGGGGTCGCCCCCGGGAACCGCCGCGCTGAGGTGGCTCATGCTCACAGAGCCTCGTGGAACGTCCGCGACAGCACGTCGAGCTGCTGCTCACGGGTCAGCTTCACGAAGTTCACCGCGTAACCGGAGACGCGGATCGTGAGCTGCGGGTAGTTCTCCGGGTTCTCCATCGCGTCCAGCAGCGTCTCCCGATTGAGGACGTTGATGTTGGCGTGGTAGAGCCCCTCACCGAAGCCGGCGTCCAGGATGCCGACCAGGTTCGTGACGCGCTCCTCCTCCGTGCGGCCCAGGGCCGGCGGGGTGATGGTGTTGGTCAGCGAAATGCCGTCCAGCGCGTCGTCGTAGTCGAGCTTGCCGACGCTCATCATGGACGCGACCATGCCGTGCGTGTCGGCGCCGTTCTCCGGGTTCGCGCCCGGCGCGAACGGGGTGCCCTTCTTGTGCCCCGAGGGGAACGAGCCGGTCGCCTTGCCGTAGACCACGTTCGAGGTGATCGTGAGCACCGACTGGGTCGGGACGGCGTCGCGGTACAGCTTGATGGAACGGATCTTGTCCATGACCGTCTTGACCACCAGGGCGGCGATCTCGTCGGCCCGGTCGTCGTCGTTGCCGTACAGCGGGAACTCGCCCTCGGTGACGTAGTCGACCACGAGGCCCGACTCGTCGCGCACCGGCGTCACGGTGGCGTACTTGATGGCGGACAGCGAGTCGGCCACGATCGACAGGCCCGCGATGCCGCAGCCCATCGTGCGGACGATCTCGTCGTCGTGCAGCGCCATCTCCATCGCCTCGTAGGCGTACTTGTCGTGGCTGTAGTGGATGATGTTCAGCGCCTCGACGTAGGTCTCGACCGCCCAGGTGAGCATCTGGTCGTACTTGGCCCACACCTCGTCGAAGGTCAGCGGGCCGTCGCCGGTCAGCGCCTCGTAGCCGGGGACGATCAGCTTGCCGGACATCTCGTCGCGGCCGCCGTTGATGGCGTACAGCAGCGCCTTGGCCGAGTTCAGCCGGGCGCCGAAGAACTGCATCTGCTTGCCGATGGCCATCGGGGAGACGCAGCACGCGATCGCCGTGTCGTCGCCCCAGTGGGCGCGGATGTCGGCGTCGGACTCGTACTGGATCGCCGAGGTCTCGATCGAGATCTGCGCGCAGAAGTCCTTGTAGCCCGCGGGCAGCTTCGGATCCCAGTAGATGGTGATGTTCGGCTCGGGCGCCGGGCCGAGGTTGCGCAGCGTCTGCAGCAGCCGGAAGGAGGTCTTGGTGACCAGGGTGCGGCCGTCGTTGGCGAAGCCCGCATCCGACCAGGTCGCCCAGTAGGGGTCGCCGGAGAAGATCTGGTCGTAGTCGATGGTCCGCAGGAACCGGACGATGCGCAGCTTGGTGACCAGCGCGTCGATGATCTCCTGGGCGTCCGACTCGGTGATGAGGCCCGTGGCCAGGTCGCGCTCGGCGTACACGTCGAAGAAGCCCGACAGGCGGCCGATGCTCATCGCGGCGCCGTCCTGGCTCTTCACGCTGGCCAGGTAGGCCAGGTAGGTCCACTGGACGGCCTCGTGGAAGGTCGCCGCGGGGCGGGAGAGATCCAGGCCGTAGCTGGTGCCCAGGTTCTTCAGCTTCTTCAGCGCCTTGATCTGCTCGGAGTGCTCCTCGCGGTAGCGCGCCCAGTTCTCGCTGAACGGCTGATCGGCCACCGAGTCCTTGTCGGCTTCCTTCGCGGCGATGAGGGCGTCCACGCCGTACAGGGCGACGCGGCGGTAGTCGCCGATGATGCGGCCGCGGCCGTAGGCGTCCGGCAGGCCGGTGACCAGGTGGCTGCTGCGGGCGGCGCGGATGCGCGGGGTGTAGATGTCGAAGACGGCCTCGTTGTGCGTCTTGCGGTATTTGGTGAAGATCTCCTTGATCTCCGCGTCGGGTTCGAGGCCAGCCTCCTTGATGGCGGTCTCGACCATGCGCCAGCCGCCGGCCGGCATCATCGGACGCTTGAGCGGGGTGTCGGTCTGCAGGCCGACGATGACGTTGTCGTCGTCGCAGATGTAGCCGGCGGGGAACGCGTCCACGTCGCCGGGGATGTGCGTCTCGACGTCGTAGACGCGCTTGGCGCGCTCGACCGAGAGGTAGTCACGCTGCAGGGTCTCCCACACGTTCAGCGTCTTGGCGGTCGGGCCGCTCAGGAAGGTGGCGTCGCCGGTGTAGGGGGTGAAGTTGGCGAGGATGAACTCGCGCACGTCGATGGTGCTGCGCCACGGGCCGGGCGTGAAGCCCTCCCACGGATCCTGGCTGTTGACTGCGTCCCTCGAGGGGGCTTCGACCGTCATGGTTCTCCTAGTCACGAAGGAATGAGGGCGCGCTGACGCCTGCAGGAGAAAGTGGTCGGGACGCGCTTGTCCAGGACACCGACCTGTGTGGCATGTCAGCGTTTCTGGAGCGAAATACTACACGTTGTAGGCGTTTGGTCTGACCATTCAGGCCCGCCTTCTTACCTGTCGAGACGGACGTGTCTCAGCGCGTCTGTGGTTGAGGGCTGCTGCGCTTCCGATCCCGTCGGTGACAAGGAGGAACGTCTCGTTCGGCGGCCGGGCCTTCGCGGGCGCGCGGATGCGCGTCGCGTGCAACCGCAGGCGTCGGTTGCCCCGTCGTCGGGCCCGAGTGCCCGCGGGGCAGGGGTGGGGGTGCGGGGCAGCGGCCTTCCGCGCCGTCCGGGAGGGGCCGGGCTGTGCGGGTGGTGCGGCGGCGCCTGTGCGGGTGCCCTCCTCTAGAATGGCCGCGTCGACCCCAAAGATGGAGGCCCAAGGTGAGCGATCCGACGATCTGGCTCGTGGTCGTGGTGGTCCTCCTGATCGCGGGCGCCGGTGTCCTGATCCGCCTACGCCGGGGCCGCGGTACGCCGCGCAAGGCCGAGAGGGTAGATGCCCCCGCAACCGCGGTCGCTGACCTGCCGAGTCGCGGCACCCCCGCCGCCGATTCCCGACCCGCGACCGGAGTCTTCCTGGACGCCTCCGGCCCGTCCGGCGACCAGCAGGCGTCGCCGGTCGCCACCCCCTCGCCGTCCGTGCCGCGCGCCGCCCTGCAGGGGCCGCAGTTGCGGCGCGAGCAGCTCATCGATCGCGACCGCGTCCTGGATCCGACCCGCTGGGACAACCGCCCCGACGGGACCGAGGAGCACGACGGGGACGCCTCCGGCGGGGGCGCGGGCGTAGACGCCGGGTTCATTCAGGCGTTGCGCGAGCGTGGCAAGGCACCAGTGAACCCGTGACCGACGCCGTCACCTCCCTACCGGACACCACCCTCGAGATCCACCTGCTCGCCGATTCGACCGGTGAGTCGGGGGCCCGGGTCGCCCGCGCGGCCGTCGCCCAGTTCCCCTCGCTGGAGTTCCGGCTCGTGCGGCACCGCCGCGTCAACACGACCGCCGCGCTGATGAAGGCGCTGGACGCCATTCGCGCCCGCAAGGGGACGCCGACCGCGGTGTTCTTCACGCTGGTGGACTCCGAGCTGGCCGAACTCGTGACGTCGGCGTGCAAGGAACTCGAACTGCCCTACGCCGACCTGATGACCGACGCCATGCGCGCCCTGGAGAAGATCAGCGGCGTCGAGCCCGACCAGGTCCCGCTGCGTCCGGTCGGCGTCGACGCCGACTACTTCGCCCGGATCGCCGCCATCGACTTCGCCGTCCGCAACGACGACGGCGCCGCCCCGACCACGCTGCCCGAGTGTGACATCTGCCTCGTGGGGCCGTCCCGCTCCGGCAAGACGCCGCTGTCGATCTTCCTGGGCTACATGGGCTACAAGGTCGTCAACGTCCCGCTGGTGCCGGGGATCACCCCGCCCAAGGAACTGTTCGAGATCGAGCGGTGGCGGATCGTGGGCCTGTCGATGGATCCCGAGCGGCTCCAGGCGATCCGCACCGAACGCGTGAAGGGCCTGGGGGTGCGGCGTCCGATGAAGGACGGCTACGTCGACCTGGCCAAGATCTACGCCGAACTGGATGAGGTCGGCCAGACGATGAAGCAGTTGCGCTGCCCCGTCATCGACACCACCGGCATGGCGCTGGAGGAATCCGCCTCACGCATCCTGGACATCGTCGAGGAGCGCGCCCGGATCCACCGCGGCAAGCTCCGCCGGGTCCCCAACATCAACTCCGAGCTCAACCACCACTGATCGGGCGGTCGTCATGCCCTTCTCGCCGGTGGCGCGCAGGTGCTCGCTCGCGTCCGCGTGGTGCTTGGTGCTGTACGTGACCTGGAGCAGTTCGGCGTGCTCAGTGGCGAAGGTGATGTAGGCGCGCGCCATCGCCTCGAAGCGCTCCCGAAGGGTGTCTCCGGTGGCGGCCGCGCTGGGTGTTCAGCGTCTCGAAGCCGTCGAGGGTGAGGGCGTCCAGGAGTGCCTGCTTGTCGCGGAAGTGACGCGCGGGAGTGCCGTGGTTGACGCCGAGGTCACGGGCGATTTGGCGTAGCGACAACCCGTCCACACCGACCTGGCGCAACGCCACCTCCGCCTGGGCGAGCAGGACGGAACGCAGGTTGCCGTGGTGGTGGGCCGCAGGGATCATGACCATCGACCTCGCCGGACGCACCGCCCATCTGGATCGGCTCGCCGCCGAACTGCGGGCCGCCCACGGCGTCACCGTCGCGGCCCACGCCGTCGACCTGGCCTGCCCCGGCATCGGGGTGGAGCTGCGCGACCAACTCGCCGGGGAAGGCATCCGCATCTCGACCCTGATCAACAACGCCGGGTTCGCGACCTACAACCCCTTCGTGGAGGAGGACATCGCGCGCATCACCGCGGAGATCCTTCGACGTCGTCGGCACCGACGCGGCAGCCGTCGGCCGCTACCAGAGCGCCGAGCAGGTCGTGGACACCGCCCTGCGCGCGCTGGATCGCCGCTCGACCCCGGCGCACGTGGTGTCGGGGTTCGGGAACCGGCTCTCGACCGCCGCGGTGAGCGTCCTGCCGATCAGCGCAGGCGCGGCGATGGCGGGGCGCCTGCTGGCCTGAGGTCCCGGGCGGCGTCCTCCAGGGCGGCGAGCAGGGCGATGGACGCGGGCCAGCGCAACCCGGCTTCCCGCTGGGCGACGAACACGGTGCGCCGGGGCAGCCCGTCCAGGGCAATCAACCGGCACGAGGGTTCCTGACCGGCCCACATCAGGTCCGGCATCAGCGCCACCGCATTGCCGGAGGCCACCAGGCGGATCTGCGCTTGCAGGTCGGCGGTGACGTAGCGGACGTCCGGTTCGAAGCCCGCGACCCGGCAGGCCTGCTCGGCGAAGTGCCGGGATGCGGCGCCTGGGGGTTCCATCACCCACGGCAAATCAGCGGTGGCGGCCAGGTCGGGAACGTCACGCCCGGCCTGGACGGCGAGCCGGATCGCGTCGCTGGTCAGGTTGCGGCGCACCAGCCCGGGCAGCCACGGCGCGGAGTGGTCCGGATACTGCTCGGCGATCACCATGTCGAAGTCCCGCGCCCACGTCTGCTGCAGGGCCTCGGCGGGCTCCTTCTGCACCATCTCGACGCGCACGTCGGGGTGGGACGCCGCCATGGCGGTCAGCGCGGCGGGCATCAGGGCCAGCGCCGCCGACTGGAACACAGCCACCCGCACCCGGCCGCGGACCGTCGTCCCGGACGCCTTCAGTGCGGCCTCGGCCTGCTCCAACGTGTCGGCCAGCGTCGCCGCCGCCGCGACCAGGATCTCCGCCTCGGGGGTCAGCCGGACGCCGCGTCCGGACTTGCGCAGCAACGGCGTCCCGGCCTCGCGTTCGAGCTGCGTCAGCTGCTGCGACACTGCCGAGGGGCTGTACTGCAGCGACTCGGCGACGGCGGCCATCGTCCCGCGGATCGACAGCTCCCGCAGCAGCATCAAGCGGTGAACGTCCAGCACGGTTCCTCCGATACATCGCGAGATCTGACGAATAGTGGTCAGAAACAGTCGCTTGCCCTGACGGCTCGATCGGATGAGACTACTGCCTAGGTCCGCCCGGAAGGGCACACCCCCGCGAACCCCGAAACCTGGGAGGCTCCATGCCCGACGCACACCCGCTCGACGACGCGACGACACCCCGCCCCGCGGAGCCTGGCCCCGCCCCCGATTCGGTCGACCCCGCCCTGGTGGACGAGGCCATCGCCTTGGTGCGCCGCTGGCTGACCGAGGCCGAAGCACTCCCGGCCGACCCGTCGGGCCAGCGCCTCGCGGGCGTCCTGAAGGACGCGGGCGGCCTGGACTTCACCGTCGGGTTCGTCGACGGAGTCGTGCGTCCCGAGGACACCTTGGTGGCCGCCCACAAGCTGCGCGAGCTGGCGCCGCAGGTGCCGGGCTTCCTGCCCGCGCCGCTGCGCGCGGCCGTCGCCCTCGGCGGCGCGGTCGCGCCGGTGCTGCCCGGGATCGTCGTCCCCACCGCCCGCCGCGTCCTGCGCGACATGGTCAGCCACCTCATC
>RRZU012665631.1_pt1 | contig 14339 bp, 21 predicted proteins | sample 2165561 | NCBI WGS metagenome assembly RRZU01 (sample SAMN10456909, study PRJNA506462) | wastewater metagenome | isolation source: wastewater sludge | place: USA: Moscow, Idaho
AAATAGTTTAACGCCGCCTTCAACGCATGCTGCTGCTGGAGCCGGGCGAACCGGTTGTCCGTCGCCAACAGGCGCTGCTGCAACCGTTTGCGGCAGCGCCTCATCTGCGTCGTCCAGAACATGTCGGCTACCCGGCCGAGGATGAAGGTGAACGGGATCGACCACTGGCAAAACCAGCGCAGCTCGGTCGACCCGCACTCCCACCACTCAAACCAGAAGCCGTTGCCGACGCAACAGATGTACGAGAGCACCAGGTACAACGCCTGGCGATTTCTCGCAGCGTTGACCTCGCTGATCTCCTTGTTCATCTGCAGCAACGACCGCTGCAACTCCGCCTCGCTTTTGTATTCGATCGCCAGCAGGCTACCTCGTGCCGCCGCCACCATCGTCATTGTCCTTTCTGCGCTTCCTTGCGCAACAACCGTTTCACCTTCGCGATTTCCTGAGGCGTGTGCACCACGCCGCCGCTGTTCAGCTTGATGTACAGCCGCAGCACCGCGGCTCGCGGGAGCTTGATCCGATTGAAGCGGTAGTAAATGTGATTACTGAACCGCCGCTGCGAGACCTCGTCGAAGTCCCGCCACATCACCAACCGGCCGCTCGTCAGCCGACCGCCGATCGCCCCGAGCAGAAACTCCAGGCCCGCCTGCAGCCGCTGCTTGCCGTCGACCAGCTCGTACGTCAGGCCGTCGCCGATCTCGTTGATGATCAGCGGCGCCATGTAGCCGCCCTCCAGCAGATGCCCCATGAACTTCTGCTGCTGCTCCGGGGTCCAGACGTGTCCGCGTTGGTAGTCCGGCGAGGAATCCAGGCCGTAACCCTCGACCGCCCGCGGCAACGAGTTCAGCGGATAGTCGGTGCCGCCGCGGATCGGCATCGGATCGTAGACGTCGTCATACGTCAGATTTGCTTGTGCCAAGGAACTCCTCCCGTAGCTTCGCCAATACCTTGTCGGGTTTCTCGCCGGTCTGGGCCTCCTCCAGCAACCGCCGCGTGAACCGATACAACGGGCTTTTGCGGTCGGGCACTTCCTCCTCCAAGCAGCCGACCAATCCGGCTTGCACGGCGCTCCGCTTCTTCTCGCGGGTCTGCTCCTGCTCGACGCGCTCGGGCCGCTCCTCCTTACGGAAGAAGTGGGCCTTGTCGCCGATGGCCTCCTTGAGCCGAGAATAGACGTTGGGAATCGTGACGTGATAGGTCACCCGCAGGATCGGCTTGCGGAGGTGCTCCGGCAGTCGCTTGGCGCCGTCCACGGCTTGCGCGATCTCGCCGTCCAACTCGCGGAGAAAGTTCTCCAGGTCCTCCTCCGTCACCAACGGCGGCGGGGCCAGCTGCGGCCGACCCGGCAGCTTGACCGGCGACGTCGTCAGATCGTCGTAGAGGATATGGAACCGGCGCGGCTCCACCTCGTCGATCGTGGTCTGCGTCGTCGAGCCCGGCGACAAGACCTGCATCGGCCGTCCGAGCGAGCCGGTGACGCTCATCGTCTTGTAGACGTGGTAGTCGCCGGTGATCACGAGCTTAGCGGCCGGGATCAGACCCAGCGAGCCGTCGCTCCGCATCAGGCGCCCCATGAACTCCTCCCAAGCCTGATGGCACAAGAAGACGTCGGTATCTTCCGGCACCTTAGCCAGCTCCTCCGGCAAACGATCGAACGGCGTGAAGTTCAGGCCGTAGAGCTTGAGGTCGCCGATCGCGTCGTCCGCGCGGCCGGAGATGTTCTCCGGCCAGTCGTGCACGGCCGCCAACCACGGCGGATTGGTCTGCTCGTGATTGCCGAGCACGTACTTCCACGGCAACTTCGCTTGCCGCATCCGCTGGGCCTGCCGCCGCAGAAACGCCGCCGTCTCGGCGTCGGGATGCGGGATGTCGATGATGTCGCCGGCCAACAACAGCGGCAGCTCGCGCTTGATCGTCTCGTTGATCGTCAGCTCGAACGCGTAAAACGCGTCGCCCCGCAGCTCAGGTCGGCCGACCCAAGCGCAGGGGACGCAGTGCGTGTCGCTGGCGATGGTTGCAATCGGTGTCTTCGCCACTAGGCCTCCTGGAAGTTGAAATAGAACCGCGGGCTGTGCATGAACTCCAACGACCCCTGCTTGCCGTCGCTCTTACGGCGGACGATGACGAACGGCGCCCGGAAGGCGCGCACGTCGAAATCCGCCTGCAGCTGGGAGGTATCCCAGACCTGCCCGTGCTGAGCCGTCAACACGGCCCGCTGATCGTCCTTCTCCGGAAAGACCTCGGCCAAGGCTCGGCCTTGGGCGTTGAGGTCGGCTTGCATTTCGCGACGCGGGGCTTCGGTGGGGTCCATTAGGATTTCTTACTCCGAGGTTTCGTCTCAAACATGGTCGCCAACTCCTCCTCCGAGAGCGGGTCCCCGAGCAGCCGAGCCTGTGCTTGACGGCTGACGGAGTACCAGCCGGGCTGTTGCCAGGGCTCAGGCGGTTTTGAGTTCTTTCGCTTCAACTCGCTCCTCAGATTCAACCGAGTGAATATGTCGCCGATGCGACGCCCGACGCCCTTCGACCACTTCGTGTTAGGCGCCTTGGTTTTACGCCCGCCGCAAGCAGCCCAGACGCGGTACATCAGCGCCTGATCATCGCCGCACCGCGCCAGCTCCTGGATCAGCCAGCCCGCAGCGAAGCCGGTTGGCGGGGCTCCCGCCATGCTCTTCTTGCTGGCTCGCAGCTTAGCGGCCAACTGGTTTGCCAGACATTCTTGCGGCAGCTTCTGGCGAACACCGGTCTTGAGCTTCCTAACCTTTTTGCCGGTAGGCTTGCCGACCTTTTTGCCCGCAGGCTTGCCGTCGTCAGCGGGCTCCTCCGGCTCGGGCTGAGACTGCTCTCCGGAATCTTGCTGCGATTCCTCCTCGGCAAGCTCAGCCGCGCGATCCGCCTGCGGTTGAGACCCGGGTTGCGGCATGTCCCGCACCACCTGCGTCACGTACACGACATCGTCTCCGTCGAACAACGGTAGCACCTTGTTGTCGGCGAGAACCTTAGCGCCGTTGCTAAAATGCAATACAGCCATAGTCTCCTCAGATTTGAACTCGAACGATTAAAACCGGCGGCAGCTTGGCCGCCGCCTCCTTCGCCTCCTCGTACGTGTCGTACTCCGTCTTGTAATACTCCTGCGTGCCCGTGAACCGGAGCACGTAGCGGGTATTCTCGTCGACCTGCCACAGCTCGCGATACGCGGCGATCAGCCGCTCGGGCGTGACCGGCAAGCCGCCCCGCTTTTGCCGGGCCTCGTCGCCTTCCAAAGTCTGCAGCACGGCGGCGTCGTCGAGCCCTTGGCCCAGCAGCTGCGCCAACTGCCAACCGAGCGACTCCTCGCCGTCGGCGCCTTTACGCCGAAACTCGGCCGCCTTGATCGTCGTCTTGTGGCCTTCGATCTTCTCCCCCGTGGCAAAGTCCTCGCCGCGGTGATAGTGCTTCTGCCAGTCCAGGCCGGCCCAGCCTTCCCTCTTCCCCCGCGAGTTGAACTCGTTCCGGCTCTCGTGCCAATGCCGATAACGCCGATACAGCTCCGGGTGATCGGCCAGCCGTTCGATCGAGGTCTCGAACTGCTCGACGTAGGCGTGTGGGAACGGCACGATGCGGCAGGCCACGTCCCCCTTCTTAAACGTCACGCTGCCCGGCTGCGTCAGCTTCCAGTTCATCGTGAACGTGAACGGCACCCACCAGCTCTCGACGACGCCCTCCAGCGCCACAATGCCGTGCCGCGGCTGGTTGGAGGGCCCTCGCACCCAGAGATCGACGCCGGGGCTGGTTTGAAACAGATACGGCAAATTCATGGTCATGATGCCGTTGCCGAAATGCGAGGTGCACCAGGCGTTCAGCGGCGTCCGATTGTCGATCGTCAACGAATCGACGCGATCCTCTCCGCGCCAAGTAAGCGTGACGTCGTCGTTGAAGAGCACGTCCCAACCGGTGGCGTTGGCCATCGTCAACGGCAAGCACTTGTACGGGAACCGCTCGAAGAACTCCATCCACTCGCGATTAGGCGAGCAGGGGACGATCTCCAACGGCGGGTCGCACAACTGGTAGGCGGTCAGCTTCATCACTTCCCTCGCATGATTTCTTTGGCGATGCGGTCCAACTCCTGCTCCCGCACGTCCGCGCCGACCGGGGCCGGCGGCGGTGCAATGCCGGCGCGTTTGCAAAACTCCACCTGCTCCTCGTAGGTCGGCGGCGTCTCGACCCGCTTGTTATACTCGGCCAGCGTCTCCGGGGTCGCAGGCATCGGCGCCTCGCGGCGAACCCGATCCATAAACCGTTTGCTGACCTCGTCGATGTCGGCCTCGTGCCGGGTCTTGAGCGGCTTGTAGCTGCCGCCCATGCCGTAAGCGTTGTGACGCGGCTGCAGCTCCTCGTCGTCCTGTGCTCCCGGCTCCTCCAACCGAACCTGTCGCAACAACGACTGGAAGATATGCTCCGAGTTGGTGTTCGGATTCGTCAGCAGCAGCACCAAGTCCTTGCGATCCGGCGGCAACCGGTAGCCGGCGCCGACCAGCACGTCGCCGTCGCCGCAGACGATGAACTGCATGTCCTTATTGTCGAACCGATTGCGGGTAATGATCGGAAAGGCCACCGGCTCCCCGACCTTATGGAACTTCAGATGCGGCGACCGCATAAAGGTCCGCCCATGGTTTTGCGGATCGAACTGCCGAATCCAGAACAGCTTCCGCTCCGGCGTCGGCCGAGCCTCCTGCACGATCTCCAACACCCTGTTGAGAATTTGCTGGGCGATAGCGCCCATCATCTCCCGGAACAACGCCGCCTTCTTTTGCTCCAACGCCAGCAGCTCCGCCGTGGCTTTCTGCAACCCGGCCTGCGTCGCGACGGCCTTCTCGTACGTGGCAAAGTTTTTCATTTCAATGACCGGTTAGCCGATTTGGATTTCTTGCGCCGAGCCAACACGCGTCGCTCGGTGGACACCGTCTCGGCGAACTCCGCGCCGATGGCTCCGCTGGTGATTCGCAGCAACTGCCGGTGCCAGAGCTTCATCGCTTTGGCGTCCAGCTTCAAGTAGTTCACGCTCTCGTCCTTGCGTTTCCACAACGCCTTGGCCGTCTCCTCGGTGACCAGTTGTCCGGTCAGCTTGGCGCAGAACTGCAACGTCTCCAGCATGATGATCCGGTCGACGATGTGGATGGCCCGCACCAACAGGTCGCCCAGCGACGCCGCCAACCGCTCCCGCAGCGACAGGCCGCGGACCGGGTTGAAAGGCACCGAATCGACCAGCACGCACTCCGCCAGGTTCCGATCCAGAATCGCGGAGCCGCGACAGACGCAGCGGATACGATAGATCGTCGGCGGCGTCTGGTTCGGCCCGCCTTCCGCCAGCACGCCGAGCATGACGCGGATGCCGCTACCGTCAAGCGGATGCAGCACCGTGAAGCCGGTCGTATCCGTTTCCTTGACGATCAGCCCTTCGCGCAGCTCCTCCAACCACTTCTCCACGATGTAGCCCACCGAGAAGTTCGGGTTCCAGTGACGCAGCGCCCCGGGAGACAGCAGCACGGGGCTGATCCGCAGCTCTCGCTTCTGCTTCTGCATCACCAGCCCGCGCCGCGGCGTCGGCTTCTTCTGCACCTTCGGCATGTTAGCTCCCCTCGGTCGTACGAAACTCCCAATCGGTGACGAGCGCTCCCGGCAACAAGCACTTCCGCAATTTGCGGACCGCTTTGTCGCCGTAAGCCACCAGCACCGACGGGCCGCCGGAGTTCCCTTTCCCACGCGTGCCGTCCGGCAGGTAGAACGTCCAACGTCCCGCCAAGAACAGAATCGCGTCGGCCTCCTCCCAAATATGCTCGCGGAACATCTTGGTCTCGGTCCGGCCGAACAAGAGGCCGATCCCGTTGCGATGCTCCGCCAAGCGCTCCATGAACGGCTGAACTCGACTATACGGCGAATTCACAAAGCAGCAACCGCTCCAGCGGCGCCGCAAGCCGTCGTCCCGGATCGTGTAGCCGCGAGCGGCGCACGGCCAAGGCTGGGTGAGCGACTGGCACGGGTCCAAGTCGAACTCACCCAAAGCCTTGAGCACATGCGGCGGCGTGATCCAATCATCGGTCCGCCCTTGTTGCGGCAGCGTGTGGCTGCCGATGCCGTTACGCCGTGGCATCTTTCTTGCGTTCCGACTTGGCCACCGTGATCGTCTCCCCGTCTTCGATCAACACCTGCACGGTGCCGTCCGGCAGGAACGTCAGCGACTCATAATGCTGCTTATGGCCGACGCTCTGCAGAAACTCGTGCACCTCCCGCTCCAGCTCGGCACGGCGATGCTCGTTCGGACCCAGCAGCCGATTGCGCATCGACTGCAGCTCCTCCTCCAGATCATGCTCCTGCCGCTCCCAGCCCTGGTCGCTGTCTTCGCTTTGCCCGCCGATGCAGGCCCAGATCGCGTCGTCGGCCAACTCGAACAGGCCGTCGGGCGTGATATAGGCGTGTTCGTCGTCGGCGTCGGAGCAGGCGATCCGCATCGGAAACCGCTTCCGCCGCTTGCCGATCGTGACCTCCACCTCCAGCGATTCGACGACGGTCAACTTGCCGAAGCTGACGTACTCCTCCAGGATCTTCTCGCCGGGGATCGGCTTGACCTTCGTCAGCCGCCGCAACCGCTTGGCCCACTTGTACGGCGTATAGCCGCCCGGCACGCTGGTCGGATGGAACGGGAAGGAAGGATGATCTTCCGCCACCATGACGATGTTGCGCGATTCGTGCGAATCGACCTCGTCCACCACGAGCGGCTTGTCGAGCGGCTGCGAGAAGTCGAAGCTGATCTCCGGATGCGAGGGCCAGCCCGGCGTCGAGCTCCCCAACACGACCTCGCTCTCCGGCAGCTGGAAGCCTAACTGGCGAGCCCGTCTCCAGTGGTCGTAGTGCAACCGATGCGGCGCCTTAATCCGGGAGAAGGCCAGCTTCTCCAGCCGGAGTCCCAGCTCCTTGTACGCCTCGTTCTCCACCAACGCATTGCGGGCCGGCAACACCATTCGCAGCATGGTCGGCTCGCCGGTGAGCTCGATCAGGCGGTGCCAGTTGCGCGCTGCCAAGATGCTGCGATCGAAATCGCTTGAAACCAGCATCTGGCCGTGAAAGTTCAAGACGCTGCGACTGCCGCCGTAATGGATGAGCGTCACCTTGCTCCCCACCAAATGCTCCAGCTCGTCCTGGTGAATCAGCTGGACCTTCACGCCGAGATCGGGCCAGTGCGTAACCGGCAGCTTCGGCGACAACAGCTCGCGATGCTTGATCTCCTCGCCGTCGAGCGTCACCGCCAACGGGCCGAACTCCGCCGCCTCCTGCACCGCGTGCGAACTCCAGGGCGTGTCCTCGAACCGCAACCGCAGGCCGGTTCCCTGGAAGTCGGACGGCTCGACATGGATCGGCATCCCCAACCACCCTTCGCGGGTGATCGTGATCTCACGACCGCGGCTGGCGACCGTCACCGCGCGAGGAGCCAACGAGAAGAAGCCGGCGCCGGCCGGATCTTCGGCCGCTTCGATGTCGTCGCCCCAGCCGCTGAAGCCCAGCGACAAGAGCTGCCCGAAGTCGGTGAGGCCGTGCCCGTCGTCGATCAGCTCGATCTCGAACCGCTGCGACGACTGACCGCCGCCGTCCGACACGTCCGGCAACCGCGTCAGGCGGATGTCGACCCGCGTCGCTCCCGCCCGGCGGGCGTTCTGCAGCAGCTCCGTAATCCGGCCGCGGACGTTGCCGTCGAACAGCCGATCGGCCTTGGTCAGCAAGCGTTGGCTGACCTTGGCGGTCACCGCCCCCATCGCCAACTGGGTCGGCGTGCTGACGGTTTTCGTCGGCGGCAGAGCCGGGGCCGTCGCAAGTTTCGGCTGGGCCGTCTCGCCGGTAAGCGTGGTCGGCAACGCCGCCACGGCCGGCAGCGTCACGGCACTCGCCTTTAAGAAATCACGTCGACTGCTCATGAGCAATCTCCTGGGGCTTAGGTTTACGTCGCGCCAAAATGCGCGACTGATGCTTCGGTTGGAACTCCCCCAGCCCGTGAATCGCTCGCTGCACGACCCACCGGGTCCAGTAAGCGAAGTCCTCGGGCGTCATTCGTACGAACTGTTTTTCGCAGCCCTCCTCCGCGACGCTGTCGGCAGCGGCGGGAAACGCATTCTCCAGCAACTCGTACTGGGCCATGAGCTGCTCGGCTCGATGGTCATAGTCGAGAATCAGAAACATCGACATCAGCACGTCCGTAACGGCGCTGAACAGATTGGCCACCAGCACGACGTCCGAGGTCCGAGCATTGTACCCGAGCAGCCGCGTGCAGCTGTGCGGTAAACCCTCCATACAAGGCAAGCGCCCGCAGCGGCGGGCCTCCACCCGCAACCGGCGACGGCTGGTCACGCTGACGGTCAGCATGACGGACATGCCGACCACGTAGGAGCGGCTCGGGCTGGTCGGATGGGCAAACTCGGTCTGCAGGATAACCGTCTCCGGTCGCAGCCGATTCGGCAGCGGCTTTTTCAGCAGCTTGCGTAGCTCCTTGACGGCGAACAGGACCGGCTTGTGCAAGTCCCAGCGGACCCGCCGGGCGCTGATCGCCGTCGTCTTCCAGCGGAAATCGAAGCGGCTGTTAAGCTCCGGCGTCGGCACGGGCGGGCTCCGGTTGCTGATAGACGTCGGCCCGCCGCGCCCGCCGCGCGAGGCGGCGTCGCAACGACGTCCGTTCGTCCCGCAGGTTCTGCTGCGCGTCGGTCGAAAGATCGAACGGCTTCTGCGCGTCGTCGTAATAACGCGACCGGTCATGGTTCCGATCGCCGACCTCGTCCACCAGGTAATAGGCGACGTCGTCGGCGTACTCCGCCTCCTCTACGAACAGGCCGCTGACGCCGTCAAAGGCCCGCGTCGAGTGCAGCATCCGCGGCAGCACGCTCGACAGATCAAGCTCGTTCACCTGCAACAACGCTTCCTCCTGCGTTCTCGCCTCCACCGTCGTTCGCAGGCGCACCATCGCGAACAGATGCACATGATATTTGGGCATTTTTCTCGGCTAACTCCTGTTCCAGATGCTCTTGCCGCGACCGAGCCAGCTCGGCCTCGTCCAACAGCACCCATTTGCTACGCGGCATGAATTTCGGATAGTCGTCGCGGGCCGCCTCCACCAGCGCTACGATCGTGGCCTGCACCTCGTCGTGCAAGGCCCGCAGCCCGGCATACATCGGCTCGGCCGCTTCGCCGATCCGCACGACCCACTCCAGATGCGTGCTGAGATTCTGCCGCTGGCCGGTGAGCACGGTCAGAATCGTGTGATAGGACTCTTCTTGCGGCGCCTTCATGGCGGCTACTCCTTGGGTTTTCGCTGGGACCGGAACTGCCGCACCTGCGGCCGATACGGCGCCGGCATCTTAAACGCCGGCTTCTTGTGCTTGGCCGCCTCCGGCGGCGGCGTGGGCGGCTGGTAGCCGGGCGCTACGAAGCCGTGCTCGGCGAGCTTCTTGTAGACCTCGTCCAAGGTCTTGTCGCCGAAGTTGGAGATGCTCAGCAGGTCTTCCCGGGAGCTGTTGAGCAGTTCGCGGACGGTGAAGATGCCCCGCTCCTCCAGATGGTTGGTCGTCCGCACCGGCAACCCGATTTCGTTGACGCTCTCGTCGAGCAGCAGCCGCTGCGCGGGCGTCAGTCCGTCCTTGCTCATAGGGCCTCGCTTATCGTTTACGCCGGGCCGTCAGATTCCGCAGACAGCCGTAATTCGACGACAGTCTACGCCCTTCGATCTCGTTTAGCAAAGCGGCCGTCGCCTCGATCGAACCTTTCATCAGTTGCGTCGGATAGCGGCAGACCTCCGCCACCGCCCGCCCCAGGTCGATGCGAGCGACCCGTGAGTACCGCTCCAAGCGGTACGGTCGCCCGTCCAGACCGACCATCGACGGCAGCTCCGTCAGCGGATCGACCACCGCCAAGAAGCGGTGCCGCACGACCCAGTCCGCCGCCAGCGGCTCGACGGTCGTCAAAGCGAAGCCGCCTTCCAGCGCCAACTCGGCGCGGAAGCAACCCAGGCCCGCCGCCGCTTCGCCGAGCAACGCGCTCAGATCGGCCGTCTGGGAGACGTTGTAGCTATGCACGCCCGTCACCAACTGGTCGACGCAGACGGCGGCGTCGTGAGCGCTCTGCGCCGCACGCTCGCCGAAGAAGTGCCACTGCAGCCGATCGTAGACGTCGCCCACCACCTCCCGCGCCCAACAACAGGGGCACCAGCGGTACACCCGACAGCTACGGGCGCTGGCCCGGCTCGTGACGCCGAACGGCGGGCAGTTGAGCACATACAACATGCCGCGACTCAGCCGGCGCCAGCCGGCCGTCCGCAGCGCATAAGCGCGCGCCTGACGCACGCTGAGCAGGCGCCGAAACGCCGTACTCATATCCACCAGCGACTCTTGTAATTCGCCCCGCGGATCAACCAACGGGCGGAGTACGGCGTCCCGCTGAGCGCGGTCGCGAACGCGTCTCCAAACAGACAAAACCCGGTAGTCTTTGAGGGCTTGCTGCGACCGACGAGAGGGGCTCATTTTCGACTCCGATTTACGCGCAGAATTGCACCTCCAAAAATGATTGTGGCCTATAGGTCCAAATAGGCTACATTGTGGCCTAATAACTCCTTACGGAGTTCTTTAGGACTTTCGGTCCGCTACGCGTCCCTCAAGTCCACGGCCGCTGCGCGGCCTTTGGAATACATTTTTTGCACCCAAGAGGAGGCTGGTCGCGCGAGCTTAACCAAAGCTCTCGTACTCGGCATCCATCGCCTCGGTATCGGGCGTCTCCAGGTTCAGCTCGGCGCACAATTCCAGCAGCGCCGTCTTGGGTTCCGGGAAGGTGCGCTTGGACATCGTCTCGTCGCGCAGCTCGGCGCTTTGATAGATCCGCACCTCGGTGAGATCGTCGAAGCTGGGCAGCCGGATTCCGTCCGGCATGGAGACGCGCACGACCCGGCCGTCCGGCAGCGTCTGGGTCCAGTAGGCCCAGGTCATGTCGCCCACCTCCAGCGTGTCGACGCGGAACCCGGCCCCTTGGTAGAAATCCAAGTAGGCTGCCATGTCTTGGTACAGCTCCTCGATCGGGGGCAGTTCATCCTCCTCCAGCAGCGTCACCAACACCCGTAGCGGGTCCGGGTCGCTGCACGCCGCCGTAATGCCGGCGTGGTTCACGTATTGGACGCCCTTCACGAAGGCTTTCGCCTCCGCGGTCGTCTCGAATAGGAAAATCTCCTGCTTGGACATCAGTCTGCTCCGGGACTCTTGGCGAGTCGGGCCATCATACCTCAGTCGCCGGTTCGCGCAAGCTAGGTCTTGAGGATTTGCTTGGTGCGATCCAGTACGCGTTTCACTCTCATTTCCGGCGGCACGTCGGGCAACAGTTCGTGGGCCGTGCCGGTGAGGATAGGTTCTACCTGTTCCTTCCAGAGTTTTTCAAACGTCTCTTCATCCACCCGGTCGCGACGCTCCCTACGCGTCTTACGCCCGTCAATCCATGTTAGGTGCTTGCCGGTGGTCCTGCCCCACTCGTTGCGGCGGACCACCTTGCGGTAGCCGCTGAGTTGGAACGCCACGCACGTCTTGTAGGAAAAGTAGATGGTGAGCGGGCCGAACGTGATCTCTAAAGTGTTCAGCCCGTAGTTGTGCCCTTGGTAACGGCCGTAGCTCCCGATCTGCGGGATGAGTACGGCGATGCGATCCCGGACGCTAGGCATGAGGCTCCGCCGGGGCTTGGCGCTGGTTCAGCGCCTGCTCGACTTTGTCGTGCCACTTCCGGAACTTGGCTTCGACGTTGAACGCCAAGTCGACCGGCCGGCCGCTGCGCAGCACGTAGAGGGCGATGCCCGACACGATGATGTCGACGGCCTCCATGCTGCTGGGCTCCTTGAGCTCGCGGCGTCGCGCCAGATGTCCGTCCTCCGAGGCGACGGCCTCGCAGAACTCGCCCAGCTCGGCGGCCGTGCCCATCACAACCTGTTCGACCGGGCGCCCGTCCAGCGTCATCAACGACTGGGCGTACTGGGCCAAAATCTCCAAACTCATCGGGTGATGCCACCCAGGTTCTTTGCTCATGCGGATTCCTTTTGCGGGATGTTCGTACGGCGTTTGATTTCTTCCTCCAACAGCGCGGCCTGCCGTTCGCAGTGGGCCCGCCAACGTCGCCGATGGATCGGCGAACCTTCTCGCAGCTCCACGGCGGCTTGCCGCCGCCACCAGCGTCCGCGATTTTGCAACATCTCCGGCGTGAAGCTCGTCAGCGGTCCGTCGTAAAGGCCCATGGTTACTCCGTCATCGGATTGAGGTCGTAAACCGTCTTCACCTTTTGGTGCGCCAACGAAGCCTCCTGCAGCGGCTGTAGCGCCAGCCGGCTGCGGCCCGCCAAGGTGTCGCAGAACTGGTTCAGCCGCCAGGTGTCGCGGGGAATCCAGTGGAACTGCAGCACGATGCCGCGACGCGTGAAGACGTCGAACAACGCCCACAGCTCCTTGTTCTTCCGTAGCGACTTGCGGTGCTTCCAGGCCGTCGAGAGGTACTGGCAGTCGCTGACGATATGCACCCGCACGCCGTGCGATTTCCGGCGGAGGCGGTTGTGCGTCAGATACAGCAGCGGCAGCACGTAGGCCAACATCTCGGCCATGATGTTCGTGCCGTGGCTGGCGCCGCCGTGGTGGGCCGTGTAGGTCATCGTCTCCCGCTCGATCGAAACGCAGGCGAACCCGCACTCCTTGTCGAGCACGGTGCCGCTACCGTCGCCGACCAGCAAGTAGTCCCAAGCGTTCTGCTCGATCTGCAGATGCTGCAGCAGGTCCTCCAACGGCTGAGCGACCTCCGCCCGTTTACGCAGCCTCCGGCGGCGATTTCTTTCGGCACGATTCACCGTGGACTCCTTCTCCGGCGAACGACTCTGTCGTTTCGTCAGGCGACACTGGTCTTCGTAACTAGGCCTGGGCTTTCCTTTGGCTTGGCGTCGCCGCTTCAGGATCTGGGCGGCAGTAACGAACTTCGTAGCGTCGGTCGGCATGCGGAACTCCGCCTTTCTCCAATGTGATTTCCACAATCGGCCAATAGTGTTCGGTCAGTTTCAGCGTAATGCGCAGCACGTTGGTGGTCGGCGGTTGCCAGGCTCCGGGCGCCAAACCGAGATCGCGCATGAAAATACGCAGCTGCCCGAGCGAGACCGTGCCGTGTAGCCGCTTGATGAGCGGCGGCAACTTTCGCTTACCGGTCATTGAATTACCCGGTGGAAGAAGAGCCCGGGGTCACATCCCCGGGAAGATCGGTGAGAGTGAGGTCTTCCCGTTCGACGAGCAGGTCCCCCGGCGGCGTCCGCGTTCCACGGTCGTGGAAGTAGTCGTTGCCGAGCTGCGCGAGCCGCGTGACCGCCAGCGTCCAGATGAAGAACTGCACGAACGGATGGTCGCCGTGATGCTGGACGTCGTAGACGAACATGCCGGCGACCCAGACGGACAAACAGAACATGCAGTTGATCAACTTGCCGAACCAGCGCACGAGCCCGTAGCGGCTGACGGGCCACTGCCGGAAGAACTCGCGCGGCCCGACGAAAATCTCCCCGTGATGCCAGATTTCAACAGCCTGCCAGCACGCGAGACTCAACAGGATCAGCCGCTCCCACGGCTCCAAAGCATTCATGATAACTTTCTAAAAACGGAACTCTTACTTGGTGCGGGTTCCGGAACGGATACGTCCATAGGCGCCGAGACTGACGACGCCTAACGACCAAGCAAAGATCGGCCAGAAAACCCCGCAACTCGGAATGGCCAACAAGGCCCCGAGTCCGGTGAAGCCGACAACTCCGACTACGCCTCCAGTGCCGTGGCGCTGAAGTCTCGTCATGGTAACTCCTCCTCCGTGTAAGGCCACTCGGTCGTCTCCGCGCGGTCCGGCGCCGGATCGCCCATCCGAAAGCCGACCGTAGCCGGCTCGGGGTAGGGCGCCTGCAGCGAATCGGTGTGGAGCGTGAGCAGCACGGGTGTGATCCTCGGTCGCGGATTTCGTGCGACCGGCAAGATCCCGGCTCTCTCCAGATAACCCCGCGCTCCGCCCAAGTTCGTCGAGAAATCCCGGACGTCGACGAACTCGTCGTTAGGGCAGCAGCTATTGTCACGAATCATCGTTTGTTCCTACGATGCTAAGCCGGAAATCAACCAGTTAGGTCGATCATACAGCCCGCTTCCGTGCGGGCGAAGGTCACGTCAAGGACGACGGGTCATGGAACAACAGGTTACTCGACGCAACTTCCTCACCGCCGCAGCCGCCACCGCCGGAGCGGTCGTGCTGGGTGGCGCTTCTCCCAAAGAAACCACGGCCGCCAAGCTGGCGC
>RRZU012697210.1_pt1 | contig 14338 bp, 8 predicted proteins | sample 2165561 | NCBI WGS metagenome assembly RRZU01 (sample SAMN10456909, study PRJNA506462) | wastewater metagenome | isolation source: wastewater sludge | place: USA: Moscow, Idaho
TATCAAAAAAGTCAAATTCTATATCGATAATATTATTTTCTAAACTATACGGGAACGAATCGGCGATATTTTTATCGTAAGCCATTTCACACAAAAGTCCAGCTTCACCCTCATAGCTTTGAAAATGACTCAGATTTGCCAAACTTGCCACTCCATCAAACAATCTTCCAACAGAACTTGTAAGTGGGGCATTGAGATTTTTTTCATAGCTTTGATGGAGCAGTTTGATTTCATTTTGGTGGAATGTTTTTAACAATGGCAAGTTAAAAGTTACAATATCTTCCACACTATATCTCTCAAATAACATACTTAAAGCAACTCTTCGTGGTTCTTTTATCGCTTTTTCTCCCCCTAAAAGTTTGATGTGTTTGAAGTGATATTTTCGCATACTGCCTACAAAAACCTCTCCACCCCAAATAGTTCCATCCTCTCCATAACCAGTTCCATCAAAACTAAAGCCTAAATAATCTTTAGTTAGTCCAAACTCAGCTTTTACACTGTAAATATGAGCGAGATGGTGTTGCACTTCTATAATTTTTAACTTTTCATTTCGAGCCTGTAACTCTTTCGCCCATTTGGTTGTTTGATAGTTTGAGTGTTTATCACAAACTATGATATCGGGTTTGAAATCATAAAACCTTTCAAATGTCTCTATCGTTCTTGTAAAATACTCAAAAGCTTTTAAACTATCCAAATCCCCAATATGAGGCGATATGATAATTTTATCAAGAAAGGCGATAGCGATGGTGTTTTTACCACTTCCACCAACAGCTAAAATTTTGTGCGAAAGCTTAAAGGGAAGCGTGATAACTTTAGGGGCATATCCTCGTCCGAGCCTTAAAATTTGGATTTCTTCATCAATCACTTGCACTAAACTATCATCAACTCCATTTACAATATCACGGTTAAAATCTACTATAAAATCAACAAAAGGGAGTAACTTTTCGATATCTTCACTTTTGGTAATAATTGGCTCATCACCAAGATTTGCACTTGTTGCTATGATAGGGTTTCGCAGATGTTCAAAAAGCAAATGATGAAGGGGGGAATTGGGGAGAAAACAACCAATTTTGGAGATATTTGGAGCGACACTATCGCTAATTTTTAATTTTAAACTATTAACTATTAACTTTTCAAGGATAACGATTGGAGCTTCTTTGGAAGTTAAAATTTCCTCTTCTTTTTTTGAAATTTTTGCAAATTGTGTTATTTGTTCAATATTTTTACACATCAAAGCAAAAGGTTTTGTAGGGCGATTTTTGTATTGTCGTAATTGCTTGATCACTGTATCATTTGTACTATCACAAACCAAATGAAACCCACCAATCCCCTTGATAGCTCCTATTTTGCCCTCTTTGATAAGCCGTGCAGCTAGAGAAAATATCTCATCACCTTCAATTTTTAACTCTTCATTTTTAACTCTTAACTCCAACTTTGGTCCGCAATTACTACACGAAATTGGCTGAGCATGGTATCTTCTATCAAGTGGATTTTGATACTCCTCTTTGCAACTTTCACACATCGTAAAAGATTTCATAGAGCTATTTTTTCTATCATAAGGGACAGTTTCTATGATGCTATATCTTGGACCACAGTTTGTACAGTTTGTAGCAAAATAGTTGTGATATTTGCCACCATTTTTTATATCCTCTAAACAATCGATACAAACTGCAATATCAGGGGAAATGAGTGTCGTTTTCCCCATATTTTCTTCATTGATACTCTCAATGATACAAAAATTTTTTTCATCTTTAAGTGGTATGGGGTGCTTTTCAACGTTATCGATATGGGCAAGTGGTGGAAGTTCGTCTAAAAAAGTTTCATCAAAAAGTTCAATATCTTTCACTTTTCCTTGAAGTTCTATCGTTACACCATTTGAATCATTAAATACAAAACCACTTAGATTAAATCTAGTAGCAAGTTGATAAATATACGGGCGAAATCCAACCCCTTGAACCACCCCTTTTATATGGTATTTATTTCTTAACATTGAAACCCTCAAGTGTAAGCAAAAACTCTTTGCGCCAAATCCCACCACTGTATCCACCAATCTTTCCATCACTGCTTATAACCCTATGGCATGGAATAATTATAGAGATAGGATTTTTTCCATTTGCATTGGCAACTGCTCTATAAGCTTTCGGATTTCCTAAAAGTTTTGCTTCCTCTTTGTAAGAGAGTGTTTTGCCAAATTCACTTCCACGTAGAACACTCCAAACATCTTTTTGAAAAGGAGTACCGAGTGGAGCTAGTGGTAGAGTAAACTTTTTTCTTATGCCCAAAAAATACTCATCAAGTTGTTTTTTTGTTTCACTTAGTATCTCATTTTCATTTTCATTTTGAATAATGTTGCCATCTGTATCAAAAAAATCAAGGCAAAAAAGTGCTTCATTGGTGGCTTGTGCCAGAAGATTTCCCAAAGGACTTGGGATGATAATTTGGAAGGTTTTATTATTGTAACTATTCATATTAAGCAGTAAATTCACTTTCCATTGAGATAAAATTTTTTATCAGATTGAAACTAACCTGATATTTTACAGTGTAAAATAATTAGTGTGCACTACCTTTTTGTATCGGTAACATAATGGTAAATAAAGCACCTTTGTACTGAATTCCATCGTATTCATATTCCTCATTTTCAACAGTAATTGAACCATTCATATGCTTAGTAATAATTTCCTTACTCATATATAGTCCTATCCCTGTACCATTTCTTTCACTCTTTGTTGTAAATTTTGATTCAAAAATTTTATCAATAATCTCTTCAGAGATTCCACCTGCATTGTCTTTAATACAAATAATAGCATTATCACCACTTTGTACTATTGAAGTAAAAATCAATTTACTTTCATGAGGATTCATCATTTCAAATTCATCAAATGAATTAACATAAAGATTCATCAAAACTTGAATAATTTCTCTTGGATAACCTAACATCTCAAATTCTTCACAATTTTGTATCAAAACAATACCATTCTTTTTAATTTTAGATGATAATAAATCAACTGTTCTTTTATAAATATCACTTAAAGTAAAATGTACCTGAACTTTATCTTGTTTGAAAAAGTCTCGAAAATCATCAATTGTTTCTGCCAAATGTAAAATATGCTTTGTGATATTCGAAAAATATTCTTGATTGTCTATTGGTAACCCTATTTCATTATGTATTTGTGCAGTTGAAGACATAACAGAAATAAGACTTAATGGTTGTTTCCACTGATGAATAATATTTTCCAACATCTCACCCATCACAGCCATTTTCGCATGCTGATACATTAATTCTTCTTTGAGTTGTAGTTCCCGTTGAGCTTTCACCTCTTTTGTCACATCTCTTCCACTACCAACCGTTCCCAATAACCTACCTGTATCATCAAAAAAAGGTGCTTTATGTACTTCTAAATAAAGTGGTTCTCCCTTTACATTGCCATATTCTTCAAATACCATATTTTTCATATTTTCTAATACAACTTCATCTGAATTAAAACATAATTCTCCAAAAGTATGCCAATTTTTATTGTCTTTATGCTTTTCCCTCTCCCGTAAAGCAAAAAAAACATCCCCCTTACCAATTGGCTCATCTGTATCTTCTGCCATTAAAAGATTATCACAAATAGCTCTATTGGCAAAAATATATTTTCCATTAACATCTTTAGCCCAAAGCATATCAGGAAGATTGTCAGCTAACATTCTTAAAAGTTTATGAGCATCTATTACACCACTAAAACTAGAATTTTCATCATGTCTTTGATTGCCACTAAAAATAATAATTCCATCATCAATTCTATCAATATCAAAAATATATTGTTTATTTTGATATAGAAAAAATGTTCTACCCATATTGGTATTCAACAATGAATGAATCCCATCTTGAATCAACTCTGAAATATTTTCATTTTCTATAAAATTTGACCCAAATAAAATTGAAAATGCACTATTATAGTGGATAATCTTATCTATTTTCGTATCAAATAAGAAAATAATTTTTAAATCCATATCAAATACCTTATTAAAAACTTGTTGTAACAACCCTTAGTTAGATGGTGTAATAAACTAACCAAAATTATAAAATCTTTTCTATCTCTTTTGAATCATTTACAACTTTTTTCTCTTTTACAATTCTGTCTTCTTTCAGTTTTACCGCTAACTCTTTATCTGTAATAGCTAAAATTTGCATCGCAAGATAAGCAGCATTAACTGCACCAGCTTTTCCAAGAGCTACAGTAGCAACTGGCATACCTGATGGCATTTGAACAGTACTAAGCATAGCATCCATACCATCCATTGCTCCACCTTTCATAGGTACTCCGATAACAGGTTTTGTAGTACCAGCTGCTAGGGCACCAGCAAGATGTGCTGCCATTCCTGCAGCTGCAATAAATACTTTTGCACCTTTTTCTTCTGCTTCTTTGATATAATTTTTTGTTCTCTCAGGTGATCTATGAGCTGAACTAATAATAAGTTCATATTTCACACTAAACTCTTCTAAAGTATCAGCACAACTTTTCATCACATCATAATCACTTCTACTTCCCATAATAATTGAAACAAAATTCATTTTATACCTCTTTTTTTATTTTTTAAAGTCTCGTATAGTACCAAATATTTTATTAAAGAGCTAATCTCTTAGCTCCAGAAAAATCAATTTTTCCACTTCCTAAAAGTGGAATATTTTCAACAACTTTTATCTCACTTGGTATCCAAAGTGTCTCCATTTTAAAATCAAGTAATTTTTGTTTTAAATCTTCTATCTCTTGATTGATTAATAAAACTATTTTTTCCCCTTTTTTTTCATCAGGGAGATTGACTGTAACAAGTTTAATATCCTCTTTACTATTTATAGCCTCATAAATCTTATTTTCAACTGCTGTTAAACTTATCATCTCCCCCGCAACTTTTGCAAATCGTGAATATCTATCAACAATTGTAATAAAGCCATCTTCATCAATATGACCTTTATCTCCTGTTTTGTACCAAATTTTTCCATCAATATTGACTAAAACATCATTTGTTTTCTCTTCATTATTTAAGTAACCAACCATCACATTTGGACCAGTTACGATTATCAGCCCATCTTCTTCTACGTCTAATTCTTCTAAAGTAAGAGGATCAATAATTTTTATGGCACAACCAGGAAGTGGCATCCCTATTGTTCCTCTTTTTTGCCCTACTTGTATTTGCCAATAATTTATATCAAGATTATCGGGTATATTTGCACTAATTACAGGGGAACATTCAGTTGCACCATACCCTTCATATACACCAACTCCAAATTTTTGTTTGAATTCATCAGCAACAATTGGATTTAATTTTTCCGCGCCTGAAAAAACCATATTTAAACTTTCAAACATAAGAGGAGTAAGTTTTTTATTTTTTAGATACAACCTAATAAATGTTGAAGTTGCACACATAAATGTTACACGATTTTTTGCAACTGCTTTCCCTATCCCAAATCCATCAGTAGGATCAGGATGGCATACAAGTTTTATCCCTTCAATAAGTGGTAAAAGAGTTGTCACTGTAAGTCCAAAAGCATGAAAGATTGGTAAACTTCCTAAAAAAACCTCATTCTCTGTGATATTTAACATCTCACTTATTTGCTTTACATTTGTAAGAAGATTTCTGTGTGAAAGCATCACCCCTTTTGGATTTCCTTCACTTCCACTACTAAATAAAATAGCTCCAATAGTATCAAGATTATTTTTGCTTCCATAAACTATTTGTACCAAAAAGGTTGGGGCAAATTTTATAAATCCAAATCGTAAAAGAATTGGAATAATTTGAAGTTTTGAACTATTCTTTTTAATATCTTCAAGAAAAATCACATTCACATTTTCTAAAATTTCATCAATCGCAATCCCTCTATCTTTGAGTTTTTCACAAAATTTTCTTGAAGTATAAATATTTTTGATTCCAGCTTCTTCGATTCCATACATAATTGAATCTTTTGAAGCTGTATAATTAAGATTGACTACTGTTTTACCAGCTAATAAAGTAGCTACATTTAAAATTGCTCCAATAGATGTTGTAGGTAGCAAAAGCCCTATGTTTTGTTCCGTATGTTGTCGTATTAAATTTCTAAAAAATATACTCATTGTCATCATTTTTGTGTAGGAAAACTCTTCTCCACTACTATCAACAAGTGCAATACTAGATCCGTTTCTTTTAACTGTATCTATTAAAATCGTATCAATATTACTAAATCCATCAATATATTTTTTCCAACTATCACTTGAAAGTTCAAAAACTTTTTTCTTCACTTGTACCGCAGTTGTTTTTATATCCATCGGTTTTCCAAATGACACTATGACATCTTTTTTATATTTATTTTCCTTTATCTCTTTAAAATTAATATTTGAGCGTGACCACTTTGTTCCCCAAAGCCCACTCAAATAAAATGGAATAATAACTCCATTTTCAACATGAGCTGTTGCTATCTCAAACCCTCTTTTAAACTCTCCTAAATGCCCACTTCGACTAATTGTTCCTTCTGGAAAAACACATACAATCTCTCCATTATTTAAACATCTTGCAACCTCATCAAGTGATTTTCTCCCACCACTTGTTGAGATTGGAATAACTTTGAAAAAATCTAAAAAAGGTTTGAAAAGTTTTTTTTCATAAATACTTCTCTCCATGACAAATCGTATAGCTCTTGGTGATGCCATCTGTACAAATGCCCAATCTAGCCAACTTATATGATTTCCAAGGAGTAAAGCACCCCTATTTTGTGGAATATTTTCGATTCCCTCTACTATAAGTTTGTATTTGATTGAAAAAAATAGACTCACAAAAAGCTTCACAAGTGATTGTGGAAGTTTATACATTGTATATATTGCGCTTCCAAATGCTACAAATGCAAGAAGATAAAAAATCTCTACACTAGAGATATCTATAAAACTAAAACCAACAGTTAACACCAAAAATGAAAACATAAAGATATTTTGAACAAAGTTATTTCCTGAAAGGATAAGTCCTAATCTTTTATTTGAAGCATGGTATTGGATAAGTGAATTAAGTGGAACAATCAGTAATCCACCAAAAACTCCAAAAAAGAAAAAATTTATCCCGCTCATCGTTATCTCATTTAAATACGGAATCAATACAATTGTGATAAAAACTCCAATAGAACCAACAGGCACCATCCCAATTTCAATATAATTTTTTGAAATTCTTGAAGCTATAAGTGAACCAATAATAATCCCAATGGCTGATACAGCCATCAAACCCTGAATAACAACCACATTTGTAATAGCTAAATGCTCTTTGATATAAGCTGGAAAAACAGCAAGAACAACTTGTGAAATAGCCCAAAAAATTGACAATCCTATAATTGAAAGTAAAATAATCTCATTTCTTTTAATCAATTTGATATTTTTTTGAAGATATTTCCCTTTGAGATAAGAGGAGAGTGTGAACTCTTGATTACTTAATTCAATCGTTTTATTTGGTAAGCGATATGCTAAATAAAGCTCCAAGAGTGAACCTATAAATAAAAAAATCCCTAAAGGTGCGATATCTTTTAAAATAGTCGCTTCATTTGTTGTATCATGGAGTAAACTCTCAAATCCAATCGAATAAACAAACATCCCACCTAAAATTGCAACAATCGTTACAGATTGCACTGCAGCATTTCCTGTTGCGATATTTGATGTTCCAAGGAGTTCTTTGATATATCCATATTTTGCAGGAGAGTAGAGTGCACTTTGAGCAGCAAGTAAAAATGTAAGAAAAAACGAAACCCAAAACCATCCAAAATAATAAGAAAGTGTAATCAAAAAAGTGACAACAACAGCAAAAATAGCCGATATTTGCATCACTTTATCTTTTTTGTACTTATCACTAATAAATCCAGCTGGGGAAAAAAGGAGGATAAATGGAAGCAAAATCAGTCCATTGACTATAGCGGTAAGGATAATTTGCTCACTTCCATCATACACTTTAAAAATAGTATTTTGGATAATTATTTTATGACCAAGATCTGTGAAGGCATTTAGAAAGACTACGAAGATATAAGGGAGAAATCCCGTAATTTTAAGAAGTTTTGACATTTATATATCTCCTATTTTGGTAAATCTTTTGCATATTAATATTCAATAGAACTATTTTCTAAGATATTTGATAACTTTTCCATTATCTACATTTCCGTTTCAAAAATAAGGTGTTTTATAAGTTTTATCAAAATATCTTTCTCCTTTGGATTGCTTGATGCTACTAGTAAAGTAAGAGCCGTTAGAGCATTATCATTTATCTTTTTTTCGCCATTGTGTTTATAAAGATAATCACATTTATCTAAAAAATAAACAAACATAAACGATGCCGTTCTTTTATTTCCATCATTAAATGGATGGTCTTTGATGATAAAATAAAGAAGATTTGAAGCCTTATCTTCAATACTTGGATAGAGTTCAATTCCTCCAAATGTTTGGTAAAGATTGCCGATGATTCCAGCTAGTTGGTCATCTTTTTCATTTCCAAAAAGTTCTGTTGCTTCTTTTTTGGCTATCAGATTATTTTTGAGTTGTGTGATAACTTTTTTTGTTTCCTCATAAGTTAGCTCATAATTTGTCGTTTTGCCATTAAAATCTTCAATACTTGCTTTATCGTAATTTTCAAGAAGCGAGAGGGTTTTTGTGTAGTTTTGAAGAAGTGAAAGTATCTCTTTTTCTTCTCCTATTTGCTTGGTGGTCAAAAACTCTATTGTTTGCTTGAGGTTTTGTAAAATCGTTTTTGTTTTGGTAATTTTAGTCTCATTTATCGCATAGCCATCTGTGAGGTATTTTTTGAGCACTTGGGTTGCCCATTTTCTAAAAATTGTCGCTTCTTTGGAATCTACACGATAGCCAATCGATAAAATCATATCAAGATTGAAATATTCCACTTGATAATTTTTACCATCACTAGCAGTTGTTGCAAAAATTGCAACAACTGAATTTTCCTCTAATTCACCACTCTTAAAAATATTTTTAATATGCCTTGAAATACCTGATTTGTCTCTTCCAAAAAGCTTTGCAATTTGGTCTAAACTTGCCCAAATAGTTTCATGCTCATTATCGCTTGTAAACTCGATTTGACCATTTGGTGCTTGGTAGATTTCTAGTGTGTTTTTCATATTTACCTGCTTTTTATTTTTGAATTTTGTTTTTATTATCTTATCATTTTTTTTAATACAACTTTGAAAGTATGGCATTTTGTAATGTTTTTTAATCACTTCAAATAAACTACTCTAGTTTTCCAGTTTCGTAAGTTTTACAAATTGTGCTTAGTAGATTTTAGTATTTTGATTCTATGGTTTGTAGTTTCATTTTTTGCCTTTTGGTTGCTTTTTTTGTTTTTAGTTATCTGCATTACCACTTGGAAAGTGGGAAATAATATCTTTATTGATTTTGTCAATTGTAGTTATAAACGCAATATCTCGCAAATCACCAATTTCCATAATATAATGCTCATCCCGATTGTTTTTTGTATCAATTACAATTCTAAATTCTTTTTGATAGCTAAAATTATCAAATTTTGTAAAAGGTACTTCTTCGTCTTTAATTTTATATTCTTTATTTTTATTTATATAATTGACTTTCATATATTCACAATCCACATTCTTCTCCACTAATACTTTATCTATTCTGCTTAAAAACTCTTTCACATTAATGATACAAACACAATAATGTCCAAAATCTTTATTTTTTTCATCCACTAAAATATTTTCATCTTCTATTTCTTTCCATAAAGCATACAAACAAAGGATATTCCAAGTATCATATTTAGTGGTATTGATTGTAGTAATGCCACACTCATCTTTTGAAATATTCATTGTTCCAATTTGTATTAAATCAGGTTTCATATGAGTTTTAATTGCTTCAAATTTATCAGTTCTTGCTATATCGGAAAACTCATTCTCTCTAAAATATTTTAAAGTATTCATATAAAGTTTTCCATTTAAAAAATCATTTTGAAAATCTTCCTTTTCAAAAAACTTTAATAAATATTGCCCCACTAAACACCCTCTACAATCTTAATCTCATCATCACTTAAATCATAAAGTTTATAAACCATCTTATCAATTTCTTTATCTGTTTGATTGATTTGATTTTGGAGGGCTAAAACTTCTTTTTTATCATTTTCAAAAAGGGCTAACCATTCGTTTTTAAAATTTCGCTCAGCTAATTTATCGGCAAATTTGATTTTTTTGGCTTTTGTGTATTCTTTCACAAACTCATCAAATTCTAACTCTTCAAATTTTTGTAGTTTTTGTGATAGTTTTTCTAAGCCTAGTTCATTGTAAAAGTTTTGTTTTGTGATTTGTAGTTTTTTATTTAATTCAAGCATCAAATCAGCTTTTTGAACAAATGGCTCTTGTTGTTCTAAAGATATTTCTTTGATAGGAATTTCAAATAAATTTTTCGTTGATATTGCATTTGTTAATTCAGATTCATTTGTAAACTGTTTTTTATAATACCAATTTAATAACTTTGACAGCAACAAGCCTAAAATAAATTTTATATTGAAGTTTCCATTTTTTAATGTTAAGGCATATGTCGTACCCAAATTGTAAAGTTGATTATTATCGTATGTAACAATAAACTGTGTATTTATCATTTGCATAATTAACTTTTCATTTGACAAAAAGATGTTTTCATCCCTAGCTCTAAGTAAATTATTTTTATCATATTCAAGATATTCAGTTGGGATAATATGAGAATATCGTGAAATATCTTTTCCTCTAGTAATAGGTTTCATTTTATCGTTGATTTTATTATTTGATAAATATTTTTTATCATCACCAGTTACAATTCCATTATTTATGTTTAAAATATTAAAAAGAGCCAATGGATTGTCTTTGATTTTATGCAAAAGATTTCTATCTAGTTCTGTTGTATAGATACTAAAAATATAGTCATAGTTTTCTAAATATGTTTTTTGAATTTCAAAGCTTTCATTTGTTTTACGATTTAATTTATAAAACTCGGTTTTAAATTGATAATTTTTTATATCTTGTTTTTGAAATACAAATGTCGCGGTCTCAGCAATTACATCTTGAAATTGTCCAGAACCCCAATCTGTTAATAAAACTATGCGAAAGTTTGTTAATATAAATTTTCTAATATTTGAGTAAGAATTTGTTTTAAAGATATTCTTATGAATAATAAAACTTGTCATTCCAGTTTGTTTTAATAAAGTATGTGTCAATTCAATAAAAGGAGCTATTAAATTAAACTTCGTTGTTTTAAATTCATTCGTTCCTGACTTTCCAAATGAATTAGTAAAAGATTCAAAATAAAATTTTAATATATGTTTATCAAAACCCCTATTGTCTACATATGGTGGATTACCAATAACTACATCAAAACCACCATTTTCAAAAACTTCTTTAAATTCTTCTTCCCATACAAAAGCATTTGAAGCTATATTTTTATCATCTATCAAAGAGTTTCCACATTTGATTTTATCACTTAAATTAGTAAGTGTTCGTCCTCTTTGAGCAGTTCGTAGCCACAAACTTAGTCTTGCTATTTCAACCGCATCTTCATTGATATCTACTCCATAAAGATTGTGTTCTAGGATATTTGTCTCTATATCATAAAGGCTTAGGAGTTCGTTTTCGTATATTTTTCTAAGCTCATCTAGGTTTTGATGCTCTTTTATCAAAAATTCTAAGGCTTGATTGAGAAATGCTCCACTTCCACAAGCTGGGTCTAGGATTTTTAGGTTTAGGAGATATTCTCTATAAGCATAGATATTTTCTAAAGTTTTTTTCTCCTCTTTGGAGAGTTTTTTGGGATTTGTTGGGTTTTGTATATCTATAAGGCTAAGTTCTGTTTTCTTTTGGCTACAAAGTTTGCCAAGAGTATTTTCCACGATATATTTTGTGATGTACTCTGGGGTGTAGAAAACTCCATCTTTTTTTCGTTTTGATTTGGTTTTGTCAAAGTTTGTATTGTCAATATTTGATTGTATCTCCTCTAGGTCTGTTAAACTTTGCTCGAAAATATGCCCTAAAATATTGACTGAAATATCGCTAGCAAAATCATAATCACTAAGTTTTTGAGCTTCCATATCAAGACAATTATCATCGATTATAAGTGTGTCAAGAAGCTCATCTTTACTAAAAAGTCCACCGTTGTATTTTGGTATTTGGAGTTTGTCATTTCCCTCATTTATCGCATTAAAATAAAATTTATAAATATCATAAAGGGAATAATTTGTAAAAGCTTGATTTTTAAAATGTTCTCGTATCTCTTTGATTGTGTTGTGTTTGAGGAGTTCTCTATCTTCTGCAAATAAGATAAATATGATACGGTCGCATAGTTTTTGAGTTAAGCGAAGAAGTGTCGATTTTTCAGTCGTTTCATTATTTTTGACAATATTTTCAAACAAATGTGTTCTAAAAGCACTAAAATCTTTGTAAAGCTGTTTGCTTATCTCTGCTTCAAAGTTTGCTGACTTTACTTTTAGTTTGAGTGGAATATCCTCTTTGATACTCTCAAAACTAAGAAGCAAATGGAGCTTTTTAAACTCATCAAAACTAAGATAAAAAAGATTAAATTTCTCGTAAGCTGTCTTTTTATCGATGTAAAATCTCAACTCATCAAAATTTGAGATGATGATATATTTGCTATTTGTGTGGGAGTTATGATAGTTAAAAGCTTGAGTTTCTATTGTGTCAAGATTTTTTGTTTTTTGGTCTTTAAGTTCAACCACTCCTACAACTTCATTGTTTATGATGATAACACCATCGGCTTTTTTACCATCTGTTTCGTTTTTCTTTTCCCTTTCAAGATTGAAATTTTGCGGATTTGTACTATCAAGTGTGTAACCTAAGCAGTTTTCAAAGATATCTTTTAAAAATCCATCTTGATATTTTTCCTCTTTGACTGACTTTACAAAATCTATTTTGGCTAAATATTCTTGATACTTGAGCCATCTTGAAGCGATAATTGTCTCATTTTGTGGAAAGTTTTTTAAGATTGAGGGTTGGAAAATAGATGCCATCTCGTCTTACTCCACAAAATCTTCCGTCTCAATTCTAAAAATAGTCAAATAAGGCAACTTTGTTGGAAGTTTAATTGGATTGATATTTCCACTATGAACAGACTCCAACTCTTTCCCTGACTCTGTTACAATCTTTTTAAATTTGATGTAGTATTTTCCATCCTCTTTTTTATAGATTGTCCCTATTTCGTTATCCACTTCCTCTATTGTAGTATCAAGTGGGTGAAATATCTCAACCTCTTCATTTAAGTAAGTTTTATATTTGCAAAGGAAATGTTCTCCATCTTTCATAACAAGTCCACTCACCTCAAAAGCACCTTTACTCATCGTGTAGTCGTGATTTTCAGTTCCTTGTTTTTCAAATGGTTTATGCACCAAGTAAGCATCAGTAAAACCTCGATTTTTAGTCGTTTTGAGTTCATTTTGATATTTCTCGGCATCAAATCTTCCAGCATAAAAATCATCAATCGCCATACGATATGTGTAAGCTGTGATAGCTGCATAGTAAGGTGATTTTGTACGACCTTCAATTTTCACACTATCAACAGCCCCACTTGCTAAAATCTCATCGATGTGAGAAGCCAAGTTCATATCTTTTGCATTAAAGATATAAGTACCGATTTCTGGTTGCTCTTCAAGTCTAAAAAGTGTCCCGTGATTTTCATTTCCAGCATATAAAGGGTATTCAAATCTAGAGTCATTTGCACAACTTCCACGATTTGGAACTCTCCCCATTTGCACTGCACTCACAAGACATCTTCCACTATAGGCAAAACACATACTTCCATGGACAAATATCTCAATTTCTAGGTCTGGTAATCTTTTTTTTATCTCTTCGACATCTTTAAGGCTTATCTCCCTTGCAGCTATAATTCTTCGCACACCCATATCATAATAGACTTTCGCATCTAAATAATTCATCACATTTGCTTGAGTTGAAAGATGGATAGGGATATTTGGAGCTATTTCACGACAAAGACCAACAACTCCTGGAGTTGCTACGATTAGAGCATCTGGATTGAGCTCACTCATAGCTTTGATATGATTTTTAAGGAGTTCTATTTGAGAATTGAAAGGGAAGCCATTGATAGTAACATAGACTTTTTTTCCTAAAGAATGGGCATAATCTATCCCCTCTTTAAAAGTTTCAATTGTAAACTCTTTACCACTTCGTATTCGCAAAGAGAAGTGACTCACCCCTCCATACACAGCATCTGCCCCATAAGCAAAGGCTATTTTTAACTTTTCTAAATTTCCAGCAGGGGATAATAATTCTACTTTTTTCATATGACTCTTTTTTTTATTAAAATTTCTATTTTTACTTGCTTTTATTATATCAAAGCTAGACTAA
>RRZU012100901.1_pt1 | contig 14336 bp, 14 predicted proteins | sample 2165561 | NCBI WGS metagenome assembly RRZU01 (sample SAMN10456909, study PRJNA506462) | wastewater metagenome | isolation source: wastewater sludge | place: USA: Moscow, Idaho
CGCTAGAAAAACTTATTCGATTACGTATTTCATAGTGCTTAGAGTTACTTTTTGACCCCCCTAGTTGACAAAGAACCTGAATATACAAAGAGATTGTTTAAAAATTAAATTTTTTAACAGTCTCTTTTTTTCCTTAATAAATTTGTAAATTTTAAGAAAAAGTGATAATATTAAATACTTAAATAGGAAGGGTGATTTTATGGAAAATTCTAAAAATAAAATTAAATTAACTGACATTGATTTGGTTATTTTTGATATGGATGGGTTAATATTTGATACAGAATCAATATATATACAAAAAGGTTATGATATTTCAAAAAAATATGGGTACGAAGTTTCAGAAGATATAATAATGAAAACTATTGGGATGACAGATAAAAGTTCAAGAGATATCTATAAAACTGCTTATGGTAATAATTTTCCATATGATTTAATGGCTAATGAAATAGATTCATATATAATTAGTTTAGGTGAAAATGGTAAATTACCATTCATGAGTGGTGCTTTAGAAATTTTTGAATATTTCAAAAAAAATAATAAGAAAATGGCTTTAGCTACTTCATCTAGTAGAGAAAAAACTGAAATTTTATTAATAAATTCAAAAATTATGAAATATTTTGATTGTGTAGTATGTGGAAATGATATAACACAAGGTAAGCCAAATCCTGAGATTTTTTTAAAAGCCGCTAAATATATCAGTGTTGAACCTAAAAGGACATTAGTTTTGGAAGATTCTTTAAATGGTATACGTGCAGCGTATGCAGCAAATATGATTCCTATTATGGTTCCTGACAAAATACAACCAACTGAAGAAATAAAGAAAATGTATTATATGGAAATACCAAGTTTATTTAATCTTATTGATTATTTTAATAATTTCAATTAGAAATAAATTTTAGATGCATAATACTTGACAAATGGAAAAATGATGGTATTATATATTATGAATTGATTCAAAAAAAAAATGTATAAATGAATTAATGTTAAAAAATAGTATTTATTATTTGGTAATAATTAAGAATTTTAAAGATAATTTATGATTAAATTGGTCATTAACTTTAAAAATTCTTGTATTATATAAATTATGTTATAGAAAGAGAGTGGTGATTGTAATGATTATGGAAAAACTACAGAAATTAGGTAGAGCATTAATGGTTCCAGTGGCAGTACTACCTGCAGCAGCAATACTGATGGGTATAGGTTATTGGATTGATCCTTCAGGATGGGGAGCTAATAGTTCAATAGCTGCATTAATGATTAAAGCAGGAGCTTCAATTATAGATAATATGCCGATATTATTTGCAATAGGGGTAGCTTATGGAATGTCAAAGGACAAAGATGGTGCAGCAGCATTAGCTGGATTAGTAGGATTCTTAGTTGTAACAACATTATTAAGTCCTGGAGCAATAGCGCAATTTACAAAAGTAGATGTAAAAGAAGTTGCACCAGCATTTGGAAAGATAAATAATCAATTTGTTGGGATATTAGTAGGTGTTATTGCAGCTAGCTTATATAATAAATTTTATAAAGTTGAATTACCAAAGGCATTAGCATTTTTTAGTGGTAGAAGATTAGTTCCAATACTAACATCAATAGCAGGAATGTTATTATCACTAGTTTTATACTTTATATGGCCAGTATTATACTCTGGTTTAGTATCATTTGGTGAAAACATTGTAAAAATGGGACCATTTGGGGCAGGAATATATGGATTCTTAAATAGATTATTAATACCAGTTGGATTGCATCATGCGTTAAATGGAGTATTTTGGTTTGATGTTGCAGGAATTAATGATATAGGTAATTTTTGGGCTAGTAAGGGAACACCAGGAGTAACTGGTATGTATCAAGCTGGTTTTTTCCCTATTATGATGTTTGGACTATTAGGTGGAGCATTAGCATTTGTTCATACTGCGAGACTTGCACAAAAAGCTAAAGTGGCATCTATTATGGGTGCAGCAGCATTTGCAAGTTTCTTTACTGGAGTAACAGAACCAATAGAATTCGCATTTATGTTCGTAGCGCCAGTTTTATATTTATTACATGCAGTGTTAACAGGTATATCATTATTTATTTCTGCTACAATGCATTGGATTGCTGGATTTGGATTTAGTGCTGGGTTTGTTGACTTATTTTTATCATCAAGAATGCCGATGGCAGTAAAATGGTATATGTTAATTATCCAAGGAATAGCATTTTTTGCGATATATTACTTCTCTTTTAAATTTTTAATTGAGAAAATGAATTTAATGACACCTGGAAGAAATCCAGAAGAAGATATAGAAGAAGAAATATTATTAGATTCAGTAGTTGCTGGAAATATCCATAGTCAAACAGCAGCTAAATTATTAGAGGCACTAGGTGGTAAAGAAAATCTTGTGTCTGTTGATAATTGTGCAACAAGATTAAGATTAGAAGTTAAAGATAGTGATAAAATAAATACAGCACTAGTAAAGAAATATTCATCAGGTGTACTAATGCCAAGTAAAACAACAGCTCAAATTGTAATAGGACCTCAAGTTCAATTTGTTGCAGATGAATTAAAAAAGTTAGTTTAATTTATTTAGATATGGTATATATATGAAATAACAATAAAATGAGCAGATTTTGTATTTGCTCATTTTTAGTATAAAAAGTAAATCTATAGTTATAAAAATTTGCTTGACAAATAAGACACTAAGATATAATATTTGTTATAAAATATTGATAACAAAAATATAATATAAAAGGTGGTATTCATATGTTTGAAAAAATAAAAGAGAAAATATTAGGTAATAAAGAGGAAATTAATGGTACAGAAATGTTAGAGTCTATAGATATAATGAAAGCATTGGGTGGGGAAGAAAACTTAATTGATATAGACTCATGTACAACTAGGTTAAGATTGAAAGTTAAAGATAATGATTTGGTAAATGAAGATGAATTAGCAAAACTTGGAGTATCTGGTGTTATAAAACCATCAGATGGTATAGTTCAAGTAGTTATGGGTGAAAAGTCAGAATCAATAGCAAATGATATAAAAAAATTGATAAATGATAAGGATTTATCAGAAGCTTTGTTATTCATAAAAGCCATAGGAGGCGGAGATAACATTATAGAAATAGATTCATGTACGACTAGATTAAGATTAAAAGTAAAAGATAGTGATAAAGTTGATGATAGTAGATTAGAAGAATTAGGAGCATTAAGTATAATAAAACCATCAGAAGGTTTAGTTCAAATTGTTATGGGCGACAAATCTAGTAAAATAGCAGAAGAAATGAAAAAAATATTATTATAAACATTAAAAATAAGACATTAGAATAATTTATCTAATGTCTTATTTTGTTATCTAAGTAATTTAACAGCTCTATTATTACCTTGGATCATTTTCTTGTACTTTTCAAAATTTTTCTTTAAAATATTTATAAATAAGGTATCAAGAATCATTAGTTGAGAAATTCTTGAAGCAGTTGAGTCTATTCTAACATCCATATCTAAATCAAAATTAATACTTTTAAGTACAAAATCAGAAATAGAATTTAATTTGTTTTTTGAAAAATTAGTTACAGCAACAGTTAAAATATTATTTTCTTTCGCAAGGTCGGCTGCTTTTATAACTTCTGAAGTTTCACCAGAATCGGAAATAAGTATGAGTAAGTCATCTTCAGTTAACTTAGAAATAACTGAGAATGTTAAATGGACATCAGAAGAATAAAAGATATTAAATCCTATCATTTTTAATTTCTTGTAAAAATCAGATGCTGCAATTGATGAGTTACCTATACCAAATATAATTATATTATTAGCACAAGAAATGAGTCTTATGATTGTTATAAAATCATCAGATGTATTAATATCATGGGTGAAATCTATAATTTTTTTATATTGGTTAACTATTTTTATATTAGTAATCTCTAAATCTTCTTTAATATTAATTTCGTTTTCATAAATACTTTCATAGTTCATTTCAGTGATTTCATTTGTAAGGTCTTTAAATGTTTTATATCCAAGTTTTTTTGCAAATCTAACAGATGTTGCTTGACCAATACCTAGTTTACGAGCTAGCTCGTAAGAGTTCATTTTTTTTAATTCACCAATATTTTCAATGAGATAATCTGCTATTTTTATTTCACTTTTTGTTAGTTTATTACGAACTGCTTGTAGTTTTATTTGGAACATTCTTTTCTCCTAAGTGTTAATGATGTAATTCTAAAATTATTCTATCATATTAATTTTAAAATTAATAGTTCTATCACTAAAAAATAATTTTTAATAAAATTCAAAAAAAATTGATTTTTATGAATTATGTGGTAATATATAATTAGAAGAATAAAAAATATAGAGGTGATTAGAAATGAGAGTTATAATTCTGAAAAGCAAAGAAGAAGTAGGAAAATGGAGTGCATATTATATTGCAAAGAAAATTTTACAATTTAAACCAACAAAAGAAAAGCCATATGTTATTGGTCTACCAACAGGAAGTACACCATTAGAAACATATAAAGAACTTATTAATCTTTACGATGAAGGAATACTATCTTTTGAAAATGTAATATCATTTAATATGGATGAATATGTTGGATTAGCTCCTACACATGAACAAAGTTATAGATATTTTATGGAAGAAAATTTCTTTAAACATGTTAATATTAAATCAGAAAATACAAATGTACTAAATGGACTAGCTGAAGATTTAAAAAAAGAAGGTGAGGATTATGAGGAAAAAATAAAATCTGTTGGTGGAATAAGATTATTTTTAGCTGGAGTTGGAGAAGATGGTCATATAGCATTTAATGAGCCTGGGTCATCTCTAGCATCAAGGACACGTGATAAAGAATTAACATACGATACGATACTTGCAAATTCTAGATTTTTTGATAATGATATAGATAAAGTACCTAAATATGCTATGACTGTTGGAGTAGGCACATTAATGGATTCTGATGAAGTCCTAATAATGGCTAATGGATATAATAAGTCTAGAGCAGTATATCATGGAGTTGAAGGTGGTATTAATCATTTATGGACTATTTCAGCATTACAACTGCATAGAAGAGCTATATTAATAACAGATGAGCAAGCAGCTTCGGATATAAAGGTAAAAACATATAGATATTTTAAAGAAATTGAAATTGTTAACTTAGATCTTGTTAAAGCAAAGCAAGATCTAATAAAATTAAGCAAAGAAAACTTATAAAAAATAAATTATATATAAATGGAATGGAGAAAATATATGATATTAAAAAATTGTAGAATTTTTAATGGTGAAAATTTTATACCTGAAAATGTGGTCATAATAGAAAAAGATAAAATTCTAAAAATCATTTTTGAAAAAGATTTGACTATAGAAGGCATAGAGGATGAAGTGATAGATTTAGGAGGAAATATTTTATCTCCAGGATTTATTGATTTGCAGTTAAATGGATGTGGAGGAGTATTATTTAATGATAATATTTCACTAGAAACGTTAAAAGTAATGAATGATACAAATAAAAGATATGGATGCACATCATTTTTACCAACATTAATAACTTCACCTGATGAGAAGATAGAAAAAGCATTAAATTTAATAAGTTCTCTTGAAAATAAGGAAAAATATGGTGTACTAGGATTACATATTGAAGGTCCAAATATAAGTGTTGAAAAAAAAGGTATTCATAGAGCAGAGTATATAAGAGTTCTCTCTGATGAAATGATAGATAAAATTGTGAATGCTGGAAAAGATAATGTAAAAATAATTACAATAGCACCAGAAAATTCGAAAATAGAGCATCTAGAAAAATTAAAAAGAGCAGGTATAAATATATCAATCGGCCATACAAATGCAACATATGATAAATGTAATGAATTAAAAGATTATTTTACTAATGTGACACATTTATATAATGCTATGAGAGGATTGGATTCAAGAGAGCCGGGTGCATTGGGATATATTTTTGATAGTAACGATATTTATTGTGGAATAATTCCAGATGGATTGCATGTACATTATGCATCGATATCAATAGCAAAAAAATTACTTAAAGATAAATTATATATAGTTACAGATGCAGTTAGTCCAGCTGGAACAGATATGACAGAATTTATGTTTGAAGGGAATCTTGTTTACCATGAAAATGGAAAATGTATAGATATAAATGGGACTTTAGGAGGTTCAGCATTAGTGATGATTGATGGTGTGAAAAATCTTATTGAAAATGTTAATTTACCTTATGAAGAAGTATTGAGAATGGCTACATCATACCCTGCAAAAGCAATTAAAATGAATGATAGATATGGTTATATAAAGAATGGGTATATAGCTGATTTAACTTATTTTGATGAAGATTTTAAAATTAAGGGGACAATAGCAAAAGGTATTCTAGAAATATACTAGAAAATAAATTTTAAAAAATAATACTAAAAGACTAGTAAATTTTAAAATATGAGGTATAATCAGAATAGGTATGTAGTAAAAAAAATTAAGGAGGTAGTTTATGGAAGTTTTAGCTATGATTTTAGCAGGTGGAAGAGGATCTAGACTAGATATATTATCTGAAAATAGAGTTAAACCTAGTGTTCCATTTGCTGGTAAATTTAGAATAATTGATTTTACATTGAGTAATTGTTCTAATTCAGGTATTTATGATGTTGCTTTATTGACTCAGTATTTACCATTTTCATTGAATGAGCATATAGGGTCGGGAAAACCTTGGGATTTTGATAGAAGAGATTCAGGAATTGCATTACTTCAGCCACATGAGAAACCAGATGGTCAAGTTTGGTATACAGGAACAGCTGATGCTGTAAAGCAAAATATTGAATATATAAAAAGAAAAAATCCAGAATATGTAATAATATTATCAGGTGATCACATCTACAAAATGAATTATAATTGGATGCTTGAAGATCATAAGAAAAATAATGCAGAATTGACAATCGCTGTTAAAACTGTACCTTGGGAAGAAACTAATAGATTCGGAATATTTGAAGTGGATGATAGTAAACAAATTTTAGGATTTGAAGAAAAACCAAAACAAGCAAAAAGTAATTTAGCATCTATGGGAATATATATATTTGATACTAACGTACTAATTGAGTATCTAGAAAAAATGTGTGATGAAGAGTTAGATTTTGGTAAACATATAATACCAGCAATGCTTAAAGAAGATAGAAAAGTTTATGTCCATACTTATGACAGTTATTGGATGGATGTGGGAACATATGATTCTTATTTAGAAGCAAACTTAGATTTAATTAAAAAATCTGAAGAAGTTGGAATTGATCTATATGATAAGAACTGGAAGATATATACAAAAAGTGAAGATTTACCAGCTGTTAGAATAGGAGCAACAGGAAGTGTAATAAATTCTTTAGTAAGTAATGGTTGTAAAATAGAAGGAAGAGTAGAGAATTGTGTATTAGGTCCAGGAGTAACTGTAAGACAAGGATCAACAATTAGAAATAGTATTCTATTCTCTGGAACATATATTGATGAAAATACACATTTAGATACTGTAATAATTGATAGAAGAACATATGTTGGAAGAAATTCAATAATTGGATATGGAGATGATTTTACACCAAATGAAGAAAAACCAGATTTACTATCAAAAGGTATCAGTGTTATAGGTAAAGGGGTACACTTACCAGAATCAACAATTGTTGGAAGAAATGTTAGAATTTTTGGTGGAGTAAGATTAGAAGATTATAATAAATTTGTTCCAAGTAGTTCTACAATAAAAGAATAGTAATTATAATATATATAAAGGGTGATTATGATTGAAGATAGTATATTTAGCTTCAGAAGTATTTCCATTTTTCAAAACAGGTGGTTTAGCAGATGTAATGCAAGCATTGCCTAAAAAGATGCAAGAATTAGGACATGAAGTATCAATAATAATGCCTAAATATAGTCAAATACCTCTTAAGTACTTAGAGAAAATAGAGTTTGTTGCTAGATTAGAAAGTCATGGTGAGATATTTAATTTAGTAAAATTACCAGATGATAAAATAAATTATTATTTTATAGAAAATAGAAATTATTATGAAAGAGATTATGTTTATGGTCACGAGGATCAAGATATTCAATATGCAATGTTTTGTGAACTTAGTTTAAGATTTTTGAAAGAAATTAATTTAAGGGCGGATATATTACATTGTAATGATTGGCAAACTGGGCCATTACCTTACTTTCTAAGAGTACGATATTCACATGATGAGTTTTATAGCGAAATGAAAACAATATTTACAATACACAATTTAATGTATCAAGGTAAAGCTTCAAAACGTTCATTTGAAAGAATGGGATACTATATTGATAAATATTATTTGAATTTTTTGGAATTAGGTATGGAGTATGCTAATATGGTAACTACGGTGAGTAAGACATATGCAGAAGAAATAAAATACTCATACTTTAGTGAAGGATTAGAATGGATGACAAATTATAGAAATATTTATGGCGTGTTAAATGGAATTGATACTGAATACTTTAATCCATCAACAAATCCTGATATAGCTATAAAATTTAGTTCTAATGATAAAGATCTTATAGAAAAGAAAAAACAAAATAAATATTCTTTACAAAAAGAAGTTGGATTACCAGAATCAGATGTTGCGTTAGTATCTATGGTAACAAGACTTGTTGAGGGTAAAGGATTAGATTTAGTTTCATCTAAGATAGAAGAATTACTCTTAAATGATGCTGTTCAAGTATTAATATTAGGTAGTGGAGATAGATATTATGAAGATTATTATGAATATCTAACTAATAAATATCCTGATAAGTTTAAAGTCTATTTGGGATATAATGTAGGATTAGCTAATAGAATATATGCAGGAAGTGATATGTTCCTTATGCCATCAAGATATGAACCATGTGGATTAAGTCAAATGATTGCTATGCATTTTGGTACTATTGCAATTGTTAGAGAAACTGGTGGACTGAAAGATACTGTAATTCCATATAATGAGTTTGATGACTCTGGAAACGGATTTACTTTTACAAATTTTGTAGCAGAGGATATGTTATATACTATTAGAAGAGCAGAAATGTATTATTATGATGATAAATCAACATGGGAAAAACTAGTTAAAAGAAACATGGAAATTGACTTTTCTTGGGAAAAATCAGCAAGAGCATACATTGATATATATGAAAAAGCACAACAAGGTTGGTATTAAAAAATTATATTAAGTATATTAGCAAATAAAAACTATCTAGAAGTAGATTAAATCTATTTAAAGATAGTTTTTTAATACTTGAATATATAATATTTAAATGCTATAATAACAAAAAAATAATAGGAGGTATGAAGTGAATTATAAATTATCAAACGAAGGAGCATTTCCACTTGTAATAGTAGATTTAGGAAATGGTGAAGAAATAAAAACTGAAAGTGGTGCAATGGTGTACCATAATGGAAAAGTGCTTTTAGAAGGTAAAATGAACAGCAATGGATCAACTGGAATAGGTGGATTATTAAAAGCAGCAGCTAGATCAATGGTTAGTGGTGAAGGATTCTTTATAACAACGGCTAAAGGAACAGCTTCTGATGGTTTAATAGCTCTAGCACCTGCATCAATTGGTGGAATAAAAGAGTTAAAAGTTGGAACTTCAAAATGGTGTGTTAATGATGGAGCATTTTTAGCATGTGATTCATCAGTAACTTATAATATGAAAAGACAGTCAGTTGGAAGAGCAATATTTTCTGGTACAGGTGGATTATTTGTAATGGAAACTGCTGGAGAAGGAACAATGTTAGTAAATGCTTTTGGAGATCTTGTAGAGATAGATTTAGATGGTTCTGCACCATTTATAGTTGATAATGATCATGTTGTTGCATGGGAAAGTACATTAAAGTATAATATAAAGTCAGCTTCAGGATTATTTGGGTTTAAAACTGGAGAAGGTTTAGTTAACGAATTTATAGGTAGTGGTAAGTTGTTTATCCAAACAAGAAATGTTTCATCTTTAGCTACAATGTTACGTCCTTTTATACCAACTGGGAAATAATACATGCAAAATAAAGTTATAAAACAATCGATAATAACAACAATACCAATTTTTTTTGGTTATGTTGGAGCAGGATTTGCATTTGGGATATTAGCAAAAAAGTATGATGTTTCATTATTTCACTCAATAATGATGAGCGTTTTTATATATGCTGGTGGAATGCAATATATAGCACTTGAATTATTTAGTAGACATGTTGATTTACTATCGTTATTAATAATAACTATTTTTATAAATATAAGACATATTGTTTATGGTATTGCCATGTTAGATAGATATAAAATAATAAATGGGTTCGCAAAAATATATGCTATTTTTTCTCTAACAGATGAGACATTTGCAGTATTACAAGGTGACTCTGATAAAGGGTTAAATGATATTGAACGTAAAAATTTTTATGTTCTATCGAGTTTTTTAAATCAAATTTATTGGATATTAGGGACAATTCTTGGAAGAGTAATTGGTGGGTATATTAAGTTTTCTCTTAAAGGAGTTGAATTTGCATTAGTTGCATTATTTACGATAATATTCATCGATCAATGGAAGAATAATAAGAACCATAAACCAGCAATTTTAGGAATTATAATTGCATCTATAGTTGTTGTATTTGATCAAAGTAGTAATATGATAACTATGTCTATAGCAATATTATTAGCAATTGGAATTATAGTAAAAAAAAGAGCGAATAACTATATTTAGTATCGCTCTTTTTATTTTTATTTTTTCGAAAAAATTCCAGCTATATAAACGAATAATGTAGCAAAAACAGCAGACATAATTATTTTTGTAATAAATCCATTTCCTCCAACATTAAATGCATTTGCTAAAAAACCTCCGATTAATCCTAAAAAAATGTTCATAACAAGTGTTCTAGATTTACCTGTTACTAGCCCAGATAGCCATCCAGAAAGCGCTCCTATTATTAACGTAATAATAAAGTTCATAAATATCACCTCACATTTTATTTTAATATATTATACCACTATTTAAGTGATATTCAAGTACTATTTATTTTATAATTTAATTGTGATATTATATTGTAAATTAGAATTTAAACTTTAAGGAGAATATATGTCATATATAGGTTTAGCGATAATAGCAGTATCATTAGGTATTATAATAGTTAGGTTTACACCATTCATAATATTTCGTGATGAGAAACATATTCCAGAAATTGTACATTATTTTACAAAATTATTGCCAACAGCAATAATACCAATGTTAATTATTTATAGTTTAAAGGAAACAAAAATATTAAAATATCCATATGGTATTCCAGAAATTATTTCTGTAATTTCAGTTATATTATTACAAAAGTTATTTTCAAATTCTTTTATTTCAATAATTGGTAGTACTATTATATATATGATTTTAGTACAAGTAATTTTTAAATGATAATATTGCAATTTACCGGTTATATGGTGTTTCAAAAAAATTCTTGCATTATTTTTAAAAAACTGCTATTATTTTGAAAGTTTGGATACATGATACTTATTTAAGGAGATGTTGAGATATGAAAAAAATTATAGTAAAGTTATATACCAATAGAAGAAGTAAATTAAATGAGTTCAAACAATTTTTTATATTTAAATTATTTAGTATTATAGATACAAAGAGTAATAGGAATATATATATTGAAGGGAATAATGACATTTCGTGTTGAAATGTTTTTATTCCCTTTTTTATTATAAAAAATGATATTAAAATTAGGAGGAATGATGAAAGCTAAATTAATATTGGAAAATGGAGAGATACTTTATGGTAAAGCATTTGGATATTTGGACAAAGTTATTGGAGAGCTTGTGTTTACAACATCAATGACTGGTTATCAAGAAATATTAACTGATCCATCATATTATGGTCAAATTGTTGTTATGACTTATCCATTAATAGGTAATTATGGACTTAACCTTAATGATAACCAGTCAAATAGTTCAAAAGTAAAAGGATTTATTGTAAAAGAAGATGCAAAATTACCAAATAATTTTAGATGTGAGATAAGTCTTAAAGGATATCTGAAGGAAAATAAAATAATGGGACTTAAGGGATTAGATACTAGATATTTAACTAAAATAATTAGGGAAAATGGTGCTATGAAAGCAATTATAACTACAGCAGACTTACTTCAAGAAGAAATTGATAAGATATTTGAAGATTTTAATAATAAAAATGCAGTTAAAAATGTTAGTAGGACAGAAATAACTGAAATAAAAGGTAAAAATAAGAAGATAGCAGTATTAGATATGGGAATAAAGCAAAATATAATAGATTCATTTGTAAAAAGAGAGTGTGAGGTTGTTATATTTCCAGTAAGTACTAGGAAAGAAGTAATAGATAGTTATAACCCAGATGCTATATTTTTATCAAATGGTCCTGGAGATCCTAAAGATTTACCTGAAATAATTGAGATGACAAGAAAATTTATTGAAGAAAAAAAGACAGTTATTGGTATATGTTTAGGGCATCAAATAGTAGCATTATCATTAGGTGGAGAGGTTAGTAAAATGAAATTTGGTCATAGAGGAAGTAATCATCCTATAAAAGACATAGATAAAAATAAAATATTTATAAGCTCTCAAAATCATGGTTATGTAGTAACAAAAATACCTAGTATATTAAGAGAGAGTCATATTAATCTAAATGATAATACAATTGAGGGTATGAAAAGCATAGATAAAAATAAACATAGAATAATGACAGTACAATTTCATCCAGAAGCATCACCAGGTCCAGAAGAAACGGCTTATATATTTGATGAATTTATATCAATGATTAGAGGTTGATTTAAAAATAAAATAAAAGTAAATGATAGGAGGTATCTGATGAAAAATAATTTGATAAAAAAAGTTTTAGTTGTTGGTTCTGGACCTATAGTGATAGGGCAAGCTGCAGAGTTTGATTACTCTGGGACACAAGCATGTGAAGCACTTAGAAGTGAAGGGATTGAAACTATACTTATAAATTCTAATCCAGCTACAATTATGACAGATAAAACAATAGCTGATAGAGTTTATATAGAGCCAATGAATACAGAAATAATAGAAAAAATAATTATTAAAGAAAAGCCAGATTCTATACTTGTAGGTATGGGAGGACAGACAGCACTAAATTTAGGAGTAGAACTATATGATAGTGGAATACTAGAAAAATATTCTGTTAATGTAATAGGAACATCTATAAATTCAATTAAACGAGGAGAAGATAGAGAACTATTTAGAGATACAATGATGAAGATAGAGGAACCTATAATAGAATCAGCAATAGTTACAACATATGATGAAGGGATTGAGTTTGCTAATAAAATTGGATTTCCAGTAGTAGTTAGACCTGCTTACACATTAGGTGGATCTGGTGGTGGAATAGTTAATAATACTGAAGAATTGAAAAATACACTTTTAAAAGGATTGAAATTATCTAGAGTAGGTCAAGTGTTATTAGAAAAATCTATATTAGGCTGGAAAGAAATAGAATATGAGGTAATGCGAGATATAAATGGTAATTGTATAGCAGTATGTAATATGGAAAATATAGATCCAGTTGGGATTCATACAGGAGATTCAATAGTCGTTGCACCATCTCAAACATTATCTGATAAAGAATATCAAATGCTTAGAACATCAGCGATTAAGATAATAAATGAAATAGAAATTATTGGTGGTTGTAATGTACAATTCGCGTTAAATCCTAATTCTTTTGAATATGCAATTATAGAGATAAATCCAAGAGTATCAAGATCATCTGCTCTAGCATCAAAAGCAACTGGTTATCCAATAGCAAAAGTGGCTGCAAAACTATCACTTGGCTATACTTTGGATGAAATAAAGAATGATGTTACTGGGAAAACCTTTGCATGTCACGAACCAGCAATAGATTATGTGGTTATTAAGATACCAAAATGGCCGTTTGATAAGTTTGATAAAGGTATTAGAAGATTAGGTACTAAAATGATGGCAACTGGAGAAATAATGGCCATAAGTAGTAATTTTGAGGCAGCATTTTTGAAAGGTATAAGATCATTAGAAATAGGACAAGAAAATTTGGAGCATTCTAAGGCAAAAAATAAAAAAATAGAGGATTTGAAAGAAAGAATTCAAAACCCAGATGATGAAAGAATATTTTATCTAGCTGAGATGTTAAGGAGAGGATATGTTAAAAGAAAACTCTCAGAATTAACCGGAATAGATATTTTTTACATAGAAAAAATAGAATGGATAGTTAGACAAGAAGAACTTATAAAGACACTTGAAATAAAAGACTTAACTGAAGCTAATCTAAGAAATTGGAAGAAGAAAGGATTCTCGGATAAAAGTATTGCTATGTTGATGAATATATCAACGATTGATATTGAAAATAAAAG
>RRZU011922695.1_pt1 | contig 14331 bp, 9 predicted proteins | sample 2165561 | NCBI WGS metagenome assembly RRZU01 (sample SAMN10456909, study PRJNA506462) | wastewater metagenome | isolation source: wastewater sludge | place: USA: Moscow, Idaho
AACACTGCCCACTTCTGCTCTCCGTCATCCTTTAAATCTACATCCGGAAAGCTTTTGATATACTGCTGAAACTGCGAATATCCATAATCTCTCACTTTAAAATTCCCGAACTTATTTCGAATCTTATTTCCGAGAGTTCCCAGAGATACTCCCTGACATCCCGCCTGTTTCAACTGGTACATAATATATTCTTCAATACGTTCCTGCTGACTTTTATCTTCATACAATGTCACGGATACTTTTGTTCCATCCTGTAACAGCTTCAGTTTTGGAAATGTTTCCAGAAACTTGGACAACAGACTGTATCCATATCTTCGCACATCGAAATCCGGGTACAGTTTGACCAGACGGCTTCCGACCTCTCCAAGTCCTGTCTCCTTATCGTTGTTTTGATTTTCTGTAATAATCTTCACGACCGCTTCTTCAATCTGACTCTTGGAGACTGCACCGGCAGACTCTTTTTTGGACTCTTTTCCTACAACTGCATGTGCCGCTGCTTTTTCCGGTTTTTCAAGCATGCTGTCTTCTAACAGCAATTCCAATACGGTAAAAATATCACAGGCTTTTCGAAACGGCGGCGGTGTCTTATCTTCTCCCATTCCAATCACCATTTTTCCGCTTTCCCGAAGTCTGCTTGCCAGCTTTGTAAAATCGCTGTCACTGGACACCAGACAGAATCCTTCCAGCTCGCTTGTGTACAGCATATCCATGGCATCGATAATCATTGCCGAATCGGTCGCATTTTTCCCATGAGTATAGCTGAACTGCTGGATCGGTGTGATTGAGTTCTGCAAAAGCACCTCTTTCCAGCTGGAATTGTAGGTGCTGGTCCAGTCCCCGTAAATCCTCTTGTACGTGACATTCCCATACTTGGATAACTCATCCAGTATCGGTTTGATATATTTTGCTGAAACATTGTCCGCATCGATCAGCAACGCGTATCTCTCTTCCATATTTGATAACCCTCTCCCTCTAAATTTTTCCATTCAAACACACCATTCTCACAGATCATGTAGCTGTGTTCTGAATTTTCTTTTGGAATCGACACAGAACCCGGATTCATGTACATGACACTCTGATCTGCTTCCGTATGAATCTTTTCACATGCCGGTATATGTGTGTGTCCGTTCAGCAGAATATCCCCTGCTTTCAGCATCGGCAGCTTTCCCGGATTCCACACATGACCATGTGTTGCATAAATATTCTGTCCATCCAGATTCAAAAAACAATAGTCCGCCAGAATCGGAAATTCCAGAACCATCTGATCCACTTCCGTGTCACAATTTCCTCTGACACATAAGAGCTCCTGTTTTCTTGCATTCAGCATGGCAATGACTTCTTTCGGCGCATACTCTTTCGGAAGATCATTGCGGGGGCCGTGATATAAAATATCCCCTAACAAAAGCAGTTTATCTGCCTTCTCCCTATCATATGCCTCCAGCATTTTTCTGCAGTAATATGCAGAACCGTGAATATCTGATGCGATCATTAATTTCATATGTGATTCCCTCTTTTCTCTATTAAAAAACACTCTTGCTCAATTCCTTTTCCTGTTTCTATCAGCCTTTTGATCAGCTCTTGCAGCTTTGGATTTTCATCCTGAACACGCTTTAGTTTTTCCAGTGTTTCCGGATCTATCACTTCTGTAAATTCCTGATATGCTTCATATGTCTCAACATCCATCTGAAGCGGCTCTAACTCCGGAAAGATTGTTTTGCGTATATACTGAAAAATTTTGATTCCACCGTAATCCAGATCTCCGCTGTGAAAATATTGCACTTCACAGGATGTCTGATTTTTTAACACTTGATGCAGCTGCTTTAAAAATCTACATTCTTTTGGAGAAAAATATCCATGACTAAATAAGTATAGAATACCATCCTTATACGGTGCAGAGATATAATTGGCTTTATTCTCAAATATCACGATCTTCTGAATATTCTGTACTTCTTTTATCTCGGCATGCTCCAGTGTCTGACTGTTTAATGTAGTACCGAACCGATAACACTCTGTATTAATCTCCTGAGTGCTTCCATTTTCTTCTTTCAGACAAAAATGCAGTTTCCCTTTTAAAGACAGTTCTTGTGCATATTCTTCGATCCACAGCTGCTGAAGCACTGTCGTGTCATCCATTTCTTTTTCTACATCCGGACAGAATTTTTTCGCAGTACTGATGACATGACTTTGCATCTCTTGTTCAAATGTTTTTGTATTTCCCAAATATTTTTTACTGAAAATCCTTTTAAAAACAGATTCTGTAAGCTGATCCAGACCTTCAAAGCACGGGGCATATTTTTTCTCATCCGCTAATAATTCCAGAAGATCTTTTTTTCGTTTATTTTCCGATCGTTCCAGCAAATCCTGGTAATATGCACGAATCCACAATTTTTTTACTTGTGCCAGCTGGTTTCTTAAAAATTCTTGATATAACCGGATTTTCTCCTGTTTTGGCAGAAATTCTGCATCCACTTCCTGCTGATATAATGCATAAAATTTTTCTTTGTCTTCTAATCTGTAGCGTATTCTTTCAATATCACTTCCCCGATATCCATCTGCCCATTTAATTTGGATCAGATTTTTGTGCTGCAATTGCTCTGCCTCCTGCAGCACATCTGATTTTAAATGTTTTTTATCATAAAGCTCCCCATGTTCATTGGCCAGACTTTTTCCACCTCGGCTTTCTGCCCGCCAGCTTTCTGTCCCGGATTCAATCTGTTTTACGATATTTCCCAATATCCACGTCATCATTCTTCCCCTTGCAGCTGTTCAAACTCCATTCGTTCAAATTCCTGTATCGAAATATGCTTTTTATTCGGATTTGCATACACAAATGTCTTGTCTACATTTTCCAGATAGTTCTGAATCTTATCATTTGTTGCACTGATAATCGCCTGAAATCCCAGTCCCCGGATCAGAGAAATACAACTTGCTACTTTCTCTGCATCCATTTTGGAAAATGCCTCATCCAGGACAACCAGACGCAGGGTTGGCGGACGCTTGATCTTCGGAGACAGATTGATTCTGTAAATCTGTGCAAAGCTTGCCAGAAGCGCGATGTAAAGTGGGTTCTGACCTTCTCCACCGGAATTTTTCTTGATCATCTTGCTCAGACCGATCCGCATATCCTTTTCTCCCTGCACGATCTGCTGCATATCAAAGGAAAGATACGTGCGATAATCTGCATATTTATCCATATTTTTTCTGGCTTCCTCCAGCTCTTCCCTGGTGGCATTCTCCGGCGGAATGAAAATCTCGATCAGCTCATTCATCAGATCTCCGTATTCTTCCTCATGCTCCATGGTAAACAGGTTCATCTGATTTTCCATGTGGTCACTCAACTGAGACGGATTGATATCCAATGCGTCATCCATAAACATCCGATAGAATCGTCCGTCCGGACCTTTGTTTTTCGTAATGACAAACTGATACTTGTCCTTTCCGAAATCCAGACGGCTGATGATCCGGTTCAATTCATCTTTTTTCTGATATGCCTCTTTGATTGCATAACGAATCTTGGATACAAAATCAACTTTAAAGTGTTCCACTGCTGCTCTCGCCTGTTCCTGTGCTTCTTCCCTGTATTTTTCCAGGTTATCGCACTCAAGATTTGAAAGCTGCTTTTCGTACACGTCATTGTCACGGATCGTTGCAGAATAGGTTCTGTTCGGATATTTTCGAAGATATGCACTCCTTGCTTCTACCAGTTTTTCATATGCTTTTTCCTGCGCATCTTCCAAAGGCTGTTTTTTCTTGATACGTTCCCGCATCAGGTACTCATAATTGCGGCTCTGTCTGCCCTCCAGATACTCCTGAAATTCCGGCTCATATTTTTCTCTGTCCTGCTGCCGGAATTCATTTTCTTTCTGCACTAACTGTTCATTAAAATCTACCTGCATGTTCTGGAATCGTTTTCCGTTTTCCTGATGATTCCAGATGGTTTTCTGAACTGCCTCAATCTCTGCTTTCTTTGCTTCCTGCTTCTGCTGGATTTCCTGTTTCTGCTGCTCCCACACCAGAACGGATTCCTCTCGCAGCTTCTGCATTGTATCCAGAAGCCTGGCCTTTTCTGCCTCCTTTGCAGGAATTTTCTGCAGATCAGACAGCCATTGTCTGTAATCCTCCAGAGGCTGTGTCAGTCCTTCCAGCTGAGAGATCCTGCGGATTTCTTCCAGCATTTCCTGCAGTGGAATCCGTTCCTCCTGAAGACTCTCACATTTTTCTTCCAGACGGCGGATCCTCTGACGCATACTGGTCTCTCCGATATATGCCCTTCTCGTATAATTTTCCGGATTGATATGCTGCAGACGGAAACTGTGGTACAGCACACAGTCTGCAGTGATTCCGATCCGGTTCTGACGAAGCTCTTCGATACTTTCACATTTGATGACATTTCCGAGGAAGAAATTGATGTATGCCTGCACATACGGCTCTTTTGCGATCAGTTCCTGTGCCAGGGCTCCTTCTTTTACTTCCCATTCTGTCTCCTGTACTTTTTCTGTATCCAGAACTGCTGCCCGGAAAAATTTCTTCTTATCCATGTCCTGATAGATTTCCATGGCAGTTTTCGCGTACTTTGGTTCCACGACCAGAAGCAGCTTGTTGTTTCCGAGATATCCTTCGATGGCATTGTGCCAGCGTTCGTCCCGCACATCCAGAAGATCCGCCAGAATCTGCACATTGACAAACTTGCCGCACTTCTCATGCAGCCGGTTTCTCAACTCATATCTCGCTTCTTCCAGTTCTTTTGGATAGGCTTTTCTTCCCTGTTTCAGCTCTTTTAATTCTTCCCGTGCCGCTTTTTCTTCTTTTTTGACTGCGCGAAGTCTGGCATCCGTCTCCTGACGCTCTTCTTCCAGTTCTTCCCGGATCTGTGTCAGACTTGTCTGCAGCCTTTCCAGCTCACCTTCCGTGATCTTTCCAGAAACAAACCGGTCAATATCCCACAAGGTCTGATTCGGCGTCACATCTTTTTCTTTCCACTCTTTGAGACCATCTGCAGTCTTTTTCCATCTTGCCTTACTGTTCTGCAGCCGTTCCAGGGCTTCGTTCAGACTCTCCAGATCTTTTTCCATGGCTGCATAACCACTGTCCGCAATCTTCAAAATTATTGCTTCGTATTCTTTCTGAAGTTCTGCCTGCTCTTTCTCCAGATTGACTCTTTTCGCTTCCTGTCCTGCAATCTCCGTCTGTGTCTCTTTCATCCGGTCATTCAGTTCCTGGATCTTACTCTGCAGATGCAGGATTTCCAGCCTGGAAATCTGATAGGTACAGGACGCCGTCTCTTCCTGTTTTTCTTCATACTGCCGATAGGAACCCCGGATCTCCTGAAGATACCCGATTTCTTCCATGGTCTCTTCGATTTTCCCGCGCATTCTTCCATACTGCATCACACTTTCCTGCAGCTCTTCAATGTGCATATCCTGCTCCATACAGATATATTCTTTCACGAAATCTTCCAGTTTGATATTCATACGGAACGGAATGGCTCGCTTGAACAAACGAGGAAATTTTTCGATATCCAGACCGCCCAGATAAATGTCATACATCTGTCTGCGGAATCTCTCATTGCTCGGACCACAATAATACTCTTCCTTTGAAAATGTCCGCTGCAGATATTCTTTGACTTCAAATGTCGTCAGGCAGCGCTTATCCGCCCGGTACTGATTTTCCAGAAGCCCGCTTTTATGCCAGAAAAACAGGCGATTGATCTCATTTGTGGCTGTCTCAACATCAAATACCACTCCCACGCACTGCTTTTCTTTCGTATCTGTCTGCTCCAGCTCCAGAACGATCGTACTGGAGAAATTCTGGTTTCTCAAATACTGGGATTCGTTATTTTCCCCGATGTTCACCATTCCCCTTAAATATTCGATCAGAGAACGGTCAGAGTCGTCTGCTGCCGCCTTATTAAAAAATCCTCTTCCGTCTGTGTTCGCGTACAGTACGATCTGCATGGCGTCGATCACTGTAGACTTTCCACTTCCGGAATGTCCGGTAAAGAAATTGATTCCCTGATTAAGAGTAAGTACTTTTCTGTCTATGTAATGCCAGTTATTCAGGCAGATTTTCGAGAGCGCTTTGAACGCCTGTTTTGTCTCCACTGTCTTCCTCCTCGCTGAACGTCTCTAATAGTTCTCTGATATCATCTCCAAGCAGCACTGTATTGATGCACGGATAAATAACAAGTCTGCTGTTCTCATCCAGCTCCTCCATCACATCCACAGGTTCCACAATCTGATATTTTTTCAAAAATGCAACAGTCCTCCGCATCTCTGTCGGGGACGGCAGGCCGCTTAACACATGGAATTCTCCCGCTTTTCCGTTCACTGCTCCAAGAGTGGTCACGATATGGCTGCTGGATGACACTGCTGCCATCTGCTCATCATAGATCAGCTTTAACACCAGAATATAGATTGTGGCAAGTCTGGAGAGCTTTTCTCCCCATAGTGTCTCTCCCTGGATGTACATGACGCCCATATGCAGATTTTCCTGCAGTGTGATTCCGGCAACTGCAAAATATTTCTCCAGAAATTCCCTGTGCTTGCTGCATACACGGTACTCCCTGACCGGAACCATCCGCCCGGTCCGTTTTTCAAATTTTCGTTCCAGAAGAAAGGTCTGACGATATAATGTCTGGATCACATGTTTGATATCGTCCTGCTCTTCTTCCGAAAGCTGTTCGTAATATTCGATCATTGCGGTCTCCTTCGCACAAATTTTAATGCCGGATATTGATACTGTCCACTTTGGATGACTGTCTCCTCCTCATTCAATACCCGATATTTACTGTTCTTTCTGGTACTGTAGTCATATGCCAGGATCAGTTTTTCAAATGCTGTCTCTTCTGTAATATGAAGTGTTCCGGCGTCCATCACTTCGTTTTCCATATGCTCTTCGATAAAATCCTCAATCTCCTGTCTGCTGTAGCGCATCTGAATCCGGTTTAACTTCAGCACATCCTCCCGGTTCAGATCTTCATATTCTTCATCCTGTCCCATCTGGCTGATAAAGTCTGTCCTCTGCTTTCTTCTCTTATACAATGATTTTTCGGAAATCATCTCAAACAGAGACAGGTTCATCCGTTTTCCTGCTTCCGTAAGCAGCTTCTCCGGTTCTTCCTGCGCAGATATTTTATTCAGAAGCTGCACCACCAGCCCTTTGGTATCAGTCTCTCCGCTTAACAGATAATTCATCCGGCTCACAGTTGCCCGCACATATTTGGAATGCTCTCTGTCCATATTGGAGATTCTGTGTTCAATGTCATCAAATCCCCGTTCGATCAGATCCAGCAGATCTAACACATCCTCTTTCGTATCTCCTGCTGCTTTTGCTTTCTGCCGGATGCTTTCGATCCATTCTTCATTTTCCCGCATATCCCGGAGACATTTTTTAATGTCCATCTTGTAGATATAAAAATTGTCTGATGTTTTTAAGATATGATACTTTTTCTTGACAATTTCTTCCACATACCCGTCCAGATGCTCCCGCAAAAGTTCCCCGTAAGACTCCTGATCCAAAAGCCTCTCGAAAAACTTGTCCATATTATGAAGCATATCCTGCAGCGCTTTGTTCAGCTTTCTTGTATTGATCAGGGCCGTCCTGAGCATATTCAGATTTACTCTGGAATTATTCTGAAAGGAAAACAGTGTGGCATATACATTCTGAATATATAATTCTGTTTCTTCCAGCTCTTCGGACGTGAGTCGCTCAAATGCCTCAATAAAAACCGCCGCATAATCCGGTATCACAATATTTGTGGTCATCGTACTGTAATCTTCGATCTTCTTCAGCCATCCGGTCTTTAAAAGCCACCGTAAAATGCGGGATGCTGTCGTCTCCAACATGTCAAAGTCCGTCTCGTTCTCCTCCCGTTGAAGCAAAACCTGTTTCTGTGCATTCATATCACTCAATACCTGCACACAGATTTCTTTCGTCAGAAAATAATTACTGTACTGATATTCCTCATTAATCACCAACAGCGACTCCATGTAAATCTCCCGGTTTACCGAACGGAACAAACTCCAGAATGTGTCCGGGATCTCGTATCGTAACTGCATAATTTTCTCCGTATCTCGTTGATTTGTGTCTGTCATATTATAGCACGAAGTCGGTTTCAGGTACAAATAGTTCTGTAACACAATATGCCCCCTCCCGGGAGAACAGTCTTGTTATTTTAACTGCCTTCCCGAAAGGGAGCATATCTGATGAAAGGATATCCCTTCTATATGTTTACTTTTTCACTTTTAGTGTGCTTTAAATTCATCCGGCACCTGATCGATCGTCTGCCATTTCTGCATTGCGTTTTCTACGCTCATTCCTTTGCTGATCGCATCCTTACGCACTGCATTGATCGCCTGAATTTCTTTCATTCTTGCACCGGTCAGTTTATATCCGCGCATTGCGATCAGTGTTGCGATCCATGCAAGCATTGGAACAACACAGAATAAAATGATTACAATCGTATGCATTCCCTCTGAATAAGGGGTTGTTCCATCCGGAAGTGTTGACAGTCCGATGATTGTCACCGCAATTCCTACTACTGTAGATCCCAGAGAGCTTACCAGCTTATCCACAAGTGAGAATAAGGTTCCGATAATTCCCGGAATATAGCGTCCGGAACGGAATGTCTCGTAATCTGAACAGTCTGCAACCATTGGAATCGGCATATCTGCTGTTGCATAGTATGCTCCGTATCCGATTCCGAAGAAAAGGATAAACAGAATCGTATAGAGATTCAGGTTTGTCAGACTCAGATTCATCGCTGCAACTTCCGGTTTCCACAACAGAAGCAATACTAAAACACCGATGTACATAACAAGTGCAACGCTGATATAGAGCATTAAAGATGCCTTCTGTCCTTTCTTCTGTGAAGTACGTACTGTCAACAGGAAGAATGGAACGGAAAATACATATCCGACGATCATCATCGGAAGATACAGACCTTTGTAATCTCCCATCATCGCTCCGTAAAGCATTGCCAGAACCGTCATATTCGTCGCGATCGAGAATGCAAGCTTACATCCTGCACCTGCGATCATCAGTCTCTGCAGTTCTTTGTTTGCTTTTAAAATAGCTACATATTCTTTTATTTTAACTTTTTCTTTTCCGCCTTCTCCACCAAGTCCAAAGAATTCCGGACGATCTTTTTCTGCAATACCGATAACAGCCAGTGCAGTCATGATCGCTGATACGATCATCGCCAGAGGAATCATGATATTAAAGAATTCTTCTGTTCTGTAATTTCCTCCGGTTACGATCGGCGCAAGAAACTGTACAAGCCCCATACCGATCAGGCTGGCAATCGTATTAAAGATTGTAAACAGAGGTCTCTGTTTCGGGTCATTTGTCAGACATGTCTGTCCTGAACGTGTAACCGATGTCTGGAATGTATATCCAACCATATTCAGTGCGTAGAATAAAATAAAGCATAAATAACGCAGCCACATCATATCCTCAGAAATGATACGGGTTCCAAAATACAGTAAAATTGAGGATACGATCATAATCAGGTTTCCGATTACCATAAACGGTCTGAATTTTCCCCATTTGGTAGAAGTTCTGTCCATGATTGCTCCGATGATCGGGTCAATGAACGCATCTCCTGCACGCATCAATGTTACCATTGTAGTTGCAAACGCCAGCAATAAGCCAAGAACTCCGTTTGCATAATATGCAATAAAGTTCATTGTCAAAATATAATAGACATTTGTCGCCCCATTATTCATAGGGAAAAGAACAAGCTGATACATCTTTGCCCTGTTCAGAGCATTGACAGATGTTGCCTGAGTAGATTCCTGTTTCATATTATTCTCCATTCTCCCGCCCGGATGCGGCGGTCTGTCTCTTTGCCTAAAACAGCACCTCTGCTTTGTAAAAAGCAGAGGGCCATCCGATTTACTCGTTTCTTATTTCAATTTCTTCTGCAAGATTTGCAGTTGCTTTTTTCTTATACCCAGTTCTGGCTCTTTCCTTTGCTCTTTTTGAGCTTGTAATCCGGATTTGGCTGGCTGACACGGCGAATTGTGCTCGTATCTTTTGCCTGACCGGACACAGCTTCCAGACGAACTTCTCCGTTTAACGGAACCCGGAATTCAAAGACTTTATTGCCTGTCTTTTCTTCCAGGAGCTTGCCGTTTGCATATAATGCAACTTTTGTCTGGTTCGAATAAACCTTAACTTTAGTGACTGCTTCCGTTCTGTCTACGTAGCGGCTTCCGCAAAGATGTACGAAAGGCTCTTTGCTCCAGTACGCTTTGTAAATGTAGAAGCTGTCTTTTTTTACTTTCCGGTCGAATGTCATAAGTCCCTTATGATTCATTCCCGGCTCTCCACCCTGATCTCTCGCATCTGCCGCAAAATCGAACATGTTCCATACGTGGGTACTCCACATATACGGATAACGCTCAAAACATTTCAGCATAAATTCATGGTAGAGACTCTGATATTCTTCTGTATGGTCTCCTCTTCTTGGACGTGAGGAATGTAAATTCGGCATTCCTTCACAGCCATACTCAGAATATCCCAAACACCTGTTAGGGTACACGCGGTGGAAAAAGCTGATCCACCAGTCATTTAAAAACAACCCTGGAACATACCATCCCAAATACAAGTTCCAGCTTACTAAGTCAGACAGATGTGCTACCTTGTTGAAAGGACCGCACACTGCATAGCAGGCCAGTGTTGTAGGACGTATGGAATCCATTTTGTGACACAGATCATTGAGTTCACGGTGATTATCCAGCATATCCTTATTATCCTTTGTGGAAATCGTGATCTCATTGGATATTCCCCATGTAACGATACTTGGATGATTGTAATTCTGTACAATCAGCTCTTTCATCTGGCTAATGGTATTTTCCCGTCCGTTTGGCATATGTTCTGAGATGTATGGAATCTCCGCCCAGACAATCATTCCGTACTGATCACACAGATCATAGAAATACTGATCATGCTGATAATGCGCGAGACGAACTGTATTCGCCCCGATCTCACGGATAAATTCCATATCTTCTCTGTGGTGTTCTTTTGTTAATGCATTTCCGATTCCCTTCCGATCCTGGTGTCTGGATACTCCATGCAGAGGATAGGAGCGTCCGTTCAGGAAAAATCCTTTTTTCGGATCCACGCTGAATGTACGGACACCAAATGGAATGCGAACGTCGTCTTTGACTTCTCCGTCTTTCATCAACTCTACTACTGCTGTATATAAATATGGATCTTCTACTCCATCCCAAAGATGTACATCCGGTATCGTAACCGTCACATCTTTTCCTTCACCTTTTGCTACAGGATTTCCCTGTGCATCAATTAAAGTTACTGCTACTTTGGCATTTTCTGCCTTATGGAAACTCTCTACATGAACCTTTCCATCTTTTCCTTCTACTGTCGGCGTTACCATTACACCGTCTCCGCCGTAGTAGTCCATCTCAAAATGTTCATTTGATACAATACGGAGAAGAACATCTCTGTAAATTCCACCATAAAATGTGAAATCTGCTTTTTGAGGATATACCCTGTCGTTGACACTGTTATCCACTGCTACTTCTAACTTGTTTTCTTTTGTTAAAAACTCTGTCACATCTGCACGGAATGTGGAATATCCGCCATCATGACTCATCACCTTCTGACCGTTTAACTCCACCTCGGCAGAGGAATTTACTCCCTGAAACTCCAGATATACTCTCTGGGTCTTGCTGTCAAAATCCGGGGCTGCAAATGTAGTGCTGTAGTGACAGGTTCCTCGATAATAGTCATTTCCTCCATCCTGTCCGTCCACTGCATTCCAGGTATGCGGTAAATCCACTTTGACCGCTTTTCCGTCACGCCCTGTGAACACCCAGCCTTTCTTCAGTTCAATTTCTCTTCTCATTTTACTGGTTCGCATAGTAATTACTCCATGTTTTTTGTTATTTCTTACACTTCTCAATTTATTTCGAAATGATTATATCTGCAATAATTTGCAAGTACAACTGTTTTTGTTCAGGTGGTATTTCTTGTGGTGTAAGTGGGTAAATTTTTTACAAAAAAGAGCCTGGCTCACTGACCAGACCCTTTGTGTCTCTTCTACTTTTTGTTGGAATCTCTTTCAAGAGGAAGCATAACGTTGAAATAAAAACATCCATTTTTTACCTCTGTTGTCAAATGTCCCTCATATTTTTGAATGGTATGGAGCATGCTCTTCATTCCATATCCGTGATATCCGTTCTTCGCCTTTGTCGTAAGCGGAAGTCCATCCTCAAACTTCACTTCTCCGCACATCGGATTGACTATCTGCAGCATCAGAAAGCTTTGTCTTTCGTACAGCATGATATCAATCACTCTTTTTTCTTTGCTTTCCAGCTTTCTCACCGCTTCAATTGCGTTATCCAGAGCATTTCCAAACAATGTATACAAATCTACCGGATTCATAAAAGCCAGCAGAGATCCATCTGCCACACAGTTGATATGAATCCCGCTATTTTCACAGATCAGACTTTTTTCTGTCAAAATGGTATCCAGAATTTCATTTCCTGTTCTCACAATAGCACTGTAGATCTGCACGGATTTTTCAATTTTTTCGAGATATGTTTCCCTCTCTTTTTCATCTTTGACAGCACGTATCGCCTGTACCTGATGCTTCAGATCATGACATTTGTGATTGATCAGCTCTATCGTCTCTTTGGACAGCTGATACTGCCCTTTTTGTTGATGCCAGAGAAGCTGAATGGTTTCCAGCTCTTTTCTCATACTGCTCTTTTTAAACAATGCACTTTGCAGATACAATAAGGTGATACAATAAAACTGCAACACAATGTTGAATAAAGCAGCCCCCGGATCGACCTTTGCGTAAATAAACAAATTTTCTGACATAATACAAAACACCCATGCAGAAACCATCTGTCTCGGGCCAATCTGATATTGCCCCTTTTCCGGCATCCAGCGAGCCAGTGTCAGTCCTATGGCCACATTTACTGCCACCGAAAATAAAATTTTCAAAAGCCAGTTTCCCAAATCTCCCAGCAGTGGACTGCAAAGTACATAGCTGGTTTCCAGTACCAGCAAAAATGTCATCGTTCCCCATACACCACAATACCAGAGGCCAAATCCCTTGCCCTTCACACAACTGTAAAAAATCAGAACCGCACTAAAATACGTGATAAATAAAAGGGGCACCTGCCCCCAGTAGCTCCAGTCTGTAAGATTTTCTATCAAATAATATACTCCGGACAGAATTAAAACACATACTGCTCCCGACAGAATCAGTCTGACTTTAAAATGTGTCTTTCTTCTCAGCGGAAGCAGAAACACCAGACAGGATATCCATAAATTAATCCCATACCACAGGCTCTCCATTCCCAGCTTTAGATTTTCACTCATCGTTTCCCTCTTCCCTTTCCTGCATCAGCCTCCCAGAAAATCTACCACTGCACTCAGAAATGCAGGTCTGTTTCTCCTGCTGATTTCCAGCTCATCTCCACTCACAACCGCAATGTTTTTTCTGATTTCGGAAACATACTTCAAATTTACCAGATAACACTGATTGCATTTTACAAAATGCCAGTCTTCCAGCTCTTCCTGCACGTCCTTTAATGCTCCGCGAATCGTAAATACTCCTGCTTTCGTGTGATAGTGGAGCATCCGGTTCTGGATCTCTACATAATAGATCTCTCTGCTGTCCAGAAATTTCGCCCCATCCGGAAGATTCAGACAGATCCTTTTTCCTTCCCGGTTTTTCACTCTTCCCACAGCTCTTGTAAAACGCATGGAAAAGGTATAATAGTTGAGCGGTTTTAAAATGAAATCCAGCGCATCTACTTCGTAGCCCTTGATCGCATACTGCGCCATATTCGTGATAAAAACAATCACTACCTCCTTATCCAGTTCCCGTATCTTCTGAGCCGCCTCCATACCATTGAGATGAGGCATTTCGATATCCATCAGAAGAATGTCAAATTTGTGATAATTCTGAACCAGCTCTCTGCCGTCCGGAAATGCTGTAGTCTGAATCTGGAGATCATATTCCTTTGCATATCTGCCCACCATCTCCTGTATCAATCCACGATATTCAGTTTCATCTTCTACAACAGCTACACGCAGCATCCTCTGCCTCCTTTGCTATAAAATGTCATTTCCTGACTTGGTTTCTTATAAGAGTATTATTATACCATAATCTTTTTTGAAGATGTACCCCCTAAATATTGCCGGCAGGAATTCGTTTTCATCCCACTTGACATCTATCGGGAAACCCGTCACAATAAAGGTATACCCATCTAGGCATCCCGTAATACATGCCTGCGGCGGGCGGACTTTGTCCGATAAGGTATCAAAAACGATTTAGATGCGTGGCTCACA
>RRZU013554418.1_pt1 | contig 14330 bp, 14 predicted proteins | sample 2165561 | NCBI WGS metagenome assembly RRZU01 (sample SAMN10456909, study PRJNA506462) | wastewater metagenome | isolation source: wastewater sludge | place: USA: Moscow, Idaho
CGCCAAGACCGATACGCTGTTGCAGGGCGGGCTCATCAAGCATCAGGGCATCGAAAGCCCGTCCGGTCGGCCGTGAACCGGCCGAAACCGGCCGTGCAATTCGAGCGACAAAGCTCTAGAAATAATTTCAAGGCTATACTTGATGGCGATGGCTTGGTTCGGGAACCGTCAAGCGTGAATACAACACTAACCCGATGCTGCCAACAACGCCGTGGAATGGTACATTGAGGCGTCAAACCCCCTGCAAACAAGCTTCAACAACTTTGACAATCGTAACGCCGAGGAACTGAAGTGATGGAGATCATCCAAACAGACATCGCAATCGTCGGTGCGGGAGGGGCGGGGCTGCGCGCCGCCATCGCGCTCGCCGAGGCCGACCCGAAGCTTCGCATCGCTTTGATCTCGAAGGTTTATCCGATGCGCAGCCACACCTGCGCGGCCGAAGGCGGCGCCGCCGGCGTCATCAAGCCCGACGACACCCTCGACCTCCACTTCAACGACACCGTCGGTGGCGGCGACTGGCTAAGCGATCAGGACGCGGTCGAATACTTCATCAACGAAGCCCCCAAGGAGCTGACCCAACTGGAGCACTGGGGCTGCCCCTGGAGCCGCGAGCCGGATGGCTCCGTCGCGGTGCGTCCGTTCGGCGGCATGAAGATCAAGCGGACTTGGTTCGCCGCCGACAAATCCGGTTTCCATATCCTGCACACCCTGTTTCAGACCTCGCTGAAATATCCCAGCATCCAGCGGTTTGACGAGTACTACGCCACGGATCTGCTGGTCGAAGACGGGCGCTGTCAGGGTCTCACGGCTCTCGAAATCCGCAGTGGGGAAATGAAGCAGTTCCAGGCCGGCGCGGTTATCATCGCGGCGGGCGGTGGTGGGAAAATGTTCCCATTCACCACCAACGGCAATATCAAGACCGGCGACGGCATGGCTCTGGCCTATCGCGCCGGGACGCCGCTCAAGGATATGGAATTCGTCCAGTACCATCCCACCGGTCTGCCGAATAACGGCATCCTGCTGACCGAGGGCTGTCGTGGCGAAGGCGGGATTCTGCTGAACAAGGACAACCGGCGCTATCTGCAAGACTACGGTATGGGACCGGAAACCCCAGTCGGCCAGCCGGTATTGAAGACGATGGAACTGGGCCCGCGCGACCGGCTCAGCCAAGCATTCTGGGGCGAGCAGCAGAAGGGCAACACGGTCAAAACCCCCTGGGGCGATTGCGTGTTGTTGGACATGCGCCATCTGGGCGAGAAGAAAATCGATGAGCGGCTGCCGCTAGTGCGCGATCTGTGCATCAGCTACCTGGGCAAGGACCCGGTCAAGGAGCCAATTCCGATTCGCCCGGTCGTCCATTACATGATGGGCGGCATCCATACTGATGTGCAGGCCGCGACCCGGCTGCCGGGACTGTTCGCCGCCGGCGAATGCGCCTGCGTCAGCATCAACGGCGCCAATCGACTCGGCTCCAACTCGCTGACCGAGCTGCTGGTGTTTGGCCGGCGGGCGGCGCTCAGCGCCATCGCTCATCTCCAGTCCGGCTTGCCTGCCAGCAAGGGCGCAGCGCTGGCCGCCAAAGCGAAAGCATCGCAGGATCGCATCCAGACCCTGTTCGACAAGAGCAACGGCACAGAGTCCATCGCGGGATTGCGTCAGGAAATGATGGACACCATGGAAGCGAACGTGGGCATCTATCGCACGGGCGAAGGTCTGGCGGCGGCGTGCGAAAAGATTTCCGAGCTGCGTCAGCGCTACGCCAACATCGCGCTCACCGACAAGAGCCACGTCTATAACACCGATCTGATGCAGGCGCTGGAACTGGGGTCGATGCTCGATTGCGCCGAAGCGGTCACGGTGGGCGCACGGGATCGCAAGGAATCGCGGGGCGCGCATCAGCGGCTAGATTTCACCGCCCGCGATGACGAGAACCTGCTCAAGCATTCGCTGGCCCACTACCATCCCACGGAACCGCCGCGCATCGAGTATCTCGATGTCGTCATCACCAAGTCGCAACCCGGTGTGCGTGACTATTCAGGAGCCAAGAAATGAGCGAACTCCAGAAACGCCAGATCCAACTGGAGGTGCTCCGCTACAACCCGGAGACCGATACCGCGCCCCGGTATCAGACCTATTCCGTACCCTGCCTGGAAGAATGGGTGGTGCTGGATGCGCTGAACTACATCAAGGACCACCTAGACCCGACGCTGAGCTATCGCTGGTCCTGCCACATGGCGGTCTGCGGCAGTTGCGGGATGATGGTCAACGGCGAGCCGAAACTGGCCTGCAAGGCCTTCATCCACGAATATAAGGAAGGTCAGATCAAGGTCGAACCGCTGGCGAATTTCCCCATCGAGCGCGATCTGGTCACCTCGGTCGAGGATTTCATCACCAAGCTGGCCAGCGTCAAGCCCTACCTGATTCCCAAGGAAGACAAGCCCGTCAGCGCTGGCGAGTTCAAGCAGACGCCGGCGGAACTGAAGAAGTTCAAGCAGTACACCTTGTGCATCAACTGCATGCTGTGTTACGCGGCGTGTCCGCAGTACGGTCTGGTCCCGGAATTCCTGGGTCCGGCGGCGATCTCGATGGCTCACCGCTACAATCAGGACTCGCGGGACGGCGGACGCGACCAGCGCCAGGAAGTCATCGCCTCGCACGAGGGAGTCTGGGAGTGCTCGTTCGTCGGAGCCTGCTCGGAGGTCTGTCCCAAACATGTGGACCCCGCCGGCGCGCTCCAGCAAGTCAAGGTCGCCAGCACCATTGACTGGTACAAAGAACACTTGATGCCGTGGGTGAAAAAATGAGCAGCAAACCCTATATCCGTGAAATCTCCAAAACGGGCTGGTTCTTTCGGCAGCCGCGCTACATGCGCTACATGGCGCGCGAAGTGACCTGCATTTTCATCGGCGCCTACACCCTCCTCTTGGTCGTGGCGCTCAAGCGTCTGGCGCAAGGGCCGGATGCTTTCCAGGGATTTCTGGACGCGCTGCACAGCCCGCTCGGGGTGCTCTTCAACCTGGCGGTGCTGGTGGCGGCGGTGTATCACAGCACGTCCTGGTTCAACGTGACGCCGCAGGCCATGCCGATCCAGCGGGGCGAGGAGTTCGTGCCGGGGAAGATGATCGTCGGTGCGCACTACGCGGCTTGGGCGGTGGTTTCGTTGATCGTGCTGATTTGGGGGGTGTGACCATGGCTAAATCCAACAAGCCGATCGTGTGGGGGCTGTTCGCCGCCGGAGGAACGGTCACGGCGTTCGTGACGCCGGCTCTGGTGCTCGTCACCTTGTTCGCCGCGATGCGATTCGCGCCGGACATGTTCACCTACCAGCATCTGCACGCCTTTGCGGCCCACTGGCTGGGCAAGCTGATCATTTTCGGCGTCATCACGCTGTCGCTGTGGCACGCCGCGCACCGGTTGCGCGTCACCGTGCACGACTTCGGCGTCCGCAGCGATCTGGTGGTGGCCACCATCGTCTACATGATCGCCGCGATCGGCACGATTTCGACGATTTTCTCGCTGCTGTCGATCCGTTGACCGGTCGCGGGAGACGCCGAGTATCCAGCGTTCGCCGCTATCCTTAAACCGCCGAACGCAGCCCGCTCCCCGCTCGCGCGGGGGGCGGATTTTTTTGTTGCCCGGCCATACTCTGCCGGGGGAGACGGACAACCGCCCGATTGTGGACCCCGTTAGCTCACCGAGGTTAACCCACTCAGGCCAACTGCGGCGACCCGGCGGGCGCCAAGTGGACTATCGCGCCCGACGAACCCCTGCCGAGCACGACGAAAACCGGCGCAAGCGCCTCGCATATCTCGCACATAAGGAAGCTTTGCAATGAGTTCCCAATCCGCTCAATGTACGGCCGCGTTGGTCCGACCGCGCTCCTTGGACCAAGCTGCGGATTCCGAGTCCGCAGCCGTCGGCCAGGAGCAAGAAGCGAATCTGGAGGAATCCGGCCGGGAGCCTGAATTCCCGGCACCAGTACCGTTGCCGGCCTACCTGCAACAAACGTACTGGTGGGCGTATCTGCACCCGATGGCGGTGCGCGTCTTCGAACGGCAATGGCTGGTCAACCTGATCCTGTGGGGCAATTTCGCGCGGCTGCGCGACCTCGCCCTGGACGAGCTGGGCGCTTCCGTCCAGGGGGATGTCCTTCAAGTCGCTTGCGTGTACGGAAACTTCACCGAGCGGCTGGCCCAGCGGCTAAGCCCGACAGCGCGGCTGGACGTGGTGGACGTGGCGCAGGTCCAGTTGGAGAACCTGAAATCCAAGCTCAACGACGCGCCGCGCATCGCGCTGCACCACCAGGATTCGACCCACTTGAGTTTTCCCGACGCCAGCTACGATTGCGTCGTGCTGTTTTTCCTGCTGCACGAACAGCCGGAAAACGTCCGGGCCAAGACCATCGCCCAAGCGCTGCGGGTGGTCAAGCCAGGCGGCAAGGTCGTCTTCGTGGACTATCACCGGCCGAGCGCGCTCAACCCCTTCCGGTACGTCATGCTGCCCATCCTCACCACCCTAGAGCCTTTCGCCCTGGACCTGTGGCGCCGGGATATCGCGGACTGGCTACCCGACTCGGTTCGCGCCACCGCGAAAATCGAAAAGGAGACGTTTTTCGGGGGGCTCTATCAAAAGGTGGTGATCGCGGTTTGACGCGCTCCGCTGGCGCGGCGGCGACCCGACCCGGCGGTCGCCCGCCCCAGTGTGGGTCGATGCCCGAGCTAGCGGGACGGCGCGAGCTTTCCGGCGGCGTCCAGTTTTCGCGCCCGCGCCACGAAAGCGTTGACCATGGTCGACGCCATTTGCATCAGCAAAGCGTCGCCGAGCGGTTTGAGCCAAAGCGAGCGGACCTCGCAGTCGAGGGTAAAATCGGTGTGGCAGAACCCTTCCGGGGTCGGCGCGAACGCCCAGCGGATATCGAAGCGGCGGAAATTCCGGTCGGCGGACGTGACGACGATAGAGCGCGGTCGTTCGAGTTCGGTGCGGGTGAGAAACCGGTACGACAGCAGACCCAGCGCCAATACCTGCTCGGTTTCATAGGCGGTGGCATGGCGGCGAACGATGGTGGCGCCGCGCATCAGCGGCAGAAATTCAGGATAGCGCTCGACATCGGCGACGAGGTCGAACATCCGTTCGGCGGAAACGGCCACGACCCGACTTTCGTGATGGGACCTGTGAAACATGTTGGCCGACTGTCGACCTCTCTAGCGGGTTGGCTGCCGGCGGCAAATCCTCGGCATACCTCGCAAGAATAGTCGGAAAATCGCGCGAACCGCTTGCCGCCTTCGAGTTGTCGGCTATTTTTTTGCGTTCCGGTTCGTCCCGCTCACCGGTCAGGAACAAGCAGAGAATGGCCGCCCATAAAAAAGCCCGGTTCGACCGGGCTTTTTCGCCTCCGCTCGCGGAAAGCCATCATGCGGCGGGCAGGAAGTGGGTTTTAACCAATAAACGGTCTTCGATGTGTCGCCATGCTTTCGGAAAGAACATCGAGATTGCGGCGCCGATCGGCAGCAACAGCAGCCCCGCTCCGATCAACGCGACGATCCAGAAACCGGCGAACGGAGATAGCGCCAATACCAGGATTGCGAACACTGCGATTTTGGTCATGTCTTTCATGCTTTACACGTCGCGGAAACCCCGTTGCTCGGGACGAAGACCGCGCACGCCCTCTCAATTATTCGTGTCAGAAGCTCAATTTCGGGCAGCTTTATGTCTGGTCAACGCGCCTGTCGTCCGCCATCAACCCAAACAAACCGCCCTGCCCCGAAGCGCCGCCTTCCAGCGCAAGGCTCGCGCTTCGCTTGATCGAAAACGAGACCGTCTTGCTCGATCACTAGAGAAGAGTGGCTTGCGGGCGCTAAACAGAAACCCGCAATCAAACCCCAATAGTGCCACTGGATTGGGATATAGCTTATCAGAATAAATGTTGCGTTGCAATAATTTTCTGATAACGCCGACCGGTGTCCCATCGGGACGGGATCGGGGGCAAGACGGTCATCGGGCGATGCGACGCGCGGGGAATAATCAGGCTCCGCGACAGCGGATGATCACATTCGGTCGCTGGCAGGGGATCGGCGATACCTGTCGCTCGGGCGACGGTGAGCCGCTCCTCATCGTCATTGCGGGAGAAGAGCCGGGAGCGAGGAGGAAACCGTCGGAGGGCGGGACTGGAGGGCCAAACCCAGCCCGCGCAGTTCGGTCGTCAGATACTCGACGGCACGTTCGACCACGGCCCCGACTTCGGGCGACAAATCGATGCCCAGCTCCAGATCGAGCGGGACGACGCCGATCAGAGTGACGCTGGCGGGAGCTTCGCCGGTGAGGATCAGCGTTGCCAGCACCTCCGCCAAACCCAGTTGATGGGGCGAAAACCGGGTTTGGAACAAGGCCGGCACTTCGGCGTTCGCGAGCTTGACCACCGTTGCCGGCGGAGCGCCGGTTTGCACCGCATCGCAAATCAGCAGATGGTCGCAACCGGCGAGGGTGTTCAACAGCTCCATACCGGCGGTGCCGCCATCGACCGCTTCGACCTCCGCCGACAGGTGATAGCGTTCGGCCAGCGCCTCGACCACCCGCACCCCGACGCCTTCGTCGCGGAGCAGGATGTTGCCGAGGCCCAGCACCACCACCCTCATCCGAACGCCTTCACCTGGACGATGGGCCGGCGCCTGGTGTCCACCAGATGGATCGCGCAGGCGAGGCAGGGATCGAAGGAATGCACAGTCCGCAACACTTCCAGCGGCAGTTCCGCGTCGGCGACCGGGTTATCGAGCAAAGATGCCTCGTAAGGGCCGAGGGCGTCCTGATCGTCGCGCGGGCCGGCGTTCCAGGTGCTGGGCACCACCGCCTGATAGTTCTTGATCTTGCCGTTTTCGATCACGGTCCAGTGCGACAACACCCCGCGCGGCGCTTCGTGATAGCCGAAGCCGCGAATCTCGCCCTTGGGAAACACCGGCCGATTGAAGGTGTCGAAATCGCCCTTGGCGATGTTGTCGATCAACAGTTGCCACTGATTTTGCAGCGATTCCAGCAGCACCGCGCAGCGCACCGCCCGCGCCGCGATGCGGCCGATGGTCGAGTGCAGCGCCTGGACCGGAATCTTGCTGCCCGCGACCGCACTCGCGATATCGAGTACCCGGTTCAGGTGGCGCTTGGTCGGCTCGTGGCCGGCGGCGACCATGCCCAGCACGTTGGCCAGCGGTCCCACCTGGACCCGCTTATCGTAAAAGGTGGGGGCCTTGACCCAGGAGTATTTGCCGTCGTCCTTGAAAGCGGTGTGATGGGGATGGGTCTGGCCGGCGTAGGGATGACGGGCCTCATCGCCGCCTTTATATTGATACCAAGCGTGCTTGACGCTTTCCTTGACCCCGTCGCGGAAGAAGGCATCCTGATAGCTGGTGATCGGCTTGAAGCCGGCGAGATCGCCCTTGGGAATATAGCCGCCGGGCAACTCGAAGCGGGTGCCCTTGGTGTCCAGCGGCAGATCGGGCACCGACAGATAATCGGTGACGCCCGCGCCGTACTTCGTCCAGTCCGCGTACAGCGCGCCGACCGCCGCCACGTCCGGGATCATCGCCTTGTTGACGAACTCGCCGAGCTTGTCGATCTCGGCCTTGATGGCGAACAGCCGCTCCAAGGTCAGGGTGGACTGGCTGTCGGGGTTGATCGGATTGGCCACACCGCCGACCGCGAGATTTTGGATGTGCGGCGTTTTCGAGCCGAGGATGGCGACGATCCGGTTGGCGATCCGCTGGTATTCCAGCGCCTGCAAATAATGGGTCGCGGCCAGCAAATTGACCTCCGGCGGCAGCTTCATCGCCGGATGGCCCCAGTAGCCGCTGGCGAACACGCCCAGTTGGCCGGTGCCGACAAATTGCTTGAGCTTCTCCTGAGTCTGCTTGATTTCCACCACCCCGTTGCGCCGGTAATCGGACAGGGTGGCGCCCAGCTTGGCCGCGCCCGCCGGATCGGCCGACAAAGCGGAGACGATATCGACCCAATCCAGCGCCGCCAGTTGATAGAAATGGACGATGTGATCGTGGATGCCGTGCGCCGCGACGATCATGTTGCGGATGTACTGTGCGTTGAGCGGCACTTCCAGGTTCAAGGCGTTTTCGACCGCCCGCACCGACACGATGGCGTGCACCGTGGTGCACACGCCGCAGATGCGCTGGGCGAAGATCCAGGCGTCGCGCGGATCGCGGTCCCGCAGAATGATCTCGATGCCGCGCCACATCTGGCCGGACGACCAAGCGTTGGTCACCTTGCCGTTGTTGACCTCGCAGTCGATGCGCAGATGGCCCTCGATGCGGGTGATGGGATCGATGGTGATTCGGGTCACGACGGCCTCCCTCGGGATTCGGCGGCGCTGCCGTGCAATACCGGCAGGGTCTTGATGAATAACAGATACAGCATGATTTCCAGACAGACGACGCCGATGGTGATCATCAGCTCCGGGGCGGAGGGGAAATAGGTCCAGCCGTTGCCGGGCTGTACAGCCATCAGGTAGGAGTCGAGCCGGTACAGCGAACCGGCGGCGAGCAGGCAAACCGCCCCGACAAACTGCCAGCGCTGGCTGGCGCGGCGGCGCGAGAGCAGCACGAAGATCGGGACGAGGAACAGCGCGGTTTCGATCAAAAACAAATTGCCGTCCCAATCGCCGGCGAAGGCCAAATCCAGATGACCGCGATAGCTCAAATCCCCCCAGCGCAGCACCGAAAAACCGATCAGCAAGCCGGCGGCGACCCGCGACAATTTCGCGAACAGCGCCACCTCGGAAGGCGTCTTGAAGGCTCGATTGACCAGGGTCGCTTCCAGCATCACCACCCCGTAGCCCATCGCCAGCGCCGAAGTCAGATACAGCAGCGGCAGCCATGTGGTGTACCACAGCGGCGAAAGCTTGGAGCCCATGATCAGCAGCACCGAGCCCAGCGAGGATTGGTGCATGGTCGGCAGCAGCACCCCGACCGCCACCAGCACGTACATGTAGCGCTTCAGGAAAGCCTGCAATTTATCCAGGCCGAACCGCCGCTTGAACGCGAGCGGCATCCGTTCCAGAAACACCGGCCAGAACTCCAGCCACAGCACGGTGATGTAGGCCATGACGCACAGCGCCACCTCGAAAATCACCGAATTTGGCTGAGAGTACCAAGGCAGCAGCAGGTTAAATGCGTTCCAATAGCGACCCAGGTCGATCATGACCGCCAAGCCGCCCAAGGTGTAGCCGAACACCCCGCCGAGCAGGGCCGGCCGCATCAGCGGATGATAGACGTTGCGGTTGAAGATGTAGATCAGTAAGGCCATGGCGAAACCGCCGCAGCCGAAGGCCGTGCCGATCACCACGTCCAGCACCACCCAGGTGCCGATGGGGTAGCCGTTGCTCATGTTGGAGACAGCGCCCATCCCGAACAGAAAGCGGCGCAGAATGAAATAGGCCGCGATCAGCACGAACAGGCCGAGCACCAGAAACGGCTTGGTGACGACCTTGCGGCCGAGCGGCTGATGAGTGATCGCCGTCATGATGGCCGCTCCTCGTCGCCCGGTTTGGAATCGCCGGCTTCCTCCTCGTGCCGCTTGGCGCTGCGCCGAGCCAGAAACACCAGCCCGCCGAACAGCGCCAGCGGCGCGATCATGCCCTTGTACAGCGTGTGCTGCATCCCTTCCGACACCGCGGCGAACGAGTGATCCGGCAGTTTCGGCAGGCCCAGTTTTTCGTGGGGCACGCCGGTCAGATAGCGGACTTGAGTCCCGCCGCTTTCCTTCTCACCGTAGAGGTGCGGCTGATAGCGGCCGACCGGCGCCACTTGACCCGCCCGATCACCGCCCAGCAAGCCGCGCGGAAACTCGTAGGGTTCGCCGGGTTTGAGAGCCAGCCGCCGCTCCGCCTCGTCCTGCAACTCATCGACCCAGCCGAACAGCGACGCGCCGGTCGGGCACACGTCGCAGCAGGCCGGAATCCGGCTTTGCTTCCACAAGGTCGAGGCCGAGGTGCCGGCCTGCGCCGCGACCGTCAGGTTGTCGCTGGCGGAAAACAGCGGGTTGTCCTTGAGCAAGTGATTGCAAAGCTGGCACTTGGCGATCCGGCCGAACGGCTCGTCGAACTGGTAATGCGGCACGTTGAACGGACAGCCGTAGACGCAGTAGCGGCAGCCGATGCAAGCGTCCGGGTTGTGGGTCACGATGCCGGTCACCGGGTTTTTTTGCATCGCGCTGACCGGGCAGACCGAGATGCAGGACGGATCGACGCAATGCAGGCAATGGCGTTTGACGAAGGCGTAACCGTCGATCTCGCGGTCTTTCTCGGCCATGGTGCCGTTCTGGTAGACCCGGATCACGTTCAAGGTTTTACCGGAAATGTCTTCCGCCGTATCCCAGGTGCCCTCGTTCCATTGGGCCAGGTGCTGCGGCTGCTCGACCGGCTTGCCGTTGGCGTCCTTGCAGGCGGCGACGCACGCCTTGCAACCGATGCACTGCGTGGAGTCGTACAGCATGCCGATCGCTTTGGGCGGCAGCTCTTTCGGTTCGCGCGGCGCGAACGGCGCGGCGGCTTCCGCGATGGGCGCGGCGGCGGCGGTCGCGGCCGCCGTGACGGCCCCTCGCAAAAAATGTCGGCGACTCAGGTCCACCATGGCGCACCTCTCATTTTTCGCCGCCGCTCGGGTCGGCTTTGGACTTGTCCCCATCATCCATGCCGCGCAGGGCCATGACGCCCGCGCCCACCGCCAGTCCGGCCACGCCCGCGACGACTGCGGCGGCGGCCGGGCTAACACCCTCGCCCTTCGGCGAGTTCACCGCCGGGAAGGCGGTCGGCGGGGCGAACGTCTGGACCTTGGCGAGCGCGTGGATGGGCTTAGTGAAGCCGACACCCTGCTCGGTGCAACCGAAACAGGGATGGCCGATCCCGACCGGCCAGTTGCCCTCCCCCACGTCACCGAAGCCGATGGACGGGCAATTGGCGTGGGTTTCTGGTCCCTTGCAGCCGATCTTGTAGAGACAAAAGCCCTGGCGGTGGCCGTAATCGCCGAACTCCAGGGCAAAGCGGCCGGCGTCGAAGTGCGGACGCCGCTCGCAGTTTTCGTGGATGAGCCGGCCATAGGCGAACTTGGGCCGGTTCTTGCCGTCCAGCGCCGGAGGCTTGCCGAAGGTGAGGAGATAGAGAACGGTGGAGAGGAAGTTGTAGGGATTGGGCGGACAGCCGGGGATGTTGATCACGGTCTTGCCCGGCAACACCTCGTGCACCGGCTTGGCGTGAGTCGGGTTGGGGTCGCTCGACGGAATGCCGCCCCAAGAGGCGCAAGACCCGATGCCGATGATCGCCGCCGCGCCTTCCGCCGCCTCCTTGACCGCTTCGAGGATCGGCTTGCCGGCCACCATGCAATAGACTCCACCGTCCTTGGTGGGAATGGAACCGTCCACCACCAGCACGAACTTGCCCCAGTTCTCCTTCATCGACTTGGCTTTGTACGCCTCGGCCTGATGGCCGGCTCCCGCGCACAAGGCTTCGTGGTAGTCGAGGGAGATCATGTCCAGGATCAGGGCTTCGAGGGTCGGATGATAGGCGCGCAACAGCGACTCGGTGCAGCCGGTGCATTCCTGCGCCGACAGCCAGATCACGGGCGGTCGCTTGGCCGCAGTGGCGGCCTCGGCGATGCGGATGCCCATCAGGGCCGACAAACCCAAGGTCGCCGCGACCCCGGTGCAGTATTTCAGGAACTGGCGGCGGGTGAGACCGCCCAGCCCTCCTTCGTAACCGTCGGGATTTTGGATCTCGTAGGATTCGAGATCGACATCGCTCGAATGAACCATGACGCTACGCCCCTCGTTACCGGATCGAACACCAAAAAGCTAGCGGAGCGTCGGGCGGTCGCTTTGATGATCGTCAATTTTTGCGGAGTTTTTTGCTGGACATCCATCCGCGCACCACCCGTCAAAGGGCCGGGGGGTCGCGGCCATTCGGACCGCGTCGGCGGAATACATCTTCCACCACGGGACATCGAAGTTGATCGGGCCTCTTGCTATCGAACACGATTACCATGAAAATAAAAAATAATATTTTCGATTTTCATGGTTTATGCCCGGCATGCTACAACGTCCCACGCTGTTGCGTCACCTTCGCGCCGCCTTGGAGCGGAGCCGGGTGGTCGCGTTGATCGGCCCGCGCCAGTGCGGAAAAACCACCTTGGCGCGGGAATTGGTCGATGTGGATTCACTCCATTATTTCGATCTCGAAGATCCTGTCAGCTTGGCCCGACTGGATGAGCCGATGACAGCGCTGCGCGATTTGCGGGAACTGGTGGTGATCGACGAGGTGCAGCGCCGCCCGGAACTGTTTCCGATCCTGCGCGTGCTGGCCGACCGCCGGCCGCTGCCGGCCCGCTTTCTGGTTCTGGGCAGCGCCGCGCCCGAACTGCTGCGACAGTCCTCGGAGTCGCTGGCCGGACGGCTGGAAATCGTGGTCATAGGCGGGTTTGGTTTGACGGAAGTCGGGATGGAGACCCAGGTCCGGCATTGGCTCCGAGGCGGGTTTCCGCCGTCGTTCCTGGCCGGATCGGAATCGGACAGCGCGGCCTGGAGAAAAAATTTCATTCAGACCTTTCTGGAACGGGATCTACCGCAAGCTGGGTTCGCTGTCCCGTCCGTCGCCATGTGGCGGTTCTGGACCATGTTGGCGCATTACCACGGCCAAACCTGGAACGCCGCTGAGCCCGCGCGCGCGCTGGGCGTGAGCGAGCCGACCGTGCGCCGCTATCTAGACCTGTTGTCGGGCCTGTTCATGGTTCGGCAACTCCCGCCCTGGCACGCCAACTTGAAGAAACGGCAGGTCAAAGCGCCGAAAATCTATCTCCGCGACACCGGAATGTTGCACCAGTTGCTCGGCGTTCGCTCGGAGCGAGACCTTTTGAGTCATCCCAAGTGCGGCGCGTCATGGGAAGGCTATGTCATCGAAGAAGCCTTCAAGGCGCTGGAGCCGGACGAAACCTATTTCTGGGCCACGCACAACGGCGCCGAGATCGATTTGATCTTGCGCAAAGACGGACGTCTGTTGGGGGTGGAATGCAAGCGCGTGGACGCGCCACGCCTCACCCCGTCGATACGAATCGCGCTGGAAGACTTGAAGCTGGAGCAAATCGCGGTGGTTTACCCCGGCACGCGACGCTATCCGTTGGCGCCTCGGGTCGATGCGGTTCCGCTGTCGGCTCTGGCGGAGGGGATGGACGGATTGTTTTCAGATGGCTGAAACCCCATGTTATTACCATACGATGTGGCAGGAGCTCCGCCCATATTATTCGATGGTTCGGATGTCCCTGAAGGTGAATCGCCTTTACGTCCAAGAAGTTCGATGTTGTCGGCATAAATTTCAGTCACATAGCGCTTTATGCCATCCTTGTCGTCGTAAGAACGACTTCTGATTTTGCCTTCAATGTAAATGGGGGAACCTTTTTTGACGTATTTCTCAACCACTTGAGCTAATCCTTTCCAAACCACGATGTTATGCCAGTCGGTTCTGTCGGGTATTTGCTGCCCTGTGCGTGATGTATAACCACGTTCGGTGGTGGCAAGTGGAAAATTGGCTACCACATTATTGTTGTCGAGATAGCGTACTTCGGGGTCTTTGCCCACATTTCCAATGAGAATGACTTTGTTAACTGACATAACGTTGAGGTTGTGTTTGGTTGCTAAATTACAAAAGTTTCAGAGTTTGACAAACTGCCGTATTGCTGCCGTTTGATTTACTCAAGATTGAGTTTCTTAAAATATCGTTCAATAGGTTTTGGAAAGGCGTATTGATGTAAGTCGCTGATATCTATTTCAATATAGTCAGGCTGACTCAACTTGCCATTCATTTGCACAAAATTGATGTGCAAAGTTTGATGTGTTAATTGATGCTTTTGATGGCTAATTCCTTTTATTTCAACTTGTTGTGGTGTCAAGCCTAAATGAGTTGTTGATATTTCAATTATTTCATTGTCAGATGGTTGTGTACTGTGCTCTACCATTGGTAATTGATAAAGGCCGTGCCAAATATCTTTTCCAACTCTTTTTGAAATATAAAGATGGTGTTGATTTTGAATCAGTGCAAATGTCAAATACCGTTTCGTTGGTACTATTTTTTTGCTTTTAACTGGATAATTGACTGTGGTATTTTGCTGATTCGCAATACATTGATTCTTTACCGGGCAGTTTTGACAATCGGGATTTGCTGGTTTGCATACTAAAGCACCAAGTTCCATTAATGCCTGATTGTGAAGTGCGGGGTGTTGATTATCAAGTAATTCTGTTGCAATTTGTTGGAACTCTTTTTTCCCTTCACTACTTTTAAATAATTTATA
>RRZU013328383.1_pt1 | contig 14329 bp, 11 predicted proteins | sample 2165561 | NCBI WGS metagenome assembly RRZU01 (sample SAMN10456909, study PRJNA506462) | wastewater metagenome | isolation source: wastewater sludge | place: USA: Moscow, Idaho
TAACGCCTTAAATGGCGAAGAAACGGTCTAAATAGGCTGATTCGAGGCATTTACGGGAGAAAAAATCGGCTCAAACATGAAGAAATGAAATGACTGAGTCAGCCGAGAAGAATTTCCCCGCTTATTCGCACCTTCCCTAGAGAAAAGCCTTGATGAGTTTGTAGCTTTATCGAAAGGCAAAACGCCTCGTATGTACATTGAGGCTGTTGTTGGTGCCGATAACTTTGCATCCCAAAAAGTTGCTGGACGCTTCATTAATGATGCACCAGACGAAATCACAGATAACATCTCAGGCTTGCCAGCATTGCATTACATGCGCCTCATTGAATGCGGTGTTTAATGCAGACCCCATTAATCGGCATAAGAACAACCACGGGGGCCTCCGGCCCCTTTGTACTACCTACAGGCATGACTACGTTCTGTTAAATGGGTCCTGGGAACAATACAACAGGTTGGTATGACACTATTACCTCCGTGAGGGATGTTCAAAACCATGAAACGTTGGCCTACCGTCAGCCCTGGTATGAATCTTTAGCACTCGCCTACACCTGTTCGTTAATTTGACCAGATTGACCCAATATACCTCTCCTAAAACGAGGAAATCTGACCACATCATGCCGCTAAAGTGTTTGCACGATAACACCACCATCTTCGCCTTTGATTTCGATACAGCCGGTTGGAAACAACTGAAAGCCAGCAGCGCAGATGCCCGCCTCATAATGACTTGCTGCCAGGCCAGAGCTGTCCCGAAGGTATCCAAGCTCGGCACCCGGTTCTTCGCACATCACCAGAGTGGCGACTGTACCAGCACGCCGGAGACAGCAGAGCATCTATGGGCTAAGACCATCGTCTGTCAGACCGCCCGAGCGGTAGGATGGACGGCCGATACGGAGGTAAGGGGCCAAACTCCGGCCGGTGAAGACTGGGTGGCCGATGTGCTGGCTACCAAAGGCAGCGCTAAGGTTGCCATCGAGATCCAGTGGTCACGCCAAGGCACCGATGAGACCAAGCGCCGTCAACGCCGCTATGCCGACTCTGGGGTGCGGGCATTATGGTTACTGCGTCACCCAGACCTGCTGCTGGAGCGGGACACTCCATCGTTCTTGTTGGATGTCCGAACAACAAGTGAGTCAGCAGCCTTCGTGCGACTCCCCTCAAGTCAATTTGATTCGCGCTGGGTCACCAACCGCAACAAGAGCGAAGCGGAATATTGGCAGCAAACCATCGCGCTGGAGGCGTTCGTCCGTGGAGCCCTGACCGGCTCATTACAGTTCGCCCCAGCGATTGACCAGCCCATACCGGTAACCATCAGTGCTACAAAGATCCGGTGCTGGCGCTGTAAGCGTGAGACCAGAACGGTACAAGGGCTTACCCTGGAGGTCAGTAAACGGTTCGCGGGCCACCCAGACCTGCACACTAGCCTCGAAGAGCTCTATAGCGGGGAGGAGGCAGCACCGTGGCTGGCCAACTTGTTCCCGGCCGAACTGTTGAAGCAATACGGGATAGGCGTCATCAAGCCGCGCTTTAGCCGCACCGCAGGATGCAGCTATTTATCGAACGGCTGTATACACTGCGACGCCCTCCAGGGTCGCCACTTTGACCACGACGATTACCTGGAAGCGACCGACGTCTGCCAGTATGAGGTCACCCTGAGTAGTGAGTTGCTAGAGCAGCTGGCTGCCGTGGGCAACGATAGTGCCTATCGCTGGTGGTTTGCAGAGAGGTAAACTTGGCCGGCCCCTCCATAAATTAGACCATCATGCAGAGAGGGGTGTGAAGCCCCACACCAACCCCCGAGGCCTACCTGTTACCCCTGCGCCGCTCCACTGAGCGCGTCTCTTCTTTCTCTCTCTTTTTCTCTCTTTCTCAATCTAATCTCCCGCGAGCGCGGGCCTAGCACAGGGGCTGAGCTCGTTCGGGGGTAAGGCTCACCGGGTCCAACATTGTCACGACAAAACATCGGGCTCACCCCTCCCCCGACGCCGCGCAGCGGCGGCGATCATCTCTTATACCCCTCGTTGCATGATGGTCTAATATTGCCTATTCTCTAACCAATATTCTATCGGTACAAACCCCAGGTAAGGACCTCCATGCAGACTAACTTCATCTCCGAACAGTACACAGCCATCACCCGTGACCTCGATCGCCTCGCAACTCTCATCCGGCGCCTGCCCCATCGCGACGCCCGTGTCGCGGCCATCACACCCACGGCCAAAGGCTCCGAAAGCGAGCCTACAACCAACATTGTTGTCCTGGAACAAACCGGGAGCGATGCCCTGGCGCTCGCCGCCGACTGCTACCGGGATCTCCACATCATCCCCCAGCTCTCCCAGAAGTCGGCCCGCCGAACCGTCGGCGTATTGTGGCTCTCCCCTTCCCAGAGCGGCGCGGCCGCCACTGACGAGCTCCGGCAGCTGGTGGACCGCATCAACACCGCCAAGGCCGGTATCGAGACGTTCATCGTCTCCAACTACGGCACCCGCCAGGAGCGTTTTGAGGCACTCCGGGCCGAATGCCCCGGCGTGATGACCCTGCACCTGTACCGGCAGATCCGGTGCTATGCCGAGGGGGACGTGGATTCTATCCGGTTCACCTGGCAGCAGAAGGACTCGCTCAAACGGCCCGACAAAGATGAGCTGATGCGCCGGATCCGGGTTGAACTGGAGAAAGCAGGGCCAGATTTTCGGCCGCCGCTGGAGGAGCTGCTCGACAAGATTTCCGGCACCCCCGAGGCAGCGCTGCGCGAGCGCCGGGAGGTAAAGGTGCAGCCGGTGGCAAACATCATGGCCGCGGGGGCACTGAGAACGGTGACGGCACCGATGCCTCTGATCCTGCTCCAGGATGCTGATGCCAAGATCAAGATGCTCAAGTCGTTTGACCCGAAGGCAGGGCGCAAAACGCGGAACGACCGGGTGGAATCCCGTGTTATCGGGACATTTTGCGGGGTCGCCATCGAGGCGTTTCCGTTGTGATGACAGGATGAGAACCTAGCTGAGAGGCAGCTCTCTCACCAAACAGTCGCACCAGACGGTGGGCAAGGGTGCGATTACTTTCCTGTTGGCGAGCCTAAAGAATTTCCTCGTTAACCATTAAACGTCCAATCTCAAAAACAGCAGCTGACCGCCCAGACTTCACAGCTTCAACCTTGTTGCCGTTAACAAACCAGTGAACGCCATCGGTCCGGGCCAGCTCAAACAGGTAAGACATATCATAAACATGTTCCGGAATCACAAATCCTTCACCGGCTAAAATGCCAGCAGTAATGGAATGGTTGCCACCGTGTACAAAGCCAATTCGCCAGGGCAGCCATAAATCAACATAGTGATTGAAAAAGTCCTGCTTCCACGGCATTCCCTTGTGTGTACCTGTGACAGAAATATTGTCGATATATCTTGGTAAGCTCCAAGGCCACGGCAGCACCATGTCAATTGCTAGTGAAAGTGGATAATCAGAGCTGTTCCGCTCGTTCTCTTTCATCCTCTCAGAAGATTGCAACTTGATGAGATCGCCAAAGAAAAACTCATGAGGGGTCATATCCGGGCGGGCATCAGTCCCTTCTTCTGCCACGGCAAGCAAGAGATCACTCTGCAATGGCCGCACGATAGCACGAATGAGATCAGGCAGCGCCTTATGGGGTAATTTCACGGCCACCGAGAGTAGATGATCAAAGTGTCTTTTTTCTCTGCCGACAGCAGATTTCACATTCTTCGCTCGCTTCCAAAACGCCACTGCTCGCAGCCCTCTATTTGGGTGAAGTGACAATGTAACAAGAAAGCCCCTCGCTAGCTTGTTGTTCAGGATTATCCTGCTCCATGGCCGAGCGACAAACAGGCCTTCATCCTTCCTCAGCTGGTGGCCTATTTACGGCCACCGTCAGATGCTTCAAAACTGGGCACGGGGCACCATGGCCGCCGACCCAGGAGAGCCTGCGCCACTCTGGGCAGAGCCAGCCGGTGAGCATATGAGAGGTACCGCACAGCTCCAGCACGGCTGATAGCTGGCAAATCTCAAACAATGTACAATTATGATAATTACGATAAACCATAATTACGGTAATTTACCGTAATTATGGTTGTGCTATCATTCAGGAAAAATCGACGTCCTTATTTTGGAGAAATACCATGGCAAGAAAGCTGGTTGAATACGCCGATGTCGCGAAGGCAGCGCAAGCGCTGAAAGATGCAGGCAAGAAACCCACTATCGTAGGTGTCCGTGAGCTCCTCGATTCAAAAGGCAGCTACACCACCATATCCACCTACCTCAAACGCTGGGCAGAGGAAAACACCCTGGAGCAATCCCCTCCCGAGGTTGAGCTGCCCCAGGCCATCATCGATGACGGCAACGTCTTCCTGAAAAGGCTCTACCTGGCTGCTCAGACCGCGGCCACCGAGCGCCTCCAGCACGAAAGAGAGCTCATGAACAGGAAAGAGCTGGAGTTGAAGGATGAGCTTGAGCAAGCCATTGAGATGGCAAATAACGACGCCGAACGAGCAGACCTGCTCGAAGAACAGCTTGAGAACCTCAACCGCCAGTATGCCGAGACTAACGCTACTCTCACCCAGTCCGATAAAGCTCTGTCTCTCAAGACAGCTGAGTTGGAACACGCTCTGGCTGACTGCGCAAAACTCCAAGGTCGAGTGGCAGAACTGGAGACCAAGCTGGGTGAAAAATCAGAGTCCCTCATTCGTTACCAGAACCAGCTGGAACAGGCCGAGAGTGAAAAGCGCTCCTTGAGCCAAAAATTGGCAGATACAGAGGGTGAGTTGGATTCCCAGAAAGGCAAAAATATTGAGCAGGCCGAGAAGCTTCGGGCAGCTCACGAACAAAATGCAAGCCTCAAGGAGCAGTTAGCAACATCTCATTCCCAGCTTGCTGATCTCCAGCGCGAACTTGCCGCCGCCAAAGCCCAAGGGAACGCCTCTGAAAGTGAGCGGAGCAAGTTGGAGGTGAAACTCTCAGATGCTCAGAAGGAAATCCGTACCCTGGATCAAACATCTGGCGTCATGAAAGGCCAGTTGCAGGAACGTGACAACCATTCCAAGCAGCTTGAAGCAACAATTTCCAGGCTTGAACAGAAGCTTGCTGAGGCAAACAAGCCCCTTCACCGTGAGGAGGGCGAGCAAAAAAAGGGTGATTGATGAAGCGAAAGCCAAAATATTCGGAATCATGGCGGGAGAGATCCGCCGCCCTCCAAATCAAGATCGAAGCGGCCATCTTGCTGGCTGCTGCTTATCCGGGCGATGAGTCCTGGCTTTATCGGACGCATAACTGGGTGTGTGAGGTTGCTGAGGGCCATGCTCCGGAGTGGTGGAGTGATCTGGACTGCGAGGCTGTACTACCCCGAGAGGAAAAACGGGTTCATCTCTTTACGGAGGCACAAATGATGCGTGGCCGCAGCCACAAACTCGTGGCATTGAGCGTAACGCCATGAAGCCGCTGCCTCCAGATACACCTGAACAAGCCTTGATCACCCAATACAAGGGCAGCCTCCTTGTCGTCAGGGCTTATGCCGGAACAGGGAAAACAACGACTCTCGTCAAATATGCTCACAATAACCTGAATTCCCGCATCCTCTACATCGCCTACAACCGAGGGATCCGTGATGAGGCACGGGAAAAGTTTCCAGCCAACGTGGATTGTAAAACGTCCCACCAGTTAGCCTACGCCACCATTGGCCGCAGCTATCAGCACAAGCTCACCGGTAACCTACGGCTGACAGACATCGCTCAGGCAGTGGACACCAAGAACTGGACGATCGCAAAAGACATTTTAGATACCCTGAACGCATTCATGTCCAGCGCTGACTTCCGCATCCTCTACACCCACTTCGCTAGGGCCGATACCGGCAAGGTTCTTACGACGAAGCAGACCCAATATATTTCCCAGGTTGTCGAGGGGGCCGAGTTCGTCTGGAGCAAAATGACCAACCCAGAAGATCCATTCCCTACTGTGCATGACTGCTACCTCAAGCAATACCAGCTGGGAATGCCAAATTTGTCTCGCCGGTACACTACCATCCTGTTTGACGAGGCTCAGGATTCTAATCCTGTGACCAGCAGCATCGTGCTTCAACAACACTGTAAAGTCATTTTAGTGGGTGACCGCCACCAGCAGATCTATCGGTTTAGAGGAGCCAATAACGCCTTGGACAGCAAAGATCTTGCCGGGGCAGACCAGCTCTACCTGACACATAGTTGGCGCTTTGGCCGCAACGTAGCCATCGTCGCAAATGCTCTACTGGAGTTAAAAGGGGAGACACTACCGGTTGTCGGTAGAGGTGCGAGTGATCAAGTCGTTATGTTCCTCCCACAGGACGTCGGTCACCGGACCGTTATCCATCGCACTGTGATGGGAGTGATAGAGACGGCCCTTGCCGCCACGGCCAAGGGAAAGAAGGTCTACTGGGTTGGAGGGATCGACGCATACCAGATCAACGAGCTCCAGGACATTTATTGGTACGCCATGGCAGCTCCAGACAAGGTTAGGAACAAAAAACTCTTGGACGATTTCCAAGATTACGGCGAATACCAGGAGGTGGCTAAAGCCACCAAAGACCCTGAGATGTCACGGGCCATCAAAATCATCGGCTCCTACGACAGTCTTCCCGATCTTCTGACCCTCCTCCGCCTTAACACGGTGAAGGAGGAGTTCGGTGCTGATATTACCGTTTCAACTGCTCACCGATGCAAAGGGCTGGAGTGGGACAATGTGCAGCTGTACGACGACTTCCCTGATGTGTTGGACCCTGAGCTCGACATTACAACTCGGGATGATGAGATCAACCTACTCTACGTCGCCTCAACCCGTGCAATGCGGGTACTGGCTCTGAACAGTGCTGTTGAAATGGTCATTCGCTACATCACACATAAACGGCTGGTTGAAAAGCAAATGAAGCTTGCCGCAGAAGCCACCGAGGGCGGCGCAACTCAGTAGCCAGAAAATTTCACATGTGAAATTTTTTTAAAACGCTCAATGCGCCCTTAATGGGCGCCAACACCTCTCTAGTTTCACTCCTCGCCGCCCTACCATATCAAGCATGGGAAAATACGCGCGTGAGATTATGAAGCAATCACCTTTAAGCATCCTGCTTGTCACTGCACTCACTCTGGGAACCTCACTCCCGGCTTGGTCACTGGAGAGCCAATCCAGATTTTATGATCGCAAGGAAGAGGGCTGGTTTTGGTACAAGGAAGATCCCCCAGAGCCAGAGAAAAAACCTAAAAAGCCTGAGCCTAAACCAGTGGCCGCAGCCAAACCTGTGCAGCCCCCCCCACCAGCTCCAGCCGCAATCCCTGGGCCGGAAATGTTCTCAGCCAAATGGTTCCGTGAAAACCTGCCCAAGTACAAAGATCTGGCATGGGATAACCCGACCATTGAAAACGTCCGGACCTTTTTGTACCTCCAACGCTTTGCCATTGACCGATCTGAACAGTTTTCGGATACGACTGAGCTGGCTGTTGTGGGGGATCCCTTCCTGGACGAAATCTCACGACGCCCCGCGGCCACATTCGCATCACAGCAAGTTGACCGAGATGCGGGCAATGCAAAGAACCAGCTTCTCAAAAGCGTCGCGAACCGGGTAGGCATCTTTTTCTTCTACAAGTCCGACGACGAATACAGCGACCTCCAGGCCCCGCTAATCAAGATGCTTGAGCAGGGTGAGGGGTTCTCTATCGTGCCGGTATCAATGGACGGTAGACCCCTCCCAAGTGGGCTGTTCCCGGCCTACAAAACCGATAAGGGCCACGCCAAGCGACTTGGCGTGATCACGTTCCCAGCTATCTATCTTGCCTCACCTGATGGGCAGTTTGCTCCTATCGGGCAAGGCCCCATGTCGCTCCCTGAGCTCAACCACCGAATACTGGTTGCCGCCAAGCGTAACGGTTGGGTATCCGACGACGAGTTCAACCAGACACGCCCGGTGCTTAACCTAGAGAACAATATTGCGGAGCGACTGGCCTCCCAGGAGCTCGGTTCCGATCTTCAAGAGCTTTCGCAGAGCAGTAGTGACAAAGACAACTTCATTCCACCCGATCAGTTGATGCAGTACATCCGGGGCAAATTACAGGAGTAATAAATGAACATAATGCAACACACAAGGAGGAGTACCCTCGCGCTTTGCATCGCGGTTGGCACCTTGATGATGACGGCTGATACTGCTGAGGCGCATGGGCTCCAGAGCGAGATGGATAAGCTCTTCGGCCAAATGAGCAACACTACGCCACCAGGCGTCTATGAAAGCCAGCGCCGCGGTGTACTCGCTGGTGGGCGCGTTACTGGCAAGGCGAAGATTTTTGATGAGAACATTGTCGCCTTTGCTCCGCCATCCTGGAAAGCCGGTTGTGGTGGTGTGGATCTCTTTGGGGGCTCACTGTCTTTCATTAATGCCGATCAAATCGTCCAGTTGCTGCGCTCAGTCGCGGCTAACGCCAAGGGGTACGCATTTCAGCTGGCCTTGGACAACGTTTTTCCAGATGGCGCCAAATGGATTGAGAACTTCCAGAAGAAAGTGCAGGCGCTGAATGAACACTTGGGCAACTCGTGTCAACTTGCCCAAGGCATTGTGAACGACGCCACCAGCAGTTTCGACATGCAACACAAAACCGATGCCTCCCTCAAAGCGACCACAACAGGCCTGTTCGAAGACTTCTTCGCCTCAAATACGCAAAGCACGGGCAAAAGTCCGATGGAAGAGCTCAAGGCCAACAAGCCGACCGAGTACAAAAAGCTGATCGGGAATATTGTCTGGAAGCAACTCAAGAGCAATAACACCAGTACATGGTTCTCCTACGGGGATAACACCTTACTTGAATCCATTATGTCTCTGACCGGTACAGTAATCATTGGGGACCTTATCAATGATCCCAACGCGACTGGAAATGGTGCAAAAACATCACCACTGACCACCCTTCCTGGGAACAAAATTTCGCTGTCAGACCTGATCTCCGGTGGCTCAGTGAAAATTTATTCCTGTGGTAGCGACACCACAGACTGTTTAACTGCCGGTACCGCAGGTGGCGGCAATAAGACGATCGTGCTGAAAGGAATGCGCAACCAGATCACTGACATTCTGCTCGGCACAAGCTCCACACCGGGGGTCATTTATAAGTACGCAACAAACTCCGGCACTCTGACAGATCCAGAGAAAGCCTTCGTTTCAAACCTACCTGGTGGGATGGGGGCGATTGTCCGCAACCTGTCTGTGCTGTCTCAAGATGGCGCGAATCTCTTTGCAACCGAATCGTCAGGATCCATTGCTCTGGCAATGATGTACGGCTTCACCGAAGAGTTCTTCCGTGCAGCCAGGATCTCTTTGGCAAATAGCCAGTCCCCTTACAAAAAGGAAGCTCTCGATCTCCTCGACCAGTCGCAGCAACAGATACGAAGTGAATACGCCGTACTTGCTTCCCAATATGGCGACCTTTCAGACCAGATATCGAAGTACAACAACCTTCTAGACAACATTCGCAAGCAGAAATACATGCTGGCTACCGTGTCCAACCCTCCGACAACGAACTAAGGAGCCAGTGAGATGGGTACGTTCACAATCTACTCTATCGGTGACTCGGCATTTCTTGAGCAAATCCTGATTGCAGTGTCCATGATTACCGGCACTGGCGATTTCGAAAAGATGGTCTCCATTGGCCTACTGCTCGGTGTCTTGATGATCATGATCCAGTCGGTCTTTCAAGGAGCTAAGCAGATAAATATCCAGCAGATATTGGTCGGCTGGCTTATTTACGCCTGCTTTTTTGGCCCGAACACAACAGTAACAATAGAGGACGCCTATACAGGGCAAGTTCGCGTCGTGGCGAATGTTCCTCTCGGTGTGGGCTTCACTGGAGGGGTTATTTCCAACGTCGGTTATACCATCACCAATCTCTTTGAGACTGGATATGGGGTGATCGTCCCTAACGTAACAGAAAGTCACTTTTCCGAGACGCTAAAGCTCCTCAATGACGTTCGTCGGCGGGCTTACGATTCTGGGGTATTCACGGCGTTAAATGCCTCCAACGGTGGTGGCTATGTCGATGTACGCCGTTCCTGGAACAACTACATCCGCGAATGCACCCTGACCAAAGTTGATTTGAACCTTATGTCACTGGACGAACTGATGAATCGTTCAACTGACGCAGCACTGAGGTTCAACTCCCAGCTTTATGGCACACGCCTCTATCTATCCACCTCAAATCCCGATGGGGCGGATTACACCTGCACCGAGGGATGGGTAGCCATCAGCAATGCCACAGCCAACCTGAATAGCCCCTTGGTAGTAGAAGCACTGAACAACTTACTTGGTCTAGATCCCGCATCCGGGGATAACTCCTTCACCAAAATTTCAGACTCACTCCAGGCTCTGGGAGCAACAACAACCTCCGCCTTTGATTACATCAAAGCCGCAGTGCTAGAGCCGCTCTACTATGAAGCGGCCTCAGGTCGTTACCAGGACCTACAGGACTTTAGCTCCGCTCTGATGATCAATCAGGCAGTTCAACAGCGGAACACTCAATGGGCGGCAGAGCAAACCATGTTCATGACCGTTGTTCGCCCAATGCTGACCTTCTTTGAGGGATTCATCTACGCCATCACACCGATCATCGCCTTTATCATCGTCATGGGTAGTTTCGGGGTACAGTTGGCCGGGAAGTATGTTCAGACCATACTTTGGATTCAGCTGTGGATGCCTGTGCTCTCCATTATTAACCTATTCGTGCACACTGCCGCGACAAACCAGATGGCGAGCCTAAGTGCTAATGGACTCAATTCCATGTATGCGCTGTCATCGAGCGGTGATGTGCTGCAACACTGGATCGCCACAGGCGGGATGCTTGCAGCGTCAACACCTATTATCTCGCTATTCATCGTTTCTGGTAGCACCTATGCGTTCACAAGCTTGGCATCGAAGATCGGCGGTGGTGACCATGTTGACGAGAAGCTGAATACGCCAGATGTCCTCAAGCAAGGACCCTTGATGCAAGCTCAACCGGGGTTCAATCAAAATCAATTCAGTGGAACCCTTGCCAGTGGGGCCGAAGGCATGATCAGCACCTTGTCCCTAGGTTCGAATATGGCTTCCGGGGTCAGCTCCTCTCAGGCAAATCAGAAACAAGCATCAGAGGCTTTCCAGAGCAACCTTACCCGCGGCTTCTCAGATGGGACGAGTCAGGCTCAAACCTACTCCCGGCTCTCTAATGTCGGACGCACCATCTCATCCCAGGGGACCGAACAGAGTTCACTTGTTGACCAGCAAGCGAAGAACTTCATGGAAAAATTCGGGGTGGACCAGTCCCATTCCGATGCGGTTAAAGGAGCTGTTGCAATGCAGGCGTCGGGATCCATTGACGCAGGTAAATTCGCACAGATGCTGATGCCGTTTGTCGGAAAGGCAGCAGGAGCAGCGGCCGGGAAAGGGGGCGACAGCCCTGTCGATGTGAAAGCGGGTGTAACTGGAAGCAGCACCTCCTCAGCGGATGACTCAACGACGTGGACATCTGGTGACGTTACTCAATTCGCAAAAGGCATCAACTACTCACAAACAGACAGCCAGGCACTTACAAACCAACTGGCGCAAGGTTTCAGTCGCTCAGGTGGAGAGAGCTTCTCCCATACCTGGGGCGATTCTCTGTCACAGAATTTATCGAAGTCAGCCTCGGAAGTGGTATCAGCCTCAAACTCCTTCAACACAATGAGCCAGCTTCAAAACCAAGTGGGCTCGATGACCAACACCGACTTCAAGACGCTTGGGGGCGCAGTCGCTCAGTCACCAGCAGCAATGGGCCAGCTCAATGAATATTTCCGTAATGCTGCACCTACCGCAGTCAAAGATGAAGCTGGTTCGCTAGAGCAGCGTTACCGGTCCTATGGCATGTCGCCTGAGGTAGCTCAGTCCGCAGCGAGAATGACGGCCATGACCAACCCCTCAAACTACGAGCCGGGTAAAGAGCTCGGCGGATTCCAGTCTGCACTACAGGCTATCAACACAGCTTCTGGGCGGGCTTCTGGTTATAGTGGTGATGCTTACGCAAACAGTGGTCTCAGCACCCCGAACGTTTCTGGCCTACCAAGCCAGGTGCAGGGGGCCGTAGGCGCAGGACCGAACATTGGGCCTGACTTCCGTGGAAACACAGCTGCCACAGCAGGGATGAACCCAGAATCTGAGGTTGGCCAACTTCCAAACAACAGTCCTATTGTTCAGCAAGAACATCAGTCTCGTGCTGGCTCACTCGACAGCAAAGCGCAAGACACTGAGCGAAGACTATCAGCTCCAGAGGTTCAAAACGCTCGGGACAACCTGTTAAACGCGCTCCCCCCTATGTCCTGGACGGCATCAGGCTGGGGATCAATGGATAACGGTAGTGATTGGATGAGCCGCGCAGGAAAATCACTGATCGCAGGAGGCGAGGCTGGCGGGGCTGCATTTACTCAAGTAACAGACCAGATGCGAACCATGACGCCAGAACAACGAGACGAGTTCATCGCGACCACACAGCGAGGCGATGATGCTCTGCAAGAACAGTATGGCTGGCAAGGTGAAGCCCTTGTAGGAGCGGCCAAACTGGGTCGAGGCATAATGGGAGCAACGGCTACCGGTTATGATGCAGCAAAGGAATGGATGACAGGTAATTCAGACCTTTCAGAAGCTGCTAAAGGGATGAATCTCGAACAACGCGGAGCCTTCTATGCCTCTGCTCTTACTGCGGCGACAGAAGCTGGAGTCGATACTACCCAACAATTTATGCAGCAGTACGGGAATGAGTATAAGGAAACTATGCAATCCATCGCACAAAGTCATTATGGTCTGAGCCAAAATCAGGCCGCAGTATTTGGGCAATCATTCAGCACCGATAAGGGGCAGATGGATCAAGCAGTCAATAATCTGAAAATGGAATATGCCGAACGAAATCCGGATGGCTCACCCATGATAGAAAATGGGGTGCCGGTTCTGTCACAGCAGAATGAAGAGTTTACAAACCAGATGGTAAACGTCTTGCAGAATGCTTCCAATGCAGGGGATCGCGCTGGCAGTTACCTAACACCGATTAGAGGATACAACATCACAGAGCGGGGCTTAGATTCGAAGCATTAAAATTAAATTAAAAGGGGCCATCGGCCCCTTTTTTTACCCTCTAAGCGTCACGCAGCTCATTCACCCCAACGAGCTTTTTCAACTAGGTCAATAGAAAGAGGACCATTGACGCCATCAATCGTTTTCGACTTGGAGCCACGAAGATCCACCCCCTCTCTTCTCGCCTTTATGAGGGCACGAACAATGGCAACCAAAATCAACATGCCCAAGGCAAGTTGCCATTGGAAATAAGCCACTCCGCCCAGTAGAACAAGTGAAGCCCATAAGCTTTTATTCACCAACACAAAGAAGTTGGCACTCCAGACCATGAGCGGGCCTAGCACGAAAACCAACCCCCAAGGTGTATCTGCCATCATCGGGATACCCAGCAGCACAGACGCCAGGAGCAAAATGTTAACCACATTCCTCATCACGCTCTCCCTCTTGCTTCCATCTATCTCGATTTTACCACAGTCGCATAAAATGCAACCATGATACAGGCAGGTCCTCAACCACTGCCGCCAAAAATTTCACATGTGAAATTTTTTTGAGAAACGAGGCATTACCAATACTGACAACTCATTACATTCTTGAACACGTCAATAGGATCCGATATGCTACTTCACAGGCCATTGCTAACGCTTTGGCTCCCCTCTGACAATAGCAGAGCCCCGATCCATAACGCATCCCCTTTCCAGTTCATCCGTCTTTGGATGACCGTATTCATTTTTTACCCCATCAGCAAGTAACTTTGCCTCCCCCAAGATAACTTTGTCTTGGTAAAACATTATATCTTCCCCATCAAGCAAGAAACTCTGTTTCGCTGTAACAAACTTCGCTGTTTTCGCTCACGCGAGATCGCACTTTGTCCCCATAAAACATTAGTGAAGAGTGAAAAAATTACACTCTCATAGCCTCAATGTTCTCAAATTCAATAACTAAGAAAAGCATCAGTAATACTTGGTTATTTGTCTATTTCAAATAGTCCATAATGTTGACAGTATCAATATTTGGACTTATAAATGTTGACGAAAAATTGTCAGTTTATGGCGTCAAATTAGTTCAGAATAACGCAGCAGAAAAACTCAGTTTAGGCTTATAAAAAGATGCCATTAGGCGCATTGGGGCACGAATGAAAAAATCAAATATGAGCAGCAAGAGCAGCTCAGAGGTACCTCGCGACCTCGAAAAAAAACGCGAGTGGATCAAGTACAAACTCAAGATAAAAGGGCTCTCCCTGGCAGAGATTGGACGTAAGCACAA
>RRZU010302614.1_pt1 | contig 14321 bp, 13 predicted proteins | sample 2165561 | NCBI WGS metagenome assembly RRZU01 (sample SAMN10456909, study PRJNA506462) | wastewater metagenome | isolation source: wastewater sludge | place: USA: Moscow, Idaho
AAGCTTCAGGCTCCGAGCGTGCCGCCGTGCTCGATATTGCCGAGCAACTGCGCACCATGTCCGAGTTCCGTGGTATAGAGATCGGCATCATGCACGGTCGGCTCAAGCCGGACGAGAAAGCCTCCGCCATGGAAGCTTTTGCCTCGGGGAAGGCACCTGTTCTCGTCTCCACCACCGTTATTGAGGTGGGAGTTGACGTTCCCGAGGCCACGCTCATGATTATTTTGGACGCCGAACGGTTCGGGCTCTCTCAGCTTCACCAGCTGCGCGGACGCGTGGGCCGAGGCAGCAAGCCAGGACTCTGCCTCGCCCTGACGAACGCCGCCGACGGCACAATCGCTCGTGAACGCCTTGACGCCTTCGCCTCAACCTCGGATGGGTTTGAACTTGCGGAGGCAGATCTGCGGCTGCGCAGCGAAGGGGATGTGCTTGGCGCGGTGCAATCGGGCGGATCCTCGCACCTGCGATTCCTCTCCGTTGTCAATGACCTCACGATCATCGATACCGCCCGCGCCCATGCCCGCGGGCTCGTCGAAAAAGATGCCTCGCTCTCATCGCACCCGGCGCTAGCTGAAGCCGTGGCAACATTGGATGCGGACCGAGCCGAGTACTTGGAGAAGGGGTAGCAGATGACGCGGATTGTTGCGGGCAGCGCCAAGGGCCGCATCCTCAAGGTTCCGGCTAAAGGCACACGTCCCACGTCGGAGCGCGTACGTGAGGCACTCTTCTCGCGCTTGGAGCACCTGGGATATGTCGAGGACTGCGAGGTTCTCGACCTCTATGCTGGATCCGGTGCCCTCGGCCTTGAGGCAGCCTCGCGAGGAGCCGCCTACGTTGAATGCGTGGAGTCTTCCCGTCAGGCTGCTGTACTGATCAAACAGAACGTACGCGAGCTGGGCCTCGCCGTCGTCGTCGCGAATGCGAAAGTCCACACGTGGCTCGCTGGCCCTCCCAATCGGCGGTTCGATCTCGTCGTCGTTGACCCTCCCTACGATCTGTCCGAAGAAGAACTTGCCGCAAATCTGGAGGCGCTCATGCCGCACCTGGCGAGTGACGCGCTTGTGGTTGTTGAACGGTCAGTTCGTTCGCCCGAACCCACGTGGCCACCCGGCCTCGAACGCAATGATGAACGCCGCTGGGGAGACACCCGGGCGTGGAGCGCCGTTGTGGTCCAGACGCAGGTCCCGGACGGGCAGAACTTCCTAGACGAGACTAGGCTGGACTCATGAGCATCGCTGTTTGTCCCGGATCCTACGATCCCATCACGCTCGGGCACGTGGACGTGGTCGAGAGAGCGGCCGCCATGTTCGATGAAGTGATCGTGGTGGTGGCGATCAATCACGCGAAACGATACCTCTTCAGCGTGGAGGAAAGGGTGGATCTAGCCGCGCAGGCCGTGGCCCACCTTCCAAATGTGAGGGTGGAATCGCACTCCGGTCTCATTGCGCAGTACGCTGGGGATGCAGGCGCAGCAGCTATCGTCAAGGGATTGCGTGGCGCCGCAGACTTTGAGGGCGAACACGCCATGGCCCTCATGAACCGCCATCTCAGTGGGATCGAGACAGTCTTCGTGATGGGAGACCCGAACTTGGGGCATGTTGCCTCGTCCATGGTCAAAGATGTGGCTCACCACGGGGGCTCGATCGATGATCTCGTCCCACCATGCGTGGCCAAAGCACTGAATAATAAGGAGAATCGATGAACGTGGATAGGTCGGAGGGCGAATCGCTCATTGCGGTCCTCGACGAGTTGATCGAGTTGGTGTCTAATGCACCAACAACTATGATGTCCGCTGCTGTCAAGGTCAACCGATCAGAGATTCTTGACTTGTTGGCAACTGCGCGCGACTTGGTTCCGGACCAGATTGTGCGTGCGGACGGTCTGCTCGCGGAAGCGGATGGGTTCACCCACGAGGCCCAGTTACGCGCATCCAGGATTGTCGAGCAGGCTCAGAACGATGCTGAGGACACCATCGCCGAGGCTCGTGAGCAGGCTGCTCGCCTCGTGTCGCAGGATGCCATCACCATTGCCGCCAAGGCTCGTGCTCACCGCATCATTGACGATGCTAAGTCGCAGGCCGAGAAGCTGCGCCGCGGAGCTAACGAGTATTCGGACACCACCCTGCTCTCGTTGCAGAACAAGGTCTCCGAGGTGGGCGGCGAGATTGATTCGCTAACGGCCAACGTGCAGGAGCGCATCGACGTCATGCTGTCGCAGATTATCGCCGGGCGCAACATCATCGCCGAGCGTGATGAGAACTCGGATACCGCTCGTGAGAGTGGAGATGTGGCGCGTGAGGCTGCGCCCGAGGAGGAATCGTGGACCTAAGAAGCCCGTTCGTTGTATCGCTGCAGTCGTTGCCGCGCCAAGAGGGCTCGGTGATGAGGTGGGAGAAGGAACTTTCGGCTCCCGCCGATATGGGCGTGGAGCTCATCGGTGTACCCGAGGGGTCTCCGATGGCTATTGCGTTGGAGTTGCAGTCGGTGTCTGAGGGCGTGTTTGTCCAGGGCAACGTCGGAGTAACGCTGGAAGGCCAGTGCTCACGGTGCCTGCGCGATCTCGCGCTGGATGAGGACGAGACCGTGGGTGAGCTCGTGTTTTACCCCGAGCGCAAGGCGGCCTTTGTTGCCGACGGTGACGAGGAGGCCGAGGAGTTCCCAGAGATCGTTGACGACCACATCGATCTGGAGCCGATTCTGCGCGACGCCGTGGTTATCGGACTTCCATTCCGGCCACTGTGCCGCCCCGACTGCCCCGGACTCTGCTCCGATTGCGGCGAGCCGTGGGATAACCTGCCGGACGACCACGCGCACGAGAAACTGGACCCACGTTTTGACGCACTCGCTGCGCTTCAGGACCAGTTGGCGGGCGGCTTGGATGAGGGTGATGGTGTGGATGCGAGCACCGATTCTGACGACGAAGCTGGAGACAAGTGAGTTATCGCGATCTGATTGCGCGGTGGGGGATTGACATCAGGCGTCCGCTGCTGCGGCAGGCGTTGACGCATCGGAGTTTCGCCTTCGAGCACGATGAGCCGCATAACGAGCGTCTGGAGTTCCTTGGGGATTCGGTGCTCAACCTCATCACCGCGGAGAAGGTGTACCGCGAGTACCCTGACCTGGCCGAAGGCGTCATGACCCCCATCAAGTGGTACGCCGCCTCGGAGAAAGGACTCGCGGACATCGCGCGTCAGCTGGGCTTGGGGGAGTTTCTTCGCCTGGGTAAGGGTGCCGCGCAAGAAGGCGGACGCGACAAAGATTCGATCCTTTCGGACACCGTCGAGGCGCTGATCGCTGCCACCTACCTACAGCACGGCCTAGAGCCCACGCGCGCTATCGTGGAGCGACTCATTGACCAGAAGGTTAAGGAAGCCGCAGTGCTGGGGCCGCAGCTGGATTGGCGTGCGGGCTTCGAAGAGTTGGCGCATGAGCATGGTTATGCGGGCAACGCAAGCTTCGAGATCACCGGCGTGGGGCCCGACCACAGCCGTGTCTACACCGCAACCATCACGATGGGTGGGCGCACCTGGGGAACCGGGGAAGCCACCACGAAGAAGGTAGCGCGTCAGGCTGCCGCGGAAGCCTCCTACAAGATGCTGGCCGAGGACGAACTGGAACGGCACGAGGTGATCGGCCTTCCGGTGCGGGCAGATCATCTGGCTGCTGGAGAGTAACCGTGCCCGAGCTTCCCGAAGTCGAGTCCGTCCGTCGCGGCCTGATCACGCATACTCTCGGGCAGCAGATTGTGAGCGCCGAGTCGTTCGGCGCTCGGGTCTCAAGGCGATCCGTACGCGAGTTGTCGAGTCTCGCGGGTACGACCATCGCGGGTATCGCGCGGCGCGGCAAATTCCTCTGGTTTGACCTGGAGACGAGTGGTTCCGGAGTGGATGGCTCTGCGGCGGGTGACACCGACGCAAGAGGGCAGGGTGTCGGACCTGGACACACCGCCCTTGTGGCGCACCTCGGCATGTCCGGCCAGTTCCGCGTGGACTGCGACGGGCTGCCACACGTGCGCGCCCGGCTGATGCTGGGTAACGGCTCGCGTCTCGACTTCATCGACCAGCGCACCTTCGGATACCTTGCGCCCGATGATTACGAAGAGACCGACGACGGCGCCCCGGGCGGGTTAGGTATCGACCGCCCGGTGGTACCGCAGCTGGCGGCGCACATCGCAAGGGACCTGCTTGATCCGGGACTGGACCGCGTGGCACTCGCGGTGACCATGGCGTCCAAGCGCACCGCGATCAAGAAGCTGCTGCTCGACCAGTCGGTGGTGTCAGGTATCGGAAACATCTACGCTGATGAGGCGCTGTACGACGCTCGCATTCATCCGTTCCGCCCGGCGAATTCGCTCTCTGGACCCGAGATGTCGTGCTTGTTGTCCGCCGCCACGGACGTGTTGGAACGGTCTCTCGCGGCGGGAGGAACGTCTTTTGACTCGCTGTATGTCCAGGTCAACGGTGAGTCCGGATACTTTGAACGATCGCTGCGCGCTTACGGACGCGGCGGCACTCCCTGCCCGTGCTGCGGTACCGAGTTCCTCAAGGTGATGTCTGGCGGCCGCTCCTCAACCTTCTGCCCACAATGCCAAGGGTTGTGAGGGATCCAGACTCTCAAGACGAAACCATGAGCAACGATACCGACAGAAGTCGAGACATGATGGCACTGCGCGCCGCACTTGTGGCAGGCGAGGAGAGTGGCGAGCCCGAAGAGTTTGACTTCGATGCATTCATCGCTGCCAAGAAGAAGGCGTAACTCGGACTCCGAAACGAACATCCCTTTTCCGTAGGACCATTGTCATGTGGGTAAATGTTCACGAGAGACGCGCCACATGGGCAAATTTCCCGTGGTTACAGGCCTTATATCTCGCGCATTGAACGCCCATGGTATGGCAGAATGCTACCTAGTGAGATGGAACCTAGGTCCCGTGTGAGAACGTAGAGAGGCTGAAACTGTGGCAGCTGGAGAAGACATCCGGGTAATGATCATTGACGACCACGAAGTGGTGCGTCGAGGCATCGCCGAAGTGGTTGATCGCGCTGACGGTTTGACTGTCGTCGCTGAGGCGGGAAGCGTATCCGAGGCCGTGCGCCGCGGCGAGCTCGTGCACCCCGAAGTGGCCCTCGTTGACCTACGTCTCCCCGACGGCACCGGCATCGATATTATTCAGCAGCTGGGAGAGGTCACGCCGGATACCCGGTGCATTGTCCTCACCTCTTTTGACGACGACGACGCCCTGGCCGAGGCTCTCCGCGCAGGCGCCAAGGCCTACCTGCTCAAGTCTGTCCGTGGGGCTGAGATCACGGAGAATATTCGCGCCGTGGCCGCTGGCCGTACCCTCCTTGATGAGCGCACTGTGTCGCGCCGCCGCGCCGACCATGATGATCCCACCGCGGATCTCACGCCGTCGGAGCGCCGTGTGCTTGACCTCATTGGCGATGGTCTCTCCAACCGCGAGATCGGCGAGCGCCTGGGCGTGGCCGAGAAGACGGTGAAGAACCACATCACCTCGCTGCTGTCCAAGATGGGCCTGCAGCGCCGCACGCAGGTAGCCGCATGGGTTGCCGGTCAGCGCGCGGCAGGATGGCGCAACAGCTAAGCAGTCGCAGAGCCAAGCTGGGGTGGCTGAACGGCTCAGCGGTATCTCAATAGACATCGTGCAGGGCGAGGAGCCCGGGCATCAGCCCAGACTCCTCGCCTTGTTTTTAGAGATCACACCACTAGTTGATAATTGCCGTCCAGATCACCTTGGTGCCGCTATGTCCGTCCCCGGGGCGAATCGAGAAGGTACCGTGATGGCGGCGCGCCCGCGCCGCCAGGTTGGATAGCCCGGAGCGTCGTGACAGTTCAGGTTTCACTCCCTGACCGTTGTCTGTAATAGTGATTGCGATGCGATGATTTTCGATGCGGATGTCTACGGTCACGGTTGTTGCCTGCGCGTGGCGCGCCGTGTTGGAAAGGCACTCGCGCACCACGGCAACGACGTCGTCGGCTAAGTCGGACCCTAGTTCGTCGTCGATCTCGGTGTGAGATCCGGTGACGATCACCTCGCCGAGATTGGTGAGGGAGAACTTGGGCGCGAACCCGAGTGATCCGTGGGCGGAGGAGACTTCGCGGCGCAGGCGCTGAACCACAGGGATCGTGGCTTGTGGATCGCGCAATGAGTAGATGATCTGTCGAATTTGATTGACGGATTCGTCGATAGAGCTGATGGACTTGTCGAGACCGTCCAACACGGATTGTGGAACGGTATCCTGAGCTGCGAGATCACCGCGCACGGCAGATAGCTCCATACCAGAAGCAAAGAGCTGTTGAATGGCGAAGTCGTGCAGATCACGAGAGATCTGGGCGCGGTCCTCCAGCTGTTCGGCCTTGGACTGAGTGAGGCGTGCACTGGCCAACTCCAAAGCCAATGCTGCCTGACGCGCTACATTTTCGGCCATTGAGAGGTCGGCGAGGTCGAACTCGGGGCGGCCGATATGACGGAGTAACATGATGACGCCCTGCGGCACACCTTTGGAGACTAAGGGAGCGTAGAGTGCCGCCCCATAACGCCCCAGCTCTGGGACAAGAAGCTCTTTCTGGCGAGTCATAGCATCCACCACGAGCCCGGTGCCTTCGCGCAGCACGGTCTGCGCTCGTCCTTCCGGAGGGAACTCGACACCGATGAGGTCATCGGCGTCGTCGCCATCAGAGATTTCGCACGCCCAGGTGTCACCGACTGAGGGGAGGACGATAAGAGCGGCGTCTGCTTTCGCAACGCGTCGCATTTCGCGGGCGATGAGTTGCAGCGCCTCTTCTTCGTCCGTGCCCTCCAACAGTGCTGTGGTGATGGCGCGCGAGGCGGCGATCCATTGTGCGCGGGCGTTGGACTCGGCGTACAGGCGCGAGTTCTCCACGGCGATGGCCGCGGCCTGTGCGAGAAGTTCGATATTCTTGCCGTCATTCTCAACGAAGCCGCCCGGTTTATCCGAGAGGTAGAGGCGCCCGAAGACGCGGTCGCGAATCCGGATGGGGCAGCCGAGGAAGCTGGTCATGTGGGGATGATGCTTCGGCCAGGGATGGCGTGCGGGATGCCCTTCCAGCTCGTTGACGATGAGGTAGTGCTCATCCTGCATTTCTCCGAACACACCGTGGCCCTTCGGTGGCGGGCCAATTCTCTCGGCCCGCCAGGTATCCACACCGGTGAAGACGAACTGCAGTGTTTCGCCCTGCGAGTCGAGCACCGAGAGAGCACCGTACTTGCAGCCGGCGAGTTCGACGGCCGAATCTACAAGGGTCTGCAACACTGACTGGCGGTCGAGTCGGGTGACCAGGTCCAGAGCGTGAGTCATAACAGAAGCAAGATCGGACATTTCTGCTTACACTTCCTGCTGGCTGGACCAGCGATAGTCGGCTACGTGGGAGAGGAGTTCCTCGTGGCTTCCCGAGGCGGTGATCATTGTCTTGCTGTCCTTCTCTCCGAGCAGCACAACGTGGTCTGCGGCGTCGAGGGGCTGGAGGCGGTGGGTGACCAGTATGACTGTGCGGGATTGAGCCGGATCTTTGCTGTGACCGGCCCGGAGGAGATCGCGAATAAGCGTGTCTGCGGTTTCAGAGTCCAGGTGCTCACCTGGTTCGTCAAGTAGCAGATATTGGGCGGGAGAGGCCAGTGCGCGTGCGAGCAGTAGCCTGCGCCGTTCCCCACCGGAGATCGTTGCGGCGTCGGATCCCAGATGGGTGTGGACACCCTGCGGTAGCTGTGCGAGCCAATCGCCCAATCCCACGCGCCCAAGCAGCTCAATCGCCTCGTTGGGGGAGAGCTCTGGACGAGCGACACGCACGTTCTCGAGCACCGACGATTCAAAGATGTGGGCGTCTTCGGCGGTGAGGATGAGTGAGCGAGAGACCTCCTCGCGGCTGAGATAAGAGATCTCCTTGCCGTCCAGTCGCACGTGCCCGGTGTGCGGATGAAGCATGCCCGCGAGCGTGTATAGCAACGTGGTTTTACCAATTCCGGAGGCTCCCACGATGGCGAGTGAGCGTCCGCGTTCCACCTCGAAGCTGAACTCGCCGGCGACGTCGGGACCATCCGGCCAGCCGATGACTAGACCGCATACGGTGAGCCCGGATTCGTCGATGTCTGCGGGACGCGGCGGGGTATCGCGTTTCGTGTTGGCAGCGTCGAGAAGTTCAAAAATACGCTGGGCCGCCTTGCCGGAGCGAACGAGTTGGATGCCCGCACCCGAAAGTGCCTGGGTAGCCTCGAAGGCTGCAAGAGGAGTGAGGACGACGACGGCGAGTTCCACCGGCTTGAGAGTGCCCGCGTCCACCTGCATGGTGCCGATGATGATCGACAATATGACGGTGACGGCAAATGCCAGAAGGTCGATTGCCACGGCGGTGGCGGCAGGGCGAGCGGCACGGTCGCGGTTGCGGAAGATACGGCGCTCGGTTTGCGCGACGGATTTCTCCATGGCCTTGAGCTGGCCCGACACGCGCAGTTCGGAGGCAGATTCAAGCATGGTGAGCGACTGGGCCGCGAGTTCGGCCTTGTCGCGAATTTGTGCTTCCTCGGCAAGGCGTGCACCGCGCATGGCGAAGAAGGGGCCCACCACGCCGGAGATCAGCAGACCGAGAGCGAGCACCACGCCGATGGCAGGGGAGAGTGCTCCCACCACACCGACGGCGAAGATCGAGACCACCAGGGCCACCACCGCGGGCTGCAGCGCGCGCACCACAAGATCGCCGACAGCGTCTACGTCGCGGCCCGTACGCGTCAAAAGGTCGCCACGCCGTACCGATGTGACGACATCCGTGGGGGAGTCCGCGAGGTTGTTGTACACGGCGCTGCGCAGTTCGGACATTCCATAGAGAGCCACACGGTGGGAAGCCACCTGGTTGAGGTAACGGAAGAGGGCCTTGCCCACGCCGAGGGCGCGCACGCTGGTTGCTGCGACCGAGAGGTCAAGGACGGGAGGCATCTGGGAAGCGCGGGCGATGAGCCATGCGGAAACTGCGGCCAGCCCTACAGAGGACATGAGCCCGGCGGAGCCCGCAGCGACTGACCACGCGAAACCAAGCTTATCGAGCTTGAGCAGGGTGATTGCGCGGCGGATGGCTATCCGTTCCGCCTTGGGAAGTGTGGATGTCACTGGGCCACCTCCTCGGTAGCTACAGAGGCATCCGCGCGAGCAACTACATCGATCACATTATCCGCTTCGCTGAGAATGGCACGCCGATGAGCAATAACGACGACGGTGTGTCCTGCCTGCTTGAGCGCCTTCACGCTTTGCGTCACGTACTTTTCGTTCATGGCATCCAAATGCGCTGAGGGCTCGTCAAGGATGACGAACGGACGGGTGGAGATGAGGGCACGTGTGAGTGCAAGCCGCTGACGCTGGCCCACGGAGAGCCCCACGCCTCCTTGGCCGAGGAAGGTGTTCCACCCCTGGGAGAGACCGTCAACGACGCCGTCGAACCCGGTGAGGGCAGCTGCTTCTAGAAGTTCCACTGTGGGCTCACCGCCCACGCCAAGATTCTCCAGTACGCTCCCTGGAACGATGGCGGGGCGCTGAGGAACCCAGGTGATCTGCTTCCACCAGGACTCCTGCTCGATGGAATGAAGTGACTGGCCATCCACGGTGATGGTTCCGGAGGAGGGTTCGAGAAGTCGCAGGAGGACGGACGCTGTCGTCGACTTTCCAGAGCCGGATTGGCCGCGCAGCACCGTGATACTTCCCGGAGCGATCGTGGCTGAAAGATTCGCCGGTGCGATCGTAGCGCGACCGGGAGCCTTGACCGACAGATCGGAGATGACGATCGGGGCGCTGCGTAGATCGGGTGCGGCATTGGTGCCGGGCACGGAGGGAAGCGGCTCTTCGAGAATGTCAAACACTTGTGCCGAGGCGGCCACACCGTTGGCGGAGGCGTGGAACTGAGAACCGACCTCGCGTAGCGGCTTGAAAGCCTCGGGGGTGAGCATGATGATGGCGAGGCCAGAGAAAAGATCAATATTGCCGTACACGAGACGCAGGCCCACCTCCACCGCTACGAGCGCGGTGGAGAGAGTGGCAAGGAACTCCAAGACGGCGCCGGAGAGAAAGGCGACGTAGAGGGTCTGCATTGTTTTGCCCGCGAAGTCGTCGCCGAGATCTTTGACGCGGCGGCGTGGACCCTGCTCGCGACCGAGAGCCTTGAGCGTGGTGAGACCAGCGAGAAGATCGAGAAGTTGCTGGCCGAGACGCTGCATTGAAGCGAGCCGTGCGTCCGAGTAGCTCTGGGTCATGCGTCCCACGAGGATCATGAAGAGGGGGATGAGGGGCAGACAGATGATGATCGCAACCGCGCTGATCCAATCGAGCCAGAGAATCACAGCGAGGGTTGCTGGTGTCACGGTGGACACCAAGATGAGCTGAGGAAGGAACTTCACGAAGTACGGCTCCAGATCATCGAGGCCGTCCGTTACCAGGGTGATGGTGGGGGAGGTTTTTCCGCGTGAAAGCCAGCGGTCACCGAGATCGCCGGCATGCCGCAGGACCTTCGTGCGCAGATCAGTGATTACCCGGAGAGCCGCACGATGCCCGAAGCTTTCTTGCACGTAAGTGATGAGAAGCCGAACGGCGATGACTCCGGCAAGAGCAGCAATCAAAGGGATAACGTCGTAGAACGTCTTGCTGCCGTCAATAACCGGTGAGATAGAGCCGGAAATCAGCAGCGATTGTGCAATGACAAGGATGGCAGCGAGTGAACCCGTGAAACCAAGTAGGGCGATGTATTTTCGCGTGTCCTTAGCATGGGTGAGGAGGCGTTTGTCCAGTGGCTTCACGCGGCGAAGACTCCTTGATTGCAAATGACGAATACCGCATCCATTGTCTCAACAGTAGTGCTGCTTCAACAATGTCGATGGTCATGGAGCCATCTGAGCATGACGATTTCCATGGTTCCTCCATTCTAGTCACCCTAAGTGCCACTAGGGCGAAAGTCCTATACCTGGGTTTGTGCTCATGGAGTAAATCTGCGGACAACATGAGGGGTGGGTTCCAGAGTTTTCTGGAACCCACCCCTCAAATGCCAGGAGAGCTATGCCGTCTCGAAGGTGCGAATCTTCTTCGGGTCAAGGCCGGGAGACTTCTCTGGGATGTCCTCCACGTGAATTCGCTTGGCAAACACCTTGTAGGCCCAAATGGTGTAACCGAGGACGATCGGCACAAACACTGCCGCGGCGCCCGCCATAATCATTTGGGTAGGTGCGGTGGCAGAAGCCTGCGCAAGTGTCAGAGAGTATGCCGGATCAATCGACGACTTCATGGCGTCGGGGAATACCGCAAACCAGATGAATACAACTGCGCCTGCAATGGCAACGAAGTGGGCAACGAACGCCTTGACCTCGTCACCCTTATAGATGAGGGCAATCGAAGCGACAAGTAGCAGAGCCGTGAGCGCCAGCGGAACGATGGAAATCCCATTGTTGGAGTAGCTCAGTTGTGCCCAGATGGCCCATGCTGCGGTTGCCACGGTTCCGGCCAACAGCGATTTCTGAGCGATGCCCTGGGCACGACGCTTCAAATCGCCGGTGGTCTTGATAGAGAGGAAGAGAGCTCCGTGCGAGAGGAACAGTAGCATCGTGACCAAGCCACCAAGAATGGTGAATGGGGTCAGGAGCGAGAAGAAACCTCCGGTAAGGAAGTGCTTATCCACTGCGTCGAGTGCGGTGTTGACCTGATCCACGGGAACGGCCTGGAAAACGCCGTCCACGTAATGGCCGACTTCGATCTTCATGCCCTGCACCAGGTTGGCGAAAGCCACACCCCACAGGATGGACACCACCCATGCGACACTCGTGTGGATCCAATCCCAGTTGGAGCGCCAACGATCAGTGTTGATCATCTTGCGCCATTCAAGAGCGCAGACACGGAAGATGAGGCACACAAGAATGACGACAAGGGCGAGGTACATTCCCGAAAACATCGTTGCGTACCACTCCGGGAAGGCGGCAAAGGTGGCGCCACCCGCGGTAAGAAGCCACACCTCGTTGCCGTCCCAGTGAGGGCCAATAGCGTTGAGCGTTGCGCGGCGTTCCTTCTCGTTCTTGGGGAGGATCTTGAGGAGCATACCCACGCCAAAGCCGAAACCCTCAAGGGTGAGGTAGCCAGTCCATAGGACTCCGATAAGAACAAACCAGAGAAGCTGGATGAATGTTAGTTCCATGAGTGTTCTCCGATCAGTAGACGAACTCTAGCTGTTCGGCAGCGGTGGAGTCATACTCGATGACCTTGCTCTTGGTATTCATACCTTCGAGCGCACAGCGGCGCAGTAGCATGATCCAGACAACTCCGAGAGCGGTGTACAGGAGGGTGAAGACGGTCATGGAGATCACCACGTAGGCCACGCTTACCGAATCCGAGACACCGAGGCTCGTCAAAAGGAAGACGTTGTTCTCGCCCGGGTTCACAACCCAGGGCTGGCGGCCCATCTCGGTGAGGAGCCAGCCAAACGAGTTGCCCAGGAACGGGAGTGGAATGGCGAACAGCCAGATCTTCCCCAGCTGTTCGGAGCGGACGATATATCTTCCCCGTAGTAGCCATAGGCCAAGCAACGACAATGCGATGCCCAGCATTCCAATTCCCACCATGATGCGGAAGGAGTAGAAGGTGACTGTCAGGTTCGGGCGGTAATCCTGATCTGGTCCGTGCACATGGGCAAACTTTTCCTGGAGTTCAGCGTTGACATCATCAAGGCCGGGCAGGAAGGATTCAGGACCGGTGAAATGGTTGGTAGACATAAAGGACTCGATGCCAGGGATAGGCAAAACGAGCTGGAAACCGTCTGTACTCCGAGTGTCCATGAGTAAGACCAACTCGTGGGCCTCTCCAGAGTGCATGGTACCCATCATGGCGGCAGCCTTGGCGGGCTGAATCTCTACCACGTGCTGGCCCATGAAGTGGCCGGAGGCCGACACGCCCACGGAGGAGATGAGCATGGTGATGAGGCCGATCTTGGCTGCTGGCTTCCAGTAGCCGCGGGCTTCTTCCTCGTTGCCGGTCAAGCGTACGGAGCGAGCCATCCACCAGAAGGACAGGGAAGCCACAACAGTTCCCGCCACCAAGAAAGCTGCGGTGATGGTGTGGGCGAAGGTCCACAGCGATGTGGCGTTGAAGAGCACCTTGAGGAAGCCACCGGCTCCATCGAGTTCAGCACGCCCGGTCTCGGGATTGATCACAGCACCGGTGGGGTACTGCATGAACGAATTGGCAGCAAGGATGAAGAACGCCGAGAGCAAGGTTCCAATGGCAACCATCCAGATGGTGAGGTTGTGGACCTTGGGTGAGAGTCGGCCCTTGCCGAAGATCCACAGTCCGAGGAATGTGGATTCGAAGAAGAATGCGAGGAGCGCTTCGAATGCAAGAGGTGCGCCGAAGATGTCGCCCACGAAGCGCGAGTACTCCGACCAGTTCATACCGAACTGGAATTCCTGGACGATTCCGGTGGCAACGCCGAGGGCGAAGTTAATGAGAAGGATCTTGCCGAAAAAATCGGTGACCTTCTGCCACTTGGGATCTCCGGTCTTGCGCGCCTTCGTTTGCATGATAGCGACGAGGGTGGCCAGTCCGATGGTCAGGGGTACTTGAAGGTAGTGATAAACCGTCGTGATACCGAACTGCCACCGGGCGAGGTCGAGGGCATCTAACATGTGAACACCTTTCGAACGACCTGTGAAGTTAGGGACTATGTCGCGAAGTACTCTAACAGAGGCTGGGACCGAGGTCCCCGGCAATATCAGGAAAAGTGCCAACGATGTAGCTGTTGGGCTGACCCACCTCCGACGAGATTAACGCCTTACCAGCTAATTCTCGCCTAATTTCTTGAGTCATGCCAGCAAAATAGCCGATGATTCCGGAGTAATTGATTTCTGAGCCGTTAGTCCGCATGGGAAGGGGAGATCTACGGCACAATGGCGACGACGGAGTGTTGTCGAGTGGCCGTAGGGCCACGTAGCCGGAGAACGTAGTTCGTCGTCGACTCGCCGAAGAATCTGCGTCATTGTGAGGCGTATGGCTCAAGAGGTGGGACCCTTTGTTTCAATGTGCGACAATAGGGGAGGAGTTGGGCGTGCCCGCATGGCCCAACATCTCGACCGCCTGATCCAGTTGACTGTGCGCCGCTAGTGCGCCGCCGCCGGTGCTGGATATCGGCTCGAGCTAGTAAAGCTTTCCGCGGCGATGCCGCGATAACTGGTCCGATGGGATACGTGTATGCGGGGCGTATTCGTCGGGCGGGAGAGTGCGATTACGTATGGCTGATCAGGCCACGACGTCGGAGCGCCCTGAGCGCTCTGGCACA
>RRZU013216593.1_pt1 | contig 14321 bp, 8 predicted proteins | sample 2165561 | NCBI WGS metagenome assembly RRZU01 (sample SAMN10456909, study PRJNA506462) | wastewater metagenome | isolation source: wastewater sludge | place: USA: Moscow, Idaho
TGGGTGCGGACGTCGTCGTGGTCGCTGAGCAGGGCCACTGCGCACAGCAGCACGTCGTCGAAGTCGATCACCCCGCGATCGATCTTGAGTTTTTCGTAGCGGGCGTAGATGCGGCCCACCCCCGTGGCATCGACGGCGGCCACCTCGCGACCCTCGGCCAACGCGATCTCGGCATAGTCGGCCGGCGGCACGTTACTGACCTTGGCCCAGCTGATCTCGGTCAGCAGGTCGCGCAGGGTGCCGGTTTCGACCCGTTGGCTCAACTGTCGTCCGGCCGCCTCGGCCATCAGCCCGAAGCGCTGATCGCTGACCCGCGGCAGTTCGGCGCCCATCGCCCCGGGCCAGAAGTACTGGGCCTGACGCAGGGCGGCGGAATGGAACGTGCGCGCCTGCACCCGCGGGTGGCCGAGGCCGCGCAGCCGCCCACGCAGCTCGCCGGCCGCCCGTGTGGTGAACGTGACGGCCAGCACCGCGAACGGGTCGTAGGCGCCCGTTGCACAGCCGTGGGCGATGCGGTGGGTGATGGCGCGGGTCTTGCCGGTGCCTGCGCCGGCTATCACGCACACGGGTACGCCGAACGTGGTCGCGACGGCCCGCTGTTCGGGGTCGAGAGCGGCCAGCAGCTCATCGGTCTCCGGCACCCTGCACACTGTAGAGGCCCGCACCCACAGCAATCTGTAACGGCGACCAGGCCGCTGGGCGAGCCCTGGATCCGCCGGTCGCGCGAGCGGGCATGGTTCGCGCAGAACTGTCAGTCGCCGCCTTTACAGTGGTGCCCACGATGACCGGACTGTTTCTGCATACCGCTGCCGACGCCACTGCGCTCGCCGCCGAACTGGCGGCGCGGCTGGGGGGTACGCGTGATGATCCGTTCGTGCTCGACGTGGTGGTCACCCCGCACGCGCACGTGCGTCGCTGGTTGACCAACGAGCTGGCGCAACGCCTGGGCCGTCCGGGCGAAGGGGTGTGCGCCGGCATCAGCTTCATGAGCACCGGCCGCCTGCTACGGCACCTCGGCGACCAGGGCCAGTTCTGGCATCCGCGACAGTTGGCGTGGCGGTTGCTGCAAGCGATCGGGACGGCGGGCGACGAGCCGCAACTCGAGCAGCTGCGTCGCCATCTGGCCGGCTCGCGCAGCGCCTACCCGGTGGCGCTTCGCATCGCCACGTTGTTTCAGCGGTATCTGCTGTGGCGACCCGCGCTGGTGCGGCGCTGGGAGGCCGGCGAGAACTGTGACGAGACCGGTACCGAACTCGGCTTCGACGCGTGGCAGCCGGTGCTGTGGCGGCTCGCCGCCGAGACGGCCAGCCCCCTGCGGGTTACGAGCGAGTTCCTGGCCGGGCTGCGCCATGCATCGGCGGCGTTGCCATTACCGCCGACGTTGTCGCTCGTGCAGCCCGAGCCGCTGTCACCCTGGTGGTTCGACGTGCTGACCGCGCTCGCCGAGCATCGCGAGGTGCACGTGTCGCTGCGCGAGCCCCCCGCCGTTGAACCGAATGCGGCGGCGAGCGGTCCCGCCGCACGCCTCACCGGCTTCGCGCGCGCAGCGAACCGGCAGCTGTACGAGCGGGCGATCGTGCGTCCGTTGCCGCCGCAGCCGGCTCCGTCCGGCACGCTGGGCTGGCTGCAGCGAACGTTGCAGGGCGAGGTGCTCACGCCGCCCCGAAGCGATGGGTCGGTGCAGGTGCACGGCGGCCACGGTCTCGAGCGTCAGGTCGAGATCCTGCGCGATGCGATCACCGCGCTGCTGGCCGCTGATCCGAGCCTCGAACCGCGTCACATCGTGGTGGGTTGCCCGAATCTGGCTGCCGCGGCGCCGCTCGTCCAGGCCGCGTTCCGGCTGCCGGCGGGGGTGCCGGGGCGGCACGTCGCCAACGACTTCCGGGTGCAGTTGGCCGACCGCAGCTCGGCTGAGGTCAACCCACTGGTCAGCGTGTTGGTGCAGGTGCTCACGTTGATCGACTCGCGGGCCGGCGCCGCCGAGGTGCTCGACCTGTGCGCCAAGCCGGCCGTGGCCGAGCGCTTCAACCTCGACGCCGACTCCATCGAACGACTCACCCGGCTGGCCGACGAGGCCGGGGTGCGCTGGGGCCTCTCGTCCGCGCATCGTGAGCGGTTCGGCCTTGCGCGCGTGCCGCAGAACACCTGGGCGGCGGGTCTGCAACGCATGCTGCTCGGCGTGGCACTCGGCGAGGATCAGTTGCCGATGGTCGGCACCGTGCTGCCGCTGCAGGGTGTCGGTGACGGCGACCTGGTGGCCCTGGGTGGCCTGTCCGAACTGATCAGCAGGCTTTCGCGGCTGGCCACCGAGGCGGCCGAGTCCACCACCCTTGCGGGCTGGGTGGGCCGACTACAGGGTGCCCTGGACGCCTTCACCCAGGTCGATGGCGACCAGGCCTGGCAGCGCACCGACGCGCTCCTGCGCCTGGCCGACCTGGCCGAGCGAGGCGCGGGTGACGAGCTGCTCGAACTGGGTGACCTTAACGCCCTGGTGCGCGACGAGTTCGAGCGCGGCGAGGCCCGCTCCACCTTCGGCAACGGGTCGCTGACGGTGTGCTCGCTGCGGTCGCTGCGGGGCGTGCCGTACCGGGTCGTCTGTTTGCTGGGTCTCGACGACGGCGTGTTCCCGCGACCACCCGAACGCGACGGCGACAACCTGATGCTGCGGGCACCCCGTCCCGGCGAGCCCGACCCTCCGGCCGAGGATCGGCAGGCGCTGGCCGATGCCGTCCAGTCCGCCCGGCAGGGCGTGGTGATCGTTCATCAGGCCCGTTCGGCGCAAACCAACGAGCAAATTCCTCCGCCCGCCGCGCTGGCCGACCTGCTCGAGTTGCTCGGCCGGGCCGGTGTGACGCAGCGACAGCATCCGCTGCAACCGTTCAGCCCCTCCCTGTTCGGTGCCGGCGCTCCCCCGGCCAGCTATGACCCCGCGGGGTTGCGCGGCGCGATCGCGCTCAGCGGTCCGCGTCGTCCGGTGACGCCCGATACCCCGTTCGCACCCGCCCCCGAACTGACCGAACTGGCCCTCGACGACCTGCTCGCGCTCATCAAGAACCCCGTGCACCACTTTCTGCGCGAACGGTGCGGGCTCAGTTACTGGAGCGACGAGCCGGCGCTCGATGAGATCCCCGTCGAGTTGAACGGGCTGCAGCGCTGGGCGGTCGGCGAGCGATTGCTGACGTTGGCCCGCACCGGTCACCCGCTCGACCGGGCCCTGCGCGCGGAATGGTTGCGCGGCGTCGTCCCGCCCGGCGAGATCGGCACGCGGCTGCTGAACGGGCTGGCTCGCCAGGTGACGCCTATTCTCGACAGCCTGCCGGTTCGGCCAGACGACCCGGTGGTGCACCACGACATCGCCCTCGACCTGGGCGCGGTACGGCTCACCGGGCGGGTGGCCACCCAACAGGATCTGGTGCTGCAGGTCGGCTTCGGCAAGGTATCGCCGGCCCGCCGCCTCGCAGTCTGGTTGCACCTGCTGGCACTGTCGGCCAGCACCTCACGGCCCTGGCGAGGCCTGCTGGTGGGGCGCGGCGACCGGGTGGCCCTGCGCGCACCCGATCGGGCCACCGCCACCCGGCTGCTCGACCACTGGGTGCGGCTGTACCGTATCGGCCTGAACGCGCCGCTGCCGCTTCCGTTGCGCTTCGGTGTGCGGCTGGCCGACCTTGCCGCTGCCGGCACCGATCCCTTCGACCAGCTGCGCGAACTAGGCTATCTGTACCGCGAGGACCGCTCGCCCCAATGGCAGCAGTTCTATGCCGACGTTGCTGACCTGTTGGCCGTCAGGGTCGGCGGCGACGACCTCGACCAGCCCGCCGAAGACGTGTTGGCGATCGCGGCGTCCCGGGCGATCTGGCTGCCCCTGAGCGCACACGAAACGGTGGCGGCTCGATGAGCGGCATTCCCGAGTTCGACCCCACCGCACCGCTGCCCGGCGGCACCACGGTGCTGGAGGCGTCCGCAGGCACGGGCAAGACCCACGCCCTGGCCGACCTGGCCGTCCGGCTGATCGCCGCCGGGGCCGGCACCATCGATCGATTGCTGCTGGTCACCTTCTCGCGCAACGCCACCCGTGAGTTGCGTGCCCGCGTGCGCAGCCATCTGTTGCTGGCCACGGCCGCTGCCGCGCCGGGCGAGGCCCGCGGGCGTCTCGAGGCTGCGGTCGCGGGCTTCGACGCCGCCCGGGTGATGACCATTCACGAGTTCTGCGCCGCCATGTATCCGCAACTCGGCATTCTGGCCTCAGCCGACCCGTCCGGTTCGGTGTTGTCGGACCTGACGCCGCTGGTGCGAGACGTGGCCGGCGACCTGTATGTCAGCCGGTACGCCTTCGACGTTCGCGAGCCGCCCTTCCCGTTCCAGGACGACAAGCAGCGCGGTGTGGTCAGCAGCGGCGCATTGCGGCTGGCCGCCGACGCGGTGTCGTTCGCGCTGCGTCCGATCGAACCCTGCGACGCCGAGGGGTCGGTGGCGCAGCGGGTCGACTTCGCCCAGCAGGTGCGTGAGGTGGCCGCCGAACGCCGTCGACAACTGGGTGTGCTCACCTTCGATGACCAGCTGGTCCGGCTGCGTGACACGCTGGCCGATCCGATCACGGGAAGTGCCAGCCGTGAACGGCTGCGGGCCCGCTTCGACGCCGTGCTGGTGGACGAGTTTCAAGACACCGACCCGGTGCAGTGGCAGATTCTGCGGTTGCTGTTCGACGGTCATCGGCGGCTGGTACTGATCGGCGACCCCAAACAGGCCATCTACACCTTTCGCGGCGCCGACATCGCCGCCTACACCGCCGCGGTGGACCAATCCGGCGCTCGGTTCTCGCTCAGCGTCAACCACCGCAGCGACGAGGCCCTGGTGCACGCGCTGGGCGAGCTGTTCGCCGACCTGCAACTGGGCGACGGCATCGAGGTGCATCCGGTCAGTGCGCACCGCGCGGGCTCGGGGGTGCGGGCCGCCACGTCGTCGGTACACCCCGTCACGTTGCGGGCGATCGACGACGAGATCGAACCCTGGGCGGCCCACGAGCGCATCCGCGCCGATCTGGTGGCGCAGGTGCGCGCCGTTCTCGATCACCAGCAGCTGTGCGACGGCGATCGCTGGCGTGAGGTGCGTCCGGGCGACCTGGCCGTGCTCGTCCGGTCGAACAAAGGCGCCGCCCGGGCCGCCGCAGCCCTGCGCGCGGCAGGCATTCCGGTGGCGCTCAGCGGCGCCGACAGCCTCTACGACTCGCCGGCCTGCGGCGACTGGCTGGTGCTGCTGCAGGCATTGGCGACGCAGCGCCGACATGACGTGCGGCACGCCTTGATCAGCACCTTCTTCGGATTGTCGCTGAGCGAACTGGCCGGTGCCGACGACGCTCAACTGGCCGACTGGACCGCCACCCTTCGGCAGTGGGACCGCGTGCTGAGGCAGTCCGGGGTGGCCGCGTTGTTCGCCTCGGTCTGCGCCGAGACGTCGTTCCTGGAGCGGGTACTGTCCCGCCCCGATGGTGAGCGTTCCATGACCGACTTCCGGCATCTCGCCGAGGTGCTGCACGAGGCGTCCGGTCCGCTGCGGCCCACCGCGGCCTGGTTGGTCGACTGGCTGGCCGCCGAACGTGGCAAGTGGGCCGAGAACGAACGCACCCGGCGGCTCGAGACCGACGCGCAGGCCGTCCAGGTCAAGACCGTGCACGGCGCGAAGGGGTTGCAGTACCCGATCGTGCTGCTGCCCGACCTGTGGGCACTGCCCGGCGGCGCCGACGACGGGGGCCGGCTGCTGTACCACGACGAATCCGGACGGGCGGTGGTCGATCTGGGCGGGCGCGACGCCGCCGGACGGGGCCGCCGGCTGCGTCGAGCCGAGGCCGAAGAGGCCGAAGAGTCGTTGCGGCTGCTCTATGTGGCGTTCACCCGGGCACGGTCACAGGTGATCGCCTGGTGGGCGCGTACCAAGAAGACGCCGCGCTCGGCGCTGCAGCGCGTGCTGTACCGGCCACGGACGGGGCGCCCGTCCGCCCCCGATGCCGGTTATCCGCTCGACCGCACCCCCGGCACCCTCTCCCCCGCCCAACTGCCCTGGGTGCGTGCGGCGAGTGGGGTGGTCGTCCGCGAGGTCGAGGCCGCGGCCCCGGCACCGCCGCCCCTGGCACTCCACGAGTCGCCGCGGCTGCGTGCGCTCAGGTTCGATCGCAGCATCGACGCCGACTGGCGACGCACGTCGTACTCGGGCCTGACCGCGGGGGTGCACGCCGACCTGCCGCTGCTGGCCGACGAACCCGACGACGCCGAGTCCGTGGTTGCGCCGGCCGGCTCGTCGGTGCCCTCCCCGATGCGCGACCTGCCCGGGGGCACGCAGTTCGGCTCGCTGGTGCACCAGCTTTTCGAGCACGTCGACCCGGGGTCGGACGACACCACCCTGACCGCGCGGCTGCGGGCCGCCGCTGCTGAATGGCTGCCACGGTTTCCGCTGTCCGGGGTCACCTCCCAGGCCCTCGCGGACGCCCTGTTGCCGGCGTTTCACACCCCGCTCGGTCCGCTGGCCGATGACCGCAGCCTGGCGCAGTTGCCGATCACCGACCGGCTGGCCGAGCTCAGCTTCGACCTACCCATGGCGCCGGCGTCTGGGTTCACGCTCGGCGACGTGGCCCGCTTGCTGCGTGAGCATCTGCCCACCGGCGATCCGCTGGTCGGCTACCCCGCGCTACTGGACGCTCCGGCCCTGGCCGGGCAGCCGCTGAAGGGGTTTCTGACCGGCAGTATCGATGCGGTGCTGCGGGTGGGCACGCCTGAGCATCCGCGGTTCGTGGTCGTCGACTACAAGACCAACCGGCTCGGCGGCGACGACCTGACGCTGGGTCACTACGCGCACGCGCCGCTGGTGGCCGCCATGTGCGCCTCGCACTACCCGCTGCAGGCGTTGCTGTACTGCGTCGCCCTGCACCGCTTTCTGGCCGCCCGTCTGGTGCGTTACGACCCGCATCGGCACCTGGGCGGGGTGTTGTATCTGTTCGTCCGAGGCATGGGGGGCGCGACGGCCGGGCCAAGGACCGGCGTGTTCGCCTGGCAACCGCCCGTCACGCTGATCGAACGGCTGTCCCGGGTGTTGGGAGGTTTCAGCGATGACTGATCCGGCACTGTCCGTGGCGACCTCGGGGTTGACCGGCGAGTTCCACATCCTCGGGGTGCTGGACTGGGCAGACCTGCACCCCGCTCGACAGTTCACCAGGCTGTACCACGAGCCCGACGAACGGGTGCAACTGGCCGCCGCGCTCACCGTCCGGGCATTGCGGGCCGGATCGGTCTGCCTCGAGCTCGACCGCGTACGCACCGGCGTCACCGGCCGTGACGACGAGCTGGTCGACGTGCCCGACGAGCTCTGGCCCGACCCCGACGACTGGCTGCGCGCGCTGCAGGCAAGTCCTCTGGTCGCCCAGGGCCCCGGCGGTGACGACACGCTGCCGCTACGGCTGATCGATCACAGGCTGTACCTGACCCGCTACTGGCAGCAGGAGGAGCAGGTGCGGCGCAGCCTGCAGCAGCGCTCGTCGGCGCATGCGGGCGTGGCGGCGCCTGAGCAGCTGGCGGCGTGGCTCGACGAGCTCTTTCCGGGGCCGAACGCCGACCCCGACCAGCGCCAGGGCGTGGCGCAGGTGACCACCTCGGGTGTCACCGTGGTGGCCGGCGGACCCGGCACCGGCAAGACCACCACGATCGCCCGCATGATCGCGGTGCTGCTGCGGCAGGGCGTCCAGCGGGTGGCGTTGGCGGCACCCACCGGCAAGGCCGCGGCCCGCATGGACGAGGCGCTGCGCGCCGCCGCACACGACCTGCCGGCCGATGTCGCCGACCGGGTGGCGCAGGTAAGGGCCAGCACCCTGCATCGGTTGCTGGGTGCCCAGCCGTACCGCAACCCGCCGTTTCGCCACCATCGCGACAACCCGCTGCCCCACGACGTGGTGATCGTCGACGAGCTCAGCATGGTGTCGTTGACGATGATGGCCCAACTCACCGACGCGCTGGGTGTGCACACCCGGCTGGTGCTGGTGGGCGACCCGGACCAGCTGAGTTCGGTGGGTGCCGGTGCCGTGCTCGGCGACCTGACCTCGGCGGGGTGGCAGGGCACCGGCGTACACAACCCGGTGGTGCGGCTGAGGCGCAACTACCGGTTCGCCGGCGTGCTGGGCGAACTGGCCGAGGCGGTGCGAACAGGCGACGCCGAGACCGTGCTGCGCCTTGTCGATGGGGCCGAAGCGAACCTCACCCTGACCGGCCCGGACGATCCCCAGCAGGCACTGCGAGCCCGGGTCGTCCATCAGGGCCGCGGCATCCACGACGCCGCGGTCCGGGGCGATGCCGAGCGAGCGCTGCACCTGCGCGAGCGGCATCGGTTGCTGTGTGCGCACCGGCACGGTCCGCACGGCGTCACCACCTGGGCCCGGCAGGCCGAGTTCTGGTTGCGCGCGTCGGTGCCCGGGTTCGGCGCCGAGGGCGAGTGGTACGCCGGTCGTTCGGTGATGGTCACCGCGAACCAGCCCGACTGGGGCCTCTACAACGGCGACACCGGGGTGGTGCTCACCACGAGCGGACGACCGCTGGTGCACTTCGCCGGTGTCGCTGCCCGGCCGCTCAGCCCTGAGCTGCTGGGCCCGATCCAATCGGTGGACGCGCTCACCGTGCACAAGTCGCAGGGCAGCCAGTTCTCGGTGGTCTCGCTGGTGCTGCCGAGTGTCGACTCCCCGCTGCTCACCCGCGAGCTGCTGTACACCGCGGTCACCCGGGCCCGCGACCAGGTGCACCTGATCGGCACCCCCGAGGCACTCACGCAGGCCGTGCAGCGCACCGCGCGCCGGGCCTCGGGCCTGCGCGACCGGTTGTAGCCGCGATGCGACACGGTGCCGCCGGTTGCCGGGGCCAGCCCAGGCGCCCGCTCAGTCGCCGGTGAGCCTCGCCGCGAGCGCGGGATCCGCCGCCGCATAGCCCTGTACCAGTGCCCGGGCCGTCCGCACCGAGCCGACCAGTGGATGCAGCGCGAACGCCAGCATCGCTTCACGCCGTGAACCGGTGAGGGCCGCTGCGATGGCATGGCGTTCCACGGCCTTCACCTGCTGCATCAGGCCCAACTGATGCAGGTCGGGTTGTTCGCTCAGGGCCAACGGATGCATGCCGTTGCCGTCCACGAGCGTGGGCACCTCGACAACGGCATCCGAGGGTAGAGCGGTGATCGTGCCGGCGTTGCGCACGTTGAGAATCATCGTGCGCGGTTCGTTGCGGCTGATGGCGGTCATCACGCCGAGGGCGACGCCGGCGTAGCCGAGCTGGGCCGGGTCGAGCACCGGGTCGGTGGGCCGCTCGGCAGTACGGGTCTCGTCCCTGGCCTCGGCCAGGTAGCCCGCCTCGCGTTCACGCACCGCCCGCTGCCACAGCTCGGACGCACCCGAGCCGGCCCCGGCGGCCGCCTCGAAGAACGCCTGCTGGGTACGCAGCAACGCCTGCCCCCGGGTTTCGGACGCCCGCCGAATCGCCCGGACGGCGTCGCGGTTGCAGTAGTAGTAATACAGGTACTCATTCGGTATCAGGCCCAGCTCGCGAAGCCATTCGACGCCGAACACCTCGGCCTCCTCGAGCCGGGCCAGCCGCGCGTCATCGGCCAGCAGCCCGGGCAGCACGTCCACACCGCCGGCGTACACGCGCCGAAGCCAGCCCAGATGATTCAGGCCGAGGTAGTCGAGTTGCACCGTGTCGGGGTCGAGGTCGAGGGCGGCGGCCACCCGCCGTCCCAGCCCGGACGGGGTGTCGCAGATGCCCACCACCCGATCGCCCAGCACGGACTGCAGCGCCTCGGTGATGATGCCCGCCGGATTGGTGAAGTTGAGCAGGTAGGCATGCGGGGCCAGCCCCTGCACCACCTCGGCCACGCGCAGCATCACCGGCACGGTGCGCAACGCGTATGCGATGCCGCCGGGGCCGGTCGTCTCCTGCCCCAGCACGTCCAGGTCGAGGGCCACCCGCTCGTCGCTGCAGCGGCCCTCGTTGCCACCGACCCGCACGGCCGCGAACACGAAGTCCGCGCCCTCGACTGCAGCCTCCAGCTCGGTGTGCGCGCTGAGCGCCGGTGCGTCGGGGTAGTGCTGCGCGAACTGCCGCAGGATCAGCGTCATGGTCGCCAGGCGCGAGCCGTCCAGGTCGTGCAGAGCCACCTCGGTGATCCGCGGCTCACCCCGATCGCGCAGCAGCGCCTGCCACACGAACGGGGTGCGAAACCCGCCGCCACCCAGAATCGTCAACTTCATCGCAATCCCTTCACCCGTACCGCCCACCATCATGGTCGACAGCCACCACACCGGGTGGACGGCCCACCGTCAGGCTTCGTGCGGACGGGCCCGCTGCCGCTTCAACTCGCTTCGTCGTCGCTTGCCCGCCAGCCGGCGCTCGATCGAACCCCTGGTCGGACGCGAGGCCCGCCGGGGCGGAGCCGGTGGTGCGAGCGCGTCGCGCAGCAGCAGCGCCAGGCGCTCGCGGGCGATCCCACGATTCTGCAGCTGGCTACGCCTTTCGGCGGCGACCACGGTGAGCACGGTACCGTCCAGCCGGGTGCTCAGGCGGCGCAACAGCCGTTCGCGCTGCAGCTGGTCCAGTACCTCGGACGCGGCCACGTCGAACGACAACTGCACCCGCGAGTCGGTGGTGTTGACGCCCTGCCCGCCCGGGCCCGAGGCGTGCGAGTAGCGCTCGATCAGTTCGCGATCGGGGATCACCAACCCGGCCGGTATGCCCGGCCCGGGCGGGATCCGCAACTCGCTCACCGGGCCACGGTAGACGCTGCCATCAGCGAGGCCCGCATGGCTCACCCCCGGCAGGTCGCCAGCACGCGGCCGTCCGCGGCGTAGACCGTGCCTTCGACGCTGAGCGGTCGCTTCTCCTGGGGGGTGATCTGGGCCTTCGGCTCGACGCTGGCATTGACGATCGCGACCCCGTCCACGACCGGGTGGGTGGTCGTCACCGTGTCGCCCACCAAGCCGACCACGACGGTGGTTGCGTCGGTGAGCACCCGGCCGTCGGTGCCGCGGACCGCTCCCGCGCCCCGCAAGTCGTAGGCCTGCAGAGTGCCGGTCTCCGAGAGCGTGAGGTCACTCGGCTGCACCGGGCAGGCCGGCGCCGAGGCTGGTCCGGGTTGGTCGGCTCCGACGGAGAGCTGCACCGTTCGGTAGAAGTTCTTCCATCCGTCCTCCTGGTCGTTCGCCTCGGGATTGTCGTAGTACGCCGCCGCGCACCCGACCACCGTCTGAAACTCGTCGGTGAAGGCGACGGCGGTGAACCGTGCGGTCGAGCGGTTGTCGTCGTACCCGACCTGCCGCTCGATCGTGTTGCTGCCGAGGTAGTGCCACCCCTCATCCATCGGCAGGCCGGCGCTGGAGCAGAGGCGGCGAAGCCCTTGCTCGGTGGCGAACTCCCGGGCCGTCACTGACACCTCGCTGACCGGGTTCGACCAGCCGATGTCGCAGTGATCGTGCGATTTCCAGTAGGAGAACTCGATGACGGTGCCCGGCGGCAGCGCCCGGCTGGTGAGATCTGGCGTGGACGAATAGCCGTCGCGGGGTGGGCATCGTTGCATCACGATCGATCGCGGAATCAGCGGTTGGGTCCACCATTTGCCCGGCTGATGTACGTTCAACCGCCAGTCGGACGGAACGGGCTCGACCGCAGCGGAGCAGCCGGTCAGCACCAGGGCAGCGGCTGCGACACCCACGACGATTCGCCGGAACCGGTTCATCCTCAAGGCACCCGATAACCGGCTGCCCGGAACAGTTCGTACCACTCCGGACGGGTCAACGTGACGTCCGCACCGCGCGCCGATGCCGTCACCCGCTCAGGGCTCGTGGTGCCCAGCACCACCTGCGTGTGGGCCGGATGCCTGGTGATCCAGGCCACCGCAATGGCCTCGGCCGGCACGTCGTAGCTGGCGGCCAACCGGTCTATCACTGCGTTCAGCTCAGCGAAGTCCGGCGACCCGAGGAACACCCCCGCCGACACGCCGGCCTGGAACGGCGACCAGGCCTGCACGGTGATGTCGTTCAGCCGGCAGTAGTCCAGCACGCCCAGATCGCGGCTGATCGACTGCTGCAGCCCGGCCATGTTCATCGCCACCCCCTGCGCCACGATCGGTGCATGCGTGATCGACAGTTGCACCTGGTTGGCCACCAGTGCCTGTCGAACGGAACGCCTGAGCAGTTCGATCTGGCCCGGGGTGTGGTTCGACACCCCGAAGGCGCGCACCTTGCCGGCCGACTCGAGGGCGTCGAAGGCGCGCGCCACCTCGTCCGGCTCCACGAGGGCGTCCGGACGATGCAGCAACAGCACGTCCAGATAGTCGGTCTTCAGGGCCCGCAGCGACCCCTCCACCGTCTCGATCAGATGCTCGTAGGAGAAGTCGAAGTACGGTCCGTCCCGAACGATGCCGGCCTTGCTCTGCAGGATGATCTCGCCCCGTTGCGCCGGACTCAGTCGCAGTACGTCGGCGAACCGCCTCTCGCACGCGTGCACCGAGGTGCCGTAGATGTCGGCGTGATCGAAGAAGTTGATACCCGCCGCCAGGGCTGCGTCGAACAGGGCCCGGATCTGGTCGTCAGGCTTTTCCTCGATGCGCATCATGCCGGCGACCACCGCCGGCACGGTCAGTGCGGCGCCAGGCATGAAAAAGGTCTTCATGCGGGCCCTCCTCGTCTTGTCGGTGGTGCTCGCCCGCCCCTATGGGTGGGTTCGCGGGTAGTGGGATGCCTCGTACCATGTCACGAACAGCTCCAGTCACCAAGGTGAGGGGCCGGAAGCGTCCCCGAGTGAAACAGGTCCGATATCAGCGCTGAGCAAACGACACCCGCCCTCCTGGTCGAGCGGGTCACGGAGTCGGTGCTCCCGACCCGGCACGGAGTGTTTCGCATCGTCGGCTACCGCGGTGCCGACGGTATCGAACTGGTCAGCCTGTCCCAGGGCATCGCGGACGATAGTCCGCACTCGGTCGCGCCATTGGTGCGGCTGCATTCCGAATGCCTCACCGGCGATGCGCTGGGCTCGCGGCGGTGCGACTGCGGCGAACAGTTGGACGCTGCCCTGGCCCTGATCGCCGCGCACGGCGAGGGGGTGCTGGTCTACGTCCGTGGGCACGAGGGCCGGGGCATCGGGCTGGTCGAGAAGCTGCGCGCCTACCGGCTGCAGGATCAGGGGTTCGACACCGTGGACGCCAACCTGCGCCTGGGCCATCCCGCCGATGCCCGCGACTACGGCCAGGCGGCCGACATTCTGCGCGACCTGGGCCTGCAGCGGATCCGGCTGGTCTCGTCCAACCCGGCCAAGCAGCAGGCGCTGGCGTTGCTCGGCATCGATGTCGTCGAACGGGTCGGCGCCTTCGTGCCGGTACGGCCCGAGAATGCCCGCTATCTGCTCACCAAGCGGCAGCGCATGCGCCATGACGAGCCACACGAGAGCGACGGCCTGCAGCGGCTGATCGATGCCGACGCACTCGTGGACGCCCCTGCACCGTTGGATCCCTACGGCTGGCTGACCGGTCACGACACCTGGGTGGTCGCCCAGAGCGCCCAGAGCCTCGACGGCTTCCTGGCCACGCGTGCAGGTGAGGGCGCGGGCCTGTCCGGGTCGTCCGATCACCGGCACCTGCATCGGCTGCGCTCGTTCAGTGACGCCGTGGTGGTGGGGGCGCAGACCGTCGTCAACGACGACCCGCGGCTCACCGTGCGGCTGGTGCCGGGCACGCACCCCGTCCGGGTGGTGCTCGACCCCCATGGTCGCATTCCACCGGCCGCGAAGGTGCTCACCTCACCGGACGCGCCGACGCTGTGGCTGACCGGCCCGGACGCACCCGCGTCACCGACGGCCGAGCACGTGCAGCAGATTCGCCTCGGCCCGGGCCCGTGGGCTCCTGATTCGGTGCTGAAGGTTCTGCGTGAGCGTGGGCTGAACCGGGTGCTGATCGAAGGGGGTGGACGCACCGTGTCGGAGTTTCTTGCGGCCCGAGCCCTCGATCGGCTCTATCTGACCACCGTGCCGGTGCTGTTGGGCGACGGTGTGCCCGGCGTCCGGGTGCCGGCGGTCGAGCACATCGCCGACGCGCCCCGCTGGCCCAGTCAGCGATTCGGTCTGGGCGACGACGTCTGTACGGAGTTGACCCTGCGCTGAGGCGCCGGGTGGGATTCGACCAGCGGTAGGGGCGACAGGCTCGTCCGGCGGTGGGTCACGACCGGGCGGTAGTGGGTTACGGACAGGCTCGTCCAGCGGTAGGGCACGACCGGGCGGTAATGGGTTTCGGACACGGTCGTCCCGCTGTAGGTCACA